>FWWM01010377.1_pt1 | contig 16603 bp, 15 predicted proteins | sample 2228351 | NCBI WGS metagenome assembly FWWM01 (sample SAMEA103939774, study PRJEB20133) | metagenome | reverse complement strand
GCAAAAATACTACCTTCTATTAAAAAAATAAGAGTAGTTAAAACAAGGGCTAAATTGAAATTGATAAAATAAAGCATCAATACCCCAACTTTTCCCAATAAAATTGGGATTAAAATTATGCTTTTGCCTTTATAAGTATCAAAGTGAGCTAAAACCCGACCCAAATGATATTCTTTCAATTGCCAAAACAAAAGCCAAAAAAGAAGCTTTTTGAGCATTACCACTCCCCAAATAATCACAAAAGATAATTCTAAGCTTGACATATTTCCTTCCTTTATGTATTTTAGGCCCGGCCTAACATATGTTAGGCCGGGCCTAACATTGATTAGGCTAGGATTTTATTAAAAAGTCAATAATTTTGGATGCTACCAGGTCTGGAACCTCTTTATTTGGTGAATGTCCCACTCCAATTAAAACTTCTAGTTTTGAGTTTTTGATTTTGGATCTCATTATTTCACCTTCTTTAAGGGGTGTTTTTTTATCTTTACTGCCCCAAATAATTAAGGTTGGGGCATTTATTTTAGAAAGCAATGGTGTAAGGTCTTCTCTGACGACTTTTTTAAAAGTCTCTCGCATTACCCCTTTTACATTTAAGTAGTCTGTGCTTCTTATTATAAATTTATAAAAGACTTTTTTAAAAATTGGTGCCAGAAATTTTAATCCAGGTAAACTAAAGATAATTTTGCCAATAGGGGTCAAATATTTTAAGATGGGCAAAGTTTTTCTTTTGATACCAGCAGAGGAAACCAAAACAAGTTTTGAAACCATTTGAGGATACATTGCTCCAAATTTAATCGCTACTCTCCCTCCAAAAGAATGGCCAACAATTACCAAACTTGATTGAGAAAACTCAAATCGAGAGAGAATCTGATTTATAAAATTTTTTAGCCAAGTTGCATAGTCTTTAACCTCCCAAGGCTCAAAAGGCTCCTGGCTCTGACCAAAACCTGGAAAATCAGGCAGAATAACTTGGTAATTGGATTGAGCGATATTTTGGCCAACATTTAACCAACTTTCTAAAGAACCTGGCCAACCATGGAGAATAAAAACAAAAGGGCCTCCTTCACCTATCTTAGCATATCTCACTTTTAGTCCATTCACGTTGATAAACTCCTCCATAATTATTTTGGAGGTTTGATTACTTTAATCCCAGTATATTTTTGAAGAATTTTTGGCAATCTCACACTACCATCTTTTTGCTGATAATTTTCCAAAAGAGCAACCAGAGTTCTGCCAATAGCTAAAGCTGTCGCATCGTTCATATGGACAAAGTCTTTCTGACCGTTTTTACGCTGAACTTTGATATTCAATCTTCGGCTCTGATAATCAAGCATTAGATCTGAAGTATGAGTCTCGCGATATCTTCCTTGGCTTGGAATCCAAGTTTCAATATCTATTTGTCTAGCATCTGGTCTGCCCATTTGACCTGAACACACTATTACCACCCTATAAGGCAAGCCTAACTGCTGGCATAAATATTCTTGAATTGCAACCAAAAAGTTCTGTTCTTTAACCGAATCTTCAGGTAAAGTGAAGGTTTCCATTTCGAGCTTATCAAATTGATGCACTCTTATAATTCCTCGCACATCTTTACCATAACTTCCTGCCTCGCGCCTAAAACTTGTAGAGAAACCAATATATCTTAAAGGAAGTTCCTTCTCATCTAAAACCTCATCCATATGCAAAGGTCCTAAAGTATGCTCAGCTGAACCAACTAAATAAAGGTCATCTGTTGGAATATAATATCTTTCCTCTTTATCTTCTGTTGTTAGTCTAGCCATCTTCTCAAAAACTTCTGGTTTTATCATAACTGGTGGAAATACAGGAATAAAAGGTTTGGGGTTCAAACCTTCTCCTAATTTTTTGGCAATGGATCTAAGAATTTTTTCTGAAGTTAAAGTATCAAAGACAAATCTCATTAATCCTAATTCAATGATTGCAGCTTCTCTTTTCAAATAAGAAAACCTTGTCCCAGAGACTTTAGCTGCTCTCTCAATATCAATGATGTCTAAAATTCTTCCCAATTCCACATGATCTCTGGGTTCAAAATCAAATTTTGGGGGTTGACCCCAACTTCTAAGGACCAAGTTATGACTTTCTTGTTGGCCTTCTGGCACATCGTTTAATAAGATATTGGGTATTTTCTTTAAAAGATCTTGGTATTCTAAAAAAACCCTTTGAAGTTCTGAATTTTTAGCTTTAAGTTGTTCTTTAAGAGCCTTGGCTTTAACCAGGTTAGCTTCATTCATCTCAATCTGGCTTATTGCTTTTTGCTGAGACCTAATTAAATCTCTCTCTTTTATGAGCTGGCGCCGTCTTTGGTCTAATTCTAAAAGCCGTTCTAAATCAATAGACATTCCTCTCTTTTCAATGCTTTCTTTAATAAGCCCTGGATTTTGACGAATAAGATTGATATCCAACATAAAAATTAAAGCTTGGGTCAAATTTTTCCTTTTGGAATATGCCCCCTTTGTTTTAAGTTTCTAATCTCGGCCTCATCAATGGGAACAAAATAACTTCTCTTAAGCTATGGCTGTTAGTTAAAAGAGCTGTCAGACGATCTATTCCCATTCCAAATCCAGCAGCAGGAGGCATACCATATTCTAAAGCTTCAATAAATTCTTTGTCTAAAGGATGAGCTTCTAAATCCCCCTTTTTTCTTAACTCCTCTTGCTTTTTAAAATTTTCCAACTGCATTAAAGGATCATTCAGTTCTGAGAAAGCATTAACTAATTCCCAACCTGCAACAACTAACTGAAAATTTGCAGCTTTGACAGGATTCTTTTCTAAGGTTTTGGCCAAAGGTTTCATTGAAGCAGGGTGATGAAGAACAAAAGTCGGCTGCCATAACTTTGGTAAGCAATATTTTTTATAAATGGCATCGACTATTTTTTCTTTGGTGTAGGCTTTTTCTACTTTTACCTCTAATTTTTTTGCAATTTTTTCTGCGCCAGCTTTATTTATTGAAAACACATCAAACTTAGCATATTTTTGCAAAAGCTCGCCATATTCGATCCTTGGATAAGGAGCTTTGAAATTTAGGATTTTGCCTTCATATTTTATTTTTGAAGTGCCAAAAACTTTTTCCAATAAATACTCAAAAAGGCGCTCTGTAAGGCGCATCATATCTTTGTAATCAGCAAAAGCCCAATAAAACTCAAGCATCGTAAAATCTGGGTTATGAGAACGATCCACGCCTTCATTCCTAAAACACCTGCCAATTTCATATACTTTTTCAAAGCCACCTACTAAAAGCCTTTTTAAATAGAGCTCTGGAGCTATTCTTAAATAAACATCAAGATTAAAGGCATTAATATGGGTCAAAAAAGGATTAGCTTCGGCTCCGCCATAAATTGTCTGCAAAATCGGAGTTTCAACTTCTATAAATCCCTCCTGATCTAAAAACTCCCGAAGAGCTTTTAATATCTTTGCCCTGACAATAAATTTTTCTTTAACTTCAGAATTGAAAATCAAATCCAAATAGCGCTTACGGAATCTTTCTTCAATGTCTTGCAGACCATGCCATTTCTCAGGTAGAGGCAAAAGAGCTTTAGCTAACATTTTAAAATCCTTAACTTCAAGGGTCCTTTCTCCCTGCTGAGTTTTAAATAAAATACCTCTAGTTTCTATAAAGTCACCAATATCAAAATTTTTTAAGAAAAACTCATAACCTTTTTTGCCAAGAGCATCGAGCTTAAAATAAACCTGAATCTTGCCACTAGCGTCTTGAATATGACAAAAAGTAGAACCACCATGCTCTCTTTTGGCCATTATTCTACCTACGATTATTATCTCTCTTTTCTGGTGGCTCAGTTCTCTAAAATTACTTATAGCTTCAGATATAAGATGGGTTCTCTGCGTCCTTTGGGGAAAAGCCAAAAGGCCGGCATTTAAAATGGCCTTTAGTTTTTTAAGACGATTCTCTCTAATATCTTCTAAAGCCATATTTTTTATTTTAGCAAATTTACCCCAAAAAGAAAGGACTTCCTTCAAAGATAAAAAACTTTTTTTCTTTATTCATAATTATAAAAAAGATAGAGCTAAAAAATTTGGCCCAAAGACCAAACAACCAATTCTGATCGCTTCGGGAAAAAACCTCATTGACTTCCCAAACTCAACCACCGCAAAATCGCAAAACCCTGCACTTAACATCTTGATCCAAGTTAGATAAATTCCAAAAACTTGGAGGATTTTATCTTCTTTCCACCCTTTAAGGTTGTCAAAGTTACGAACCTTTTTTAGCTTCCAGGAATAGTTCTTTGACTATATTCAGGAGTTATTCTTGGCTCTGGAAAAATTTGAGTTATCGTTCTCTCCCTCTTTTTAGTATAAATCTCTGTCTTGTTTCTAGGCTAGAAAATGAATTATTGGTACCTAAAATATGACCTTGAAAACATTAAGAGCGAGTTAGAAGGTGCTGATAAATTGTTTCTAACCCGCTCCTTTATTGATCTTCTTGAGGCTCTTTTAAGATCCTTGGCGCAAACAAAAAACCAGTAATCTTCCACAACTTAGGGCATCTTATTTGGACAAAAATACCCAATGTTAGCTTTACCAGACCAATTACCCATAATTTCTCTCTGACAAACTTTGAAGTTGCCAGAATGGGTTTTAAAGCTACTCTTGAAATTACCTTGAGAATCCAAAAAAGAATGGATTCTACAAGATAAATTATCGCGCCAGCCACCAAAGAAAGTATCACCAAAAGCACACCTAACATCAAACATCACCTCATCTTATATGGGGTAAACATAAAAGAACATCTCTGCCCTCACCCTGGATATCGGTTTTGGATAAACCGTCCAAAAGTCAACAAAAAAGCTATTAACCATAGCTTAACCTCTATGAGCTAAATCACGAACCTAAAGTTTCTAGATGCAAGTTTGGCTTTGACATTGAGAAGCTACTAAAGCTGAATTCAGCGTGTGGATAGAACCTCATTGGCCTCTTGAATTGAGCAACTTGAGTTATTAAGGTTCGATGGATTTACTCCATCTCACAATCCACATTTCATTTAACATAGTGATCTCTAACATCACTAAGTAATGTTTAATGAACTGTGAGATAGAGAGGGGAATAGAGAATGTAAAGTATGGAAAGGCGCTGGCTAGCCTTTTTCCTCTTGAGTTCTCTTTCCCCTCTTTGATGCTTTAGAGTCTACTTTTACAGCTTATTTAAATATATATAGCATACTTTTAGCCCACTTTCAATTCTTCTCACAATGTTAGGCCGGGCCTAACATATGTTAGGCCCGGCCTAACATGTTCGTGTATTGTGTTATATGACTAACTATCCTTTTCGTATCATCATTGAATCAGACAAAAATGGTGCTATTCCCTGCAACAATCTTGCTTTTAGCATCGCTTTCTTTCATATTTTATTTTGTAGGCTCTGAGGAGAGGGCAACCAATTAAGATATCTGCTTAATTGGTTGCCTTTTGCTTTGGTGACGCAGATGGTTCTGCCCAGAGAAAATTTGCTATTTCATGGGGCGAAGGACACTCACGAATCTTGTGCAGGATCAACTCCTCAATAATTGTTGCATCAAATTCTTTGCGATTCACTCTTTTTCGGATTTGGCCAGGGGATTTTCCTTCTTTCTTCATCTGATCTCGCCTCCTCCGATAAAAGTTAATCGCAAATTTGAGCAACAACTTTAGGAGCGGATTGCGCTCTTGGTTGAGCACTTTTGGACTGAAAGGACGAATAAGCTTGTGGGACTGCATCCTATGGCGCACTTCACGGGCTGCGATAGAGATTATTCGTTCTTCCAAAGACGGCTTCATCTTTCTGATGTTCTTTGGCAGAACAAATCCTCTACCCACTTTTGGGAAAAACCATGTAGTTGCCCAGGTTTTCGCCATTGAGGCATAAAGACCTGGCACATATATGATGTACCTTTCACCATCCTTGCTATCTCCACGCATATATTCTGCGACGATGGCATCCTTGTGAGGCTTGGGTGATAACTGAATTTTTGAACACCATTGATGCTTAGGAAAAACCAAGCCATCGAAGAGAACGAGCCAATGGCGCAGATATATGGCTGTATTGATGTCGTTTTCCGTGAGGCCTCGCTTTCGCAACTGCTTTTCTGCGTCTAACATTAAATCTCTAAGGTGCATTTTCCCTCCTTTCTGGAGAGTTTTTGCCTCTCCTCAAGACCAATGAAATATTTCATTGATCTTGAGGAAGGGACGACTGAGACCTTGAGACCCCAGTCGCCTTGGGAAGTTTATTTTTGTCCTTCGCTGCTGATAAGCCTGCTTCTCTCTTTACGCCATGGCCAATGTACTGGCTCATCCAAAACTGCTTCCAAGAACTTTATCAGCCTTCCAGGATTGGCGAAGGGAACTAAGAAACACTCACCATCCCCTGGTGGCGGAAAAGTCATTCGTTCCTTATTTAACATCCTCCATCCAATCAATTCCCTGATCATTCTGGCATCATCGCCAGAACGAACATATAGGTGTGAGAACTGGGGACAGTCTCCATGCTCCTCTCTGGCCAATGACCTACCTGCTTCAACCACCGCAAAGTCGCAAAGCCCTGCTTTCAAACTCTTGATCGCCGTGGGATAGTCTCCAAAAACCTGTAGAATTTTCATTATTTCTCCCTCCTTTAACTTGTTAAATTTGTTGGACTTTGTTTCCTTAACCCTACTAACTTGCTCCTTTTATGATTTTCTTCTCCCTCGCTTTTTAGAACGGCGAGCTGTATAAGTCCGAGTGGCAAAGAGAAACCTAGTTCTCTGCCACAACCGCGGGTACCGGTTTTGGATAAAACTGCCAAATGGCTGTTTTGCCAAACCAGTTACCCACAACTCCGCTCTAATGAACCAGGAAACTAGCCTCATTGGCGTTGGCGCAATGTCTGCTTCTACATTGAGAATCCACGCAAATATCGATTCAGCAGTGTAAATTATTGCGCCAACCATCAAACAGAAGAGTGCCCACACTGCACTTAACATCGCAACCTCCTCTCTTTTCTACCAGTAAGCTGGCTTATATAAAAAAATTTTTCAAGGTCTTACTGTAATAATATCACATTTTAAAATTTATGTCAAGATGATAAACTTAAAAATCAAGTTTTAAAAACCTAATCTTATACAAAGAATAAAGAGAGCTGGGGTAGCCTTAGCGATTCATCGCGGTTATATGTGGTGGGAAAGTCTCAGCTTAGCTATAGTCTCTACCCCAGCTCTTAAGAATTTAGAGAGAGGCATTGACCTTGTTCTTACAGGAGGTGGTCGCTTCCCCACAGAAGGAGGTACTTCAGCCAATGCCTCTCTCAAGTTAACTCCTATTTCATTATACAATTATTTCCCCTTTGTCAACAACCGAATTTTAGGCCCGGCCTAACATATGTTAGGCCGGGCCTAACATTACTTTACTCTAACATTACTTTACTAAAATAGAAACTAACATTACTTTACTAAAATAGAAAAGAGCTGGGGACTCTCTCGAGGTTTTCTCGTCGGGCTTAAATTAAACGAGGGAAACAACGTGGAGACAGACTGACTTGATGAGGAGGATTATGTGCCCCAGCTCTTTAAAATAAGAGAGAAGGTACTGGTCTCGTTCTCGCGGCGCTCGAGTCTTTAGAAAAAGGTGTACTCTCCAATACCTCCTCTCTTTAACAACTAAGAACTAGTATAGCAAACCTTGTTATTCTGTCAAATATACATAATGTTAGTAATGTTAGGCCCGGCCTAACACATTTTAAGCCCGGCCTAACATTACTTAGCGGCCTAACACTACTTAGTAAAGTACCACTGCAAAACCTCCTTAGCCACAGGTAAAGTAGCTGATTGCAAACCTTCCACATCTTCTATGAGGATAGTTAAAACAATTTCAGGATTCTCATAGGGAGCAAAAACTGTAACCCAGTGATGAAATCTATTTGGATCTGAAGTCTGAGCAGTTCCGGTTTTAGCTCCAACTTTAACTGGTAGATCATTTAAAAGGACTGCAGATCCATATTCAACGGCCTGAGCCATTCCTTCCTTGATCACTTTTAAATATTCTGGATCAATAAAATTCTCTCTTAAAACTTGAACTTGTGTCTCTTGCTGACCGATGGCTTTAACTACTTGAGGTTTTAAGAGCTTTCCACCGTTAGCTATAGCTGATGTAGCTATAGCTATTTGTAAAGGTGTAGCTTTCAAATATCCTTGACCAATAGCATAATGATAGGTATTGCCCAAAGACCAAGGTTCACCAAGCATTTCTTTTTTCCAAGTAGGATCTGGCAGAAAACCTTCAGTCTCGCCAGGTAGATCAATGCCTGTTTTTTTTCCAAAACCAAATAAAGAAAGATACTTTTTAATTAACTCAGGGCCTAGGCCTTTTTGATCTTTGTAACCGCCACCAATGGTATAAAAATAAACATTAGAAGATACCGCAATTGCCTTTCTCATATCTACCCAACCATGAGCTCGCCAATCATGAAAACGATAAACGATTTGGGGATTATACTCATTTGGGACATCAATATAACCCAAAGTGACATCAATAAGTTTTTGAGGCGAAATGATATTTTCAGCAAGAGCTGCAGCTGCAATAAAGGGCTTAATGGTAGAGCCAGTTAAATACTGACCTGAAATGGCGCGGTTAAATAAACTCTTTTTGGGATCAATTAAGAGTTTTGATATTCTTTCTTTATCTTGTAAGATAGAAAAAATATTATTGTCGTAAGTAGGTATAGAGATAAGGGCTTTAACTCCACCTGTTTTAGCATCTAATATAACTCCAGCCCCACTTTCAGCCTTTACTCTGATTAAACTTTTTTCCAAGGCCCTACCCAAAACTTCTTGTAAATCAGAGTCAAGCCACAAAGTAATGTTTTTGCCTGGTTCTGGCTCTTGAATCACCTTTTTATCAATAACCCTGCCTAAAGCATCTCTTTCTACAAGAATTTTTCCTGCAAGGCCTCTCAAAATTTTTTCAAAGGAGCGCTCAATTCCCTCTTTGCCAATATAATCTGTAAAACTATAGCCAGATAGATTTTCAAATTCTGACTTTGAGATTCTACCAACATAACCTAAAATGTGAGAAGAAAATTTCCCTTTTGGATAAAATCTTACCGAGCTTTTCTCAAGATAAAATCCTTGAACTTCTGAACCTGCTTCTTCGATTTGTAAAATTGCCTCATGGGGCAAATTCTCAGCAACTAACATTATGGCCTGTTCAGATGAAGTAATTTTGGCCAAAAGATCTTCTGGTGAGATTTTTAAAATCCCAGCTATTCTAGCTATAACTCTTTGCCTTTCTAAGCTATCTCTTGGTAAATCCAAAGTATTTAGCATTAAGTCAAAACTTGGGACATTTTCAACCAAGGGTTTTTGATTAAGATCATAAATTATGCCTCGAGGTGGTCTAATAATGGTCTCCCCTTCGCGGTTGGCCTGGGACAAAAAAGCATAAAAAGCGTACTGGGGAACTTGCAGCCAAAAAGTAAAAATTAAATATAAAAACAAAATAGCTAAAGCTATCCCCAAAAGCAAAGTTAATTTTTTAGGATCTAGAGGAATTTCAAGGAGGATAAACTCTTTATCTTGTTCTTTAAAAAATATCTTTGCCGGACCCATAAAATTGTCCAAGAAAATATCTTCTGGCATTAACTCTTTGGACCTTGAACTAATTTTTAACTTAGATGTATCTTCAAAAAAGAGCATAGTTTGTGACAGGTTTTAGATTATATTTTCATTTTCAAACCATTTCTCAAATATGTCAAAAGCCAATACAATATAGTTCCAAATAAACTAGTAAAAATTATAGTTAAATATATCCTGCTATCTAAAATAAGGTTTAGCAAAATCTCTTTGCCTGAAGCCAAAGAAATCAAAGAAGCAAAAGCAAACACTGAAAAATAGTAAATTGCAAATCCTGAAAATAAAATTAAACTCATAGATAAAAAGTTTCGCTCAAAAATCAGATTTAAAAATTTTCTTACGATCAAAACTGCCATTTGGGACCCAAAAATGCCAGCTCCCAAAGGCAGAGAACTTAAAGCATCAATAAAAAATCCTCCAAAAGCTGCGATCAAAAAAGGAACTTTGGAGGAAGGATTTTTGTGCAAAATAGTAAAAAGCAACAAAACTAAAAGAAAAACATTAAAAAGAACTGCGCCCTGAATTTTAAAATGTCCCATAAAACTTAACTGGAAAAGAGCTAAAAAATATATTATTAATATCCAAAAAATAATATCCTTCATAAAATATCAGAAGGACGAAATTACAAAAATATAATTCTCATCTTTTGGCTCAAAAAAAGACCTAATTGTAGCTTTTTGGAAAGGTTCTTGATCGCTCCTTTGGACTTTTTCTATTTGACCAACTAATAAATTTGCAGGATAAGAATGGGCTAAAGATGAAGTAATAATAATATCACCAACTTCTAATTGAATTTCTTTTGGCACTTCTCTAAAAATTATCTTACCACCTGCGCCAGAGACTATCCCTTTGGCTTTTGGCTTACCTAAAACTTCTCCAACAAAAGAACTTTGAGTATGGCTCAAAAGCATAACCTCTGACCAATGTCTCTCTACTTTTGAAACTTGACCTACCAATTCTTTCTTTGCTGTAATTACGGGAAAATTTTTCTCTACCCCGTCTTTTAAACCTTTGTCAATAAAAATAATATCAGGATTGTAATCATAGCTACTGATACTAGTTAAAATAAGAGAAAAGCTCTCTTGAAGTTTAAGCTCTAAGGCCTGTCTTAAGGCCTCGTTTTCTTCTTTAAGATCCTGGAGTTTTGCCGTCTCAAAAATAAGCTCTTTAAAATTGGCCCTGCAAGTATTTAATCCTTGCTCTAAAATTTTAACCTTGCCCATTCCAAAGTTGGCCAAAAAATTTTGAAGTTTTTGTCCTGCCTGCCAAAGGAATTTTTCAAGGGGCAAAGAAAAATTTTTAACTTGGTCCTCTAAAATTCCAGAATAGCCAAGTTTTGAGAACAAAACTAAAATGAAAATTATTATGATACCTATAAAGACAACTTTAAACTTAACCCAAAACCACATATTTTTTGTTTATTTTAAAACCAAAAAGTGGTTATTGCAAAAAAATCCCGCGCCAATTTTTCAAAATTTCTGAAAGACGGCGGCGACCTACTTTCGCCCAAAAAGGACTATCATCGGCTCTGGGAGATTTCACTTCTGAGTTCGGAATGGGATCAGGTGGGACACTCCCGATATGGCCGCCTTTCAAAAATTTTGAAGATAGCGCGGGATTAAAAATCTGACTAGCAAAGCTAACTGCAAAAGCTCCTCTTTAACATTTATTGCTATACAGGAGGTCTCAGAGATAAGGGTAAATTTTCGCCCGTTAGTACGGCTTGGCTCAGTTCCTTACGGAACTTACACCTGCCGCCTATCAACCTCGTAGTCTCCAAGGGGGCTATGCCAGCTTTTGCCCTAGAAATTCTAAGGCAAAAATCTGGCTGGAGTCCTAATCTTGGGGTGGGCTTCAAGCTTAGATGCTTTCAGCTTTTATCCCGTCCCGACAATAGCTACCCAGCTATGCCGCTGGCGCGACAACTGGTACACCAGAGGTCGGTTCCTCAAGGTCCTCTCGTACTATTGAGGACTCCCCTCAAGACTCCCACGCCCACGGTAGATAAGGACCAACCTGTCTCACGACGGTTTGAACCCAGCTCACGTAACTCTTTAATGGGCGAACAGCCCAACCCTTGGCAGCTGCTCCACCGCCAGGATGAGTCGAGCCGACATCGAGGTGCCGAACAGGGCCGTTGATGTGGACTCGCGGGCCCTACCAGCCTGTTATCCCTAGGGTAACTTTTATCTGGTGATCTTTGGCGCTTCTAAAACCAGATCAGCAAAGCCAATTAAGACCCGCAAGCGGATCTGAATGGCTCTGCTGATACTTGCCATCGGTTCACTAAGTTCGGGTTTCCCCTCTGCGCGAGTTATCCCTCTTGCAGTCAAGCCGGCTTAGGCCTTTGCACGACCATCCGGGTTTCCATTCCGGATTAGCCGACCTTAATAAACTTCTCCGTTACTCTTTAGGAGAAAAGCGCCCCACTTAAACTGCCCACCTGCTACTGTCTCCCTTCGTTCACACCTTTTAAGGCGTTAAAGAATGGGATTAGAGTCAAGGTTTTGAAAGGCGGGTGTTTCATTGGCGCCTCCACCTGATCCGGAAACCAGGTTTCAACGGCTCCCCGCTACGCTACGCATCCAAAACCAAAACTCAATAACAGGCTGCAGTAAAGCTCCTAGGGTCTTTCCGTCTAGCCGCGGGTAACCTGCATCTTCACAGGTATTGCATTTTCACCGGGCAGCTCCTGGAGACAGTTCCCCAGTCGTTATGCCTTTCATGCGGGTCAGAACTTACCTGACAAGGGATTACGCTACCTTTGGACGGTCAGAGTTACCGCCGACGTTTACCGGGCGCTTACGCCAGTGAACCTAAGGACCAAGATACCAAAGTTGCCCAGGTATCAAAAATCCCTAGATCCCCAGCTTTAACAACCCGGCACTGGTCAGGCCTCAGCCCCTATACATCCTCTTTCGAGTTGAGCAGGGACCTGTGTTTTTGATAAACAGTCGCCAGGGAATCTTTCGCTGCGGCCAAGCTTGGATAAAAATCCAAGATTGGCAGGCCATATCGCAGAGCTTACGGCCGCTTTTTTGCCGAGTTCCTTCAGGAGCTTTCACCCGTTCACCTTGGTGCACTTACACCAGCTCACCTGTGTCGGTTTGCGGTACGGATCCTGTAGCCTACCACTGGAGCTTTTCTGGGAAGAACTTTCAATTGAGTTGTTCAGAGCAAAGTCTGAACTCCTTCCGTGGATAGCTTAACTCATTGTTAAAATGAGCCAAGCTAGCCCACAGAAAAGTAAATCCAGTAATACTCTCAATATCCAGTTCTTCGTCACTCCAGCTACCAACTACAGGAGGGCAGGAATATTAACCTGCTGTCCATCGCGTCGCTCCGATAGGAACGACGCTTAGGGCCGCCTAACCCTTGGCTGATTGACATTTCCAAGGAAACCTTGAGCTTTCGGTGATCCGAGTTTTCATCGGATTTGCGGTTACTCATGCCAACATTCTCACTCCTCATCGCTCCACCTTTCCTTTCAGAAAGGCTTCACTGCGATGAAGACGCTCCCCTACCAACTTTGCCCTCCGGACAAGAAAATCCCAAATTAAAAGCTCAATTCAAAATAAGAAGTTTGGTCATTGAAATTTAGTTATTGGAATTTCCTTGTCCGAAGGACAAAGTTTCCCATCTTCGGTGCTAAGCTTAAGCCCCGTTGAATCTTCGGCGCCCGATTCCTTAGCTGGTAAGCTGTTACGCACTTTTTAAAGGATAGCTGCCTCTAAGCTCACCTCCCAGCTATCTTAGGAATCAGACTACCTTTTCCACTTAGCTTAGACTTTGGGACCTTAGATTGGGATCTGGGCTGTTCCCCTCGCGACTATGGAGCTTAGCCCCCATAGTCTGACTCCGGACTTTAGTTTTATGGTATTCGGAGTTTAGTAGAGATATCCGGTTTTACCCAAGATACCTCTTCTAGTGCTCTACCCCCATAAAACAATAAGTCCAGGCTAGCCCTAAAGCTATTTCGGGGAGAACCAGCTATTACCAGGCTCGATTAGCTTTTCACTTCTTGCCACAGCTCATCCCAGGGTATTGCACGACCCACGGGTTCGGGCCTCCTCTACCATTTCTGGCAGATTCACCCTGGCCATGGCAAGCTCGCTCTGGCTTCGGGTCTTACCCCTTCTCCTAAGCGGGCTGTTAACCCTCGCTTTCACTGAGCCTCCGTCCCAAAAGGACTTAGACTTGGAGAAGAGATAAACTCGTTGGCTCGTTCTGCAAAAAGCACCCCGTCACCCACTCTTTGAAAGAGTAGGCTCCGAGTCTTTGTAGGCAAAGTGGTTTCAGGTTCTATTTCACCGGGGTCACCCCCCTACTTTTCACCTTTCCCTCACGGTACTGGTTCACTATCGGTGATATCGCGTATTTAGCCTTGGCAGTTTAGTCCTGCCAGCTTCCCTCAAGGTTTTCTTACCTCGAGGTACTCAAGTTAAAAGCAAGGAGCATACGAGACCTTTCGCCTACGGGGCTATTACCCTCTATGGCAGCCCTTTCCAGGGTCTTTCGGCTAGGCAACTCGTATTTTTTTTAACTCCCCAGGGTTAAACCCTGATAGCTTTTAACTTACAACCCCTGTCAGGCCTTGCTTTTTAGGCTCAGCCTTCCAGGTTTGGGCTCCTCCCTGTTCGCTCGCCGCTACTAAGGGAATGGCTCTAGCAACAACCAATTTCTCACACCAACTCATTAAAGTTGGATCTAGAAAATTGGAAGTTACTAAAGCTTGTTTTCTTTTCCTCCGCCTACTGAGATGTTTCACTTGGGCGGGTAAGCCACCGCTTTAAATGCGGTTCACCGTGCTTTTGCACAGCGAGGTTTCCCCATTCGGAGATCTCCGGATCTAAGGTTGCGTGCCACCTCCCCGGAGCTTATCGCAGGCACGCCACGTCCTTCATCGCCGCGATATCCCGAGGCATCCACCACCTGCCTGTAAATATTACCCTTACTCTTTAACAACCTGTACTCCAATAAAGTTAAAGAGCAAGCTCCTGCAGCTAGCTTTACTAGCCAAATAAATTTTTAAGGTACAAGTTCTTACTTTCTTTATCGATCATCCTCAACCTACCATTTTCATCTCATTCATTATCCAAACTCAAAAGCCGCCTTTTGAAGCGGCTTTTGAACCACACCATTCCAAACCTCTCATTACAAGAAGTTCTGCCAAAAGCCGCTTAGAATCTTTAAAAATATAGTGTACCTCATTTCTGGCTCAATTTTAACAAATCAAAATTTCTTGTCAAGAGCACCTTTCTTACAATTTTTTCTCTAAAAAAGGGCTTAGAGCTCTTTTAGACAAATTAAATCTCAAATTAAGAGCTATGCCTCATATGATCTTTTATATACCTCAGAAAATCAGAAGCCATATCCTTCCCACCTAATCCAAAAGCAATACCAAAAGCCAAAGCTAAACCTGCAACAATGCCTGTGAACAAAGTATTCACCAAAATTTCTCCAACCTGAAGTTGTTCAAGAATCATCGAAATTGCAAAAATCCAAATTGACCACCTAACAATTTTGCCAGCTAATTTAGCGTAACCCGTTTGAACTCTTTCAACTGAAGCTACCGTGGCCTTTCCAAGAATATCAGCTAAGACCGCAGCTACAACGAATATGGCAACTGCCACTACCAAGTTTGGTAGCCAACTAACCACACTAGCTAAGAAATCTGCAAAAGTTGTCAGACCCAAAATTTCTACCGCAATCATTAAAAATACGATAATCAGGACCCACCTGAAAATTGCGCCAACAAACTCTGCTGGATTCACATAAACTTCAGCTTTTTCTAAAGCATTTTTCCAGGCAGACTCCTCAAATAATCGATTAAACCTAAAACCAATTAATAGCTTGACAATAAGCTTTTCTATTCCTACAGCAACAAACCAACCAATAATAAATATTAAAATAGCTACAATTAGACTTGGCAAAAAACTAATAATCCCCTGCCAAGTAGAAAGAAGAGCTTGGTAAGTTACGCTAATCCAATCGTAGACCATAATTTAAATAGTGAAATAAATTTAGAATCGACCTTTATTATTTGGATCAGGAAGTTCTTTTTAAAAGTATTAAAACATTATATCCTTTATTTTAATAATAAACAATAACCAAAATTTAAGAATTTAATAATTTTTGTATTAAAAAAATTCAAGATCTTAAATTTTTTAATGCAACTGATTTTGTTTGATAGTTCTAGTTTCTAATTCAAGTTTGGTGATAAAACTTAGATTGACTCTTTTAATTCTATATCCTTCATTATCCTTCATTTTATCAGCTCCATCTTTAGCTTGATATATACTAAAATTAAAGATATCAAAGAGAATCTTGTGTAAACTACAAAAAAGTGCTTCTTTTTGGTTGATATCTTAATTTTAAATGATATAATTTAATTAAAAAAGATTTCCAAAAATAAAAATTTATAGGAATTGCCATAGGTCAAATTAAACAAAATTTTAAAAAGGGCACGTAGCTCAGAGGCAGAGCACGTCACTGATAATGACGGGGTCGAAGGTTCGAGTCCTTCCGTGCCCACATTATGGGCCGTTAGCTCAGCTTGGACAGAGCGCCGCATTTGCAATGCGGAGGCCGGCGGTTCAAATCCGCCACGGTCCACCAAATTGAATTAACCGCCTAGCTAGGTGCTCTATCCTTGTTTTGCAAGGTAGTTTTGCGAGAAAATCTCAAATTTTTTGAAATCAATTGAAAGTCTTTACAAGCTGATTTGATACTTGGACCAGATTTTTTAAAGAAAATTTTTTCATCTCTTAAAAATTTTCCTCCAAAGCGAGTTTTAGCTTGGCTAACTTTCTAAAATCCAATTTCAAGTGAGTTCAAAGCAAAGAGTGCCTTTTCTCCTAAAAAATCCGACATTTTACCTTCAAAGTTTTCTTTGCGCTCGTTAAGGCGTTTTTCTTTTGCTAAAATTGGGAAAACTCAAAAAACCCTCAAGATAAGATCGGTTAAGCAGTCTCTCTTTTTTAACTCCTA
>FWWM01010372.1_pt1 | contig 16608 bp, 8 predicted proteins | sample 2228351 | NCBI WGS metagenome assembly FWWM01 (sample SAMEA103939774, study PRJEB20133) | metagenome | reverse complement strand
GGACATCATTTCTGTGGGAGGAAATTTTTTAATCTTCATTTTTTTGACAGGATGTACAGGATGAACTGGATGGTGATTTCCAGGAGAAAACTGTGGCATTATCCTGTCCATCCTGTTTATCCTGTCGCTTGAAATTTAAATTCACTGATTACTGATTACTGATCACTGATCACTGATCACTGCCTAATGCCCCCGAAACATCATCTCCGACGAGATCTCCCGCCTTTCCATATTCGGCGACTCGAGCTCTACTTTGAGAAAATGGCCATACCAATTATCGAAGAACCAGATCTCGAATTTGTGGTAGCCCTTTTTCAATCCGATTTGCCCCATCTGCTCAACAACGCCGTGAATCCCATCGTTGGTGACGACCCTCTTCCCATCAATAAAAATAAATGACCCATCATCCGACGAGGAGTAGAAGGTGTAGACCTGATCCTCGGGAATCAGGATGTAACCCTGAAAAACCAGGCCGAAATAATCCTCATTGTCATCCACCATGCCGAGGTGAATCCGTTTGGCGTGGCCTTTTTTCAATGGCGTCAGCCTGGAAAAATCAGGCATTCGCTCCCACGTGCCTTTGTAGAAGCGGTATTCCAGGCCGCTTTCCAGTTGATCAACTTGCAGGGCAGGCAGCAGCTCGGCCTTTTTGAAATCAATCGCCAGCAAATGGCTCGTGCGCTCCCCTTCGATGCTGAGCACCCTGAGCGGCGTGTTTTCCGTGATCAAAATGCTGCCAGTGTACGGCTGAGATTGAATTGTCGGGATCGAGCCGTCCACGGTATAACGAAGCGTATGAGGATAGGGATGGATCAGCCGTACCGCCACCTGGTCATAGAACAGCGAGCCTTTGGGGAGATAGTCGGGATCTTTGATGGGAAAGATCAAATCCGCTTTGGTGATGCGCACCGCCAGATATTTTTTGCCAGGCAGGTCGAGGGTGAATTTCCCGCTGAATTTATCGCCAAGCGTATCTCGCTTCATCTCCCAGGTATCGATGAGTTCCACCCGATACCAGATATTCGGTGGCAGGTCGAACGTCCATTGTGTGGGGGCTCGTTCGCCAAAGTAGTAAATATAGTGCTCCCCAAATTTCCCAGCCGAAAATGGGTCGATCGGCGCCAATCCTGTGGCGGGCGTCTGTTCCAGAATCGACTTGAAAAAGGCGATGCGGGCGGGGCTCTGGCCGTGCAATTCACCCCCTTTTGACCACCACAAGATATCTTTGGGATGCTTATAGGTTTCGCCGTGGCCCGCATACGTGCCAGTGATCAGGCTCTTCCAGAACATGGCGGTCATCTCCTGTGGCGTCAGGTTACCCCAGCCTTCTGGCACATCGCCCTCGTAGCGACATTCGTCGTAGATCAACGGCTTTTTGTAGCGCTCCCGCCAGACCAGGGCGCTATCGAAATGGGTGCTCTGAATGCTGGCATGGGTGATCCAGGGGAGCGTATGGTCGTAGAAGACGAAACCGTTGTGAATCGATCGCAGATGATGGTACGGATCGTTTCGGTACAAAATCTCGAAGAAGCGGTGCCAGTCGGCCAGGGATTTGCTGTACATAAAATCGAATTCATTGGCCGCTGACCACCAGACATGCCGATAGGCCGATAGGCGAGCCAGCACGTAGCTCAGATAGAATTCATCGACCGAATCGGGCATGATGGCGTAGCCCCAGCGATCGTAAGGATGAAACAGGATGATGTCGGCCTGGATGCCCAATTTCAATAAATCTTCCAGCCTTTGCTCGAGATGATGCCAGAAGTCTGGGGCGAAGCGGGAAAAGTCATTGTTGCCCAGACTGTCCCGTTCGAATGGATAGTACAGCGGTTCATTTTTATTGTAAGTATAATCCTTGGGGAAAATACACATCCGCAGCTTGTTGAACGGCGCCTGCTTCAATGTTTCGAGGGTCTTGTTTTCCAGCGAATCGCCCTGGTGCACCCAGGCATAGCAGGTGGTGCCGATCTGTTTGTAAGGCGTGCCATCGGCGTAGCGGAAATGATAGGTATTAAAAACCTCCACAGGCCCGTGATTGTCGCCTGAAGCAGGGATGCACCGAAAAGTCCCCTTTTTCCCATTCAGCTCAGGTCGATTGCTTTTGGTGAGATAAGACCAGTCGCCGATCTTTTCAGGCATGAACCGAATTTTATAAATCCCGTTCCCGTCATAAAACCCTGTGACTTCCTTCTGAATTCCATCGGTTGAAAACGTTGCCGAGAGCTGAACATCTTTGAAGGGATTGCCTGTTTTGGGCCCCTGCAACTGAAGCTCAAACCTGTCCCAGATCTCAATGTGATGGGTGGATTTGTGGTTCAAGTGGCAGGAGAGAAAGAAAAGTGGCAAAGCGATAGCCAGAAAAATTATTAAATGTGGCAATTTCCCAGCTTGAATTTTATTGATATTTTTCATTTGGACTCCTTTGTAGCATTACTTATAAAATGAGTTTTTCTCTGGCAAGAAATTTTTAACCACGAATTTCACCAATGGCACGAATGAATATGAAAAAATTAATTGACGTATCTTCTCCAATAGAGATGGTTCACCAAAATTGATTTTTAACCACGAATTTCACCAATGACACGAATGGATATGAAAAAATTAATTGACGTATCTTCTCCAATAAAGAGACGGTTCACCGAAATTGATTAACACGCCAACTCTTTTCTTGGCGGCTTTTATTGCATTGATTATTTGCGCTTCCTCATTTTCGCCACACTTGCTGAGTGCTTTTATTTCCACGATGATTTCTTCATAGCAAAGAAAATCGGGTTTATACGTGCTTCTTAGCGGCTGGCCTTTAAATACCAAACGCACCTGTGGTTGCTCAATAAATGGTATATCCCTTAAACGAAATTCAATAGCCAGAGCTTCCTGATATACCGCTTCTAAAAACCCAGGCCCCAGCACATTATGAACTTCTCCCGACCATGTCGGGACAGCACCCACAATATTATAAACTTCATCTTTAAATAATAATTCTGTCATCTGAATCACTCTTATAAATTAGTGCAATTGGTGAAATTCGTGGTTCGCTACCTCTTTAGGGTGACCATTCCCACAAATCCCCCATAAGGCAGAATCTTCGTCTCGATAGGCGTTTCTCTGGTGATCGAAATCTCCCGCTGGGCAAATTCTTTCGGATTGTGCCCATCTGCGATGATAAATCCCTGGCAATCGCCTTCGGGTAAAAATGAAAGCCTAAAGCGATAGTCTTTTGCCTCCGAATTATTAAAAATGCCAGCGAAATAAATTTCACCGTCTTTCTCCCTCGCCAGCACCGTGAATTCCCCAGGATAGCCATCGATGAACCAGGTCTCGTCCCAGGCCACGGGCACGGTTTTCAGAAAATCCTGAACAAATTGGGGCGTCGATCGAAAGCCTTTGATGCGGTCGGCCAGATGCTGGATGCCGCTCTCGAAAATCACCGACAGCGCCAGCTCGTGGGCATGGCTGGTCACCCGTTGCTGGGATTCATCGTAATCCGTGAAGGTCACGGGCGTGTAATCCATCGGCCCGATGGCGTTTCGGATGTAGGGATAAATATTATTGAACCAGGGGAATTCGATGGGCTTTTCGTACGTGTATGCCTCGGCGCCCTTCACGCCCTCCATGGTGAGAAAATTGGGATAGGTTCGGTTCCAACCTCGGGGAATGGTGCAGCCGTGGGTGTTGAGCAAAAGCTTGTATTCGGCCGCATCCCTGGCGATGTCCAGGTACAGCTTCATGATGTCCTGCTTTTCGCTCTGGAAAAAATCGACCTTCACGCCTTTGACTCCCCACTGGCTGATCTTCTGAAATTCTGCTTTTCGGATGACAGGATCGTACATCCGATCCCGTGGGCCAGCATCCATCACCCGAGTGTGGGGACCGCCTGAATTGTACCACAGCAAGATGCCGACATTTTGGGAATTGGCGTAATTGACCAGTTGCTCGATGTTGCCGCCTCTCATCTCATGCCAGCCAGCGTCCACCAATGAATATTCCCAGCCCATTTCGGCGGCGAAATCGACATAAGCCTTCAGCTTCTGGTAATCGAACGGACTGGGATGATCGCCCCACCAACTCCAGCTCGCCCGCCCTGGCTTGATCCAGGAAACATCTTCCAGTCGATTGGGCTCGGCCAGGTCGTGGACGATATCGGATTCGACGATGTCTCCCAAATCTCGGCTGATCACCATCAATCGCCAGGGCATGATCCAGGGCAGGGAAGATGTCGGCTGGCTGGCGCCCATACCATAATTTTCCCAGTCCCAGGGGAACTGGATTCGATAGTCGCCGTTGGCGGCCAGCGAATTAAGATGTGCGCCACAATAATTTTCATCGACGCCCGATTCTGAAATGAGTATCCAGGTGTCGTTAACCTGGAATAGACCAGGGAATCCCCAGCCAGTGGTCATGGGGCAGGGATCGCCGATGTTTAGATCACGGACATAGCCCCGCTCATAAGCGGGACTCCAGAGGCCCAGCGTATCGTAGGGTTGCAACCAGGCCTTGCCAGGCTGGGGCAGATTGAAGCGGGTGAACTCTTCCTCGATGACAAAGCGTTCTGAGCTGGTATCGGGGAAAACGTATCGAAACGCCACGGCTGTGTTGTAGGCCCGAAACACGATGTCCAGTGGTTGATCCTGCTGGTTTTTGAACGATAGGGTGAGCTGATTGGCCTGACTTCGGTTCTGCCTGCGCTTGCCCGAGATGAGGGTGTAGCTTTCATCGATGGTTTCGATGCCTGATGTCCTGGCCAGCGTCAGGTTGGCGAAAAAATCCCCATCAGTTCGTTTCAGCCCCAGCGAGGAAGGCTCGATCACCTCCGTTTTTTTGCCCTTCTCATTCAGATAAATCGAATAGCACCAGTGGCTGGAGTTTGATTTGGGATCCTTCGAGATGACAACCGAGAGCCGTTTGTTGGGTGATTGTAAAATGATCCTTTTTTCCTGGCTGCAGTTTGCAACCAGAATCATCAGGACAACTGAGAGCAATAGGGGCTTTTTTAAGTTGATCATGATTTAATCATCCTTGTTTTTGATTCATAATTCCTGATCTTGAATATTGCTCGCTCATGATAAGGTAATAAGGTTTGGTTGGGGAAATTTTGCTGGCTACTAAGGTGAATAAGGTTTTATCAGCCAATTCTCCCATCAAATCCAGATGACCTTATTGACCTAAGTAACCCACGATGCTCAATCACGATTTAACCTTATTAGCTTATTTTTTGGCTGATCAAAATTCCTGATAAGCTAATAAGGTTCGTGCAGTGGGGAGTCTGCCTTGCTACTAAGGTGAATAAGGTTTTTTCAGCCAATATTTCCATCAAATGCAGGTTACCTTATTGACCCTAGTAACCCACGATGCTCAATCACGATTTGACCTTATTAGCTTATTTTTCGACTGATCAAAATTCCTTATAAGCTAATAAGGTTCATGCAGTCGGGAGTCCCCTTTTGTTACTAAGGTTTCTAAATTGAAAATAAGGTTGTTCAAGAACAGATAAATTCCCTTTCGAAGGTTTTGAGCCTTCGAAATGATTACAATATGGCCGTCAGGTCAAGGGTTCAATGCTCACAAAATTACAGAAATACATTTCGTCCCAATGGGACGAGATCTGATTTTTTTTCTTTACTTTTTCTATAAACATCCTGTCCCTAACGGGACAAACGATCTCAGGATTGTGGCGTCATCGGAAACTCAGCTTTCAATCCCGATAGGGATTAGATGTTTATAGATAGAATAAGTGCGAAAAATGGTTTTTGTCCCTTTGGGGACAAAATGTAATTTTTGATGATGACCATCGCTTATCAACTTAACCTAACTGGCAGGTTGTAAAAATTTCCTGCTGGCATCATCAATCACCAGCACCCAGTCATTCCCTCTCACAGTTTCGCCAGGCGGATCGAATTCCATGATCGGCTGATTGGCTTTTTCACTCTCCAGCATGGCGTCTCCAGTGTGGGGATTGAACAACCAAATTTTGATGCGGTTCGCCTTCAACAGGCCCGTGCGAATTTTCACAGGTTTGCCCGTCGGGATATAAACCATCAGGTAGCCATCGCCCGAACAGGCGGTCAAATAGCCAGTTGGGTCATAAGGATTTTCCACGATCAGTTGTTGATTGGGCACTCGGCTGAAAAATGGCCGAGACAATATCAGCTTTTTGAGGTAGCCCATCTGAAACGCCCCAGGCTCGTCCAGCGCCTCGAACCATGGCTTGGGAACCGTATCCGTCAGCGGCGGGATCGGGTGCTCCTTTTTGTACATTTGCCACACAGGATGGCAGCCGTAAGTATGGCCGCAGGTGCCCGAAAAGACCGACCAATAGGCAATCTGGCGGACATCAAAGTCATCGAAATAACCCAGAGCGGCGTCTTCCCAGTGATAATTGATCGGCAACAGTTCGTACGCAGGTTCGCTGTTCAACGTCGGTTTGGGATCGGGCAGATTCCAGTCGTGATAGGCTTCGAAATACGCCCGCTCATTATCTCGCTGTTCATGATACGAGCCCCAGGTGTGCATATCGATCCAGTCATCGTGATGAAACCAGGTGGATGAAGAGCGGTAGCAGTGATGGGTCATAAACGTTCTTTTATAATTAGCACGACGGTCAAATTTTTTTTCTTTATTGATGGCATCGGTAATGCCTTCGGCCATGGCCCGCCAGATGTCGACGCCATTCTCCCGCTCATCGGGTAGGCGGTCACCCCCCAAAATCCAGATGATGTGATCGTTCAGATGCTTGAAGCGATGGCCGATGAACCAGCCGTAATCATAGCCCTGCTGCGGCGTTTGAATGATCCGCTCCCAGAAGCGGGGGATGACATATTCCCCCCAGCAGGGCAGCACGCCCATGATCAGTTTCTTTTCCGCCGCCTTCTGGATAATCCACTCGACATGATCCCAGTAGTCATATTCGTGAGCGTTCGTCGGATCATTGCCAGCGGTAGTGTCCAATTTTGTAATATCTCGCCCTTTGAGCGGAAAATCGCCATAAGGATTGGGCAGCTCAAAAGCCTCCAGCTCGGGCAAAACAACGGCCTGAATCACATTAAACCCCTTCTCGGCTCGGTTGTTGAGATAGCGTTCGGCTTCTTCCCGATCTAATCGATGGAACAGCTCCCAGGCCGTGTCGCCCAGCCAGAAAAAGGGCTGGCCGTCTTTCGTCTGAAGGTATCGTTTGTTATCTGTCACTCGCAGCGGTTGAGAAAGCACAAGGCTGGTTTGGATCAAAATAAAAGTGAGGTGAAGATAGAATTTCATTCTCGCTCCAAAATTTATGGTTGCCATGCGGATTATTTGAGCAAATTATACCAGGCTTAAATCTCGATTCGAATTTTGTTCCCCACTGTGTGCTTGATACGCAAAATACCTCCTCGATCCAGCGGCGTCCAGGTCCAGCAATCGCCATCAAATTGCTTTTTCTGTTTGAGGAGTTGTTGATCGACCCAAACCGCCCTCGGCTTTTTCGCCAGACGAAAGGTCTCCGTGGCACAGGAATCATAAGTCTGGTAATGAATTTCCGATTCCCCATAAGCGATGGTCTGGATGACCGAATTCGATTTCAACAGATGATTTTCAGCCTTCGGCGCCCATTCGGGCACGGCGGCGATGCCCTCCATGAAATGCCGAATGTAATCGCCATAGCCATCGGACCACCAGGCGCCAGGCCAGTTGGGGCCGACCGAAACATAGCCATCTTGTTGACACATATAGGTGGCCAGATTGAAGAACCGTTCCGCCTGATCTCTGTACCATGGCTCGCCCGTCCGCTCGTACCACAGCGCACACAGCGAGGCGTAGCGGGAGGTATGGCTGCCCATGGGTTCGTAGCACCAGGTCTGCTCTCGGATCGCATCCATGCCCTCTGTGGCAAAGGCCGAGGCGACCCAGTGGATCAGCACTGGCACAATGCGGTCGATATGCGGATCGAGTTGAGGATTTTTGATAAGGTACCGTGCCGTCTCCAGTGGCGTGATCTGATTGCGATTGGAGCGATCGGGATCGTTGGGAATATCCTCGAAATAGGCGTTCCAGATGAACGTTTTCATCGGGCCATTGATCGAATAGAGCCATGCCCAGGCCAGATCCCGAGCCCGCTGGAACGCAGCGACCTGCTCGGATGACAGACCGATCCGCTGCTGGGTTCTGAGCAGTTCATCGAACAACCGAATCGGCTCGACCACATTGGAGCAATATTCAGAGATCACCACATTGGTGCGGGCATTGACCCGAAACGGCCAGGGGGATTTCTGGGTGTTGGTGGGGGCAAAAGGCGTCGGATCTGGCCGAACATCACGGACATGTTTGGCCAGCGCCTCGGCGCAATGGATGGCTGCTGTTAGAAATCGATCTTCAAGTGTGAGCTGGTAGAATTTCAAATAGGCAATGCCAAGCTCTCCCACTTTATCTGGCTCGATGCCATGCAGCCCATCGCCCCGCATACCCTCGTGCTCCCAGCGACTGGCGCCCTGATATTCGGTGACGAAGGGATCGGCGCTGGCAAAGGGGACATTGGGCCACGGCCAGCTTGCAGGTGTGGTGCCGTGCTGCAACTGGTAATCCAGCATATTGCGCACCAGGTCGATGTACGTCCTATCGCCCGAAAAGGGGTAATAGCTCAGCGCCAACCCCTGCACCAGTCCCGCCCAGAGGCAGGCGGGGTTATGCATCCAATCCTCGGGGATAATTTGGCCATGTTCATCCTGGTAGAAGCAACAGGTGATGAAATACATGGGCAGCTTGAGCGGCTCGTAGATCGGCGCCTGTTTGATGAACTCGGATGCCAGTTGCGCCACTTTTACATAACCCGCCCCAGGCACATTAGGTTGATACCACGCCAGCAGCCTGCCCGAGGCATCCCGCTGGATGGCATGCCCCAGAATCGAATCGGCCGTGGCTCGTTGCTGGATTTGGGCAAGTGATAGAAAAGGAATCAGCAACAGACCAATGCCTAAAATTAGCTCTTTTTTCATCTCTGCTCCGTTTTGGAATACTTTTTTCGCTTCTCCAAGATGTCGTCCATCCGCCAGTTGGCGGATGGGCGACATCTCACTTTTAGAATAGTAGAGATGTAGTACACCTCGGAGGTGGACTACATCTCTAGGTTCATCTCTATCACTTCAACACTACCAATTTCTTCACCTCCATTTTCTCATGCTGCTGCAATTTGTAATAATAAATCCCTGACGGCAGCAGTGAGGCATCCAGCTCGACTTTGTGATTGCCCGCAGGCATCTCGCCATCAACCAGCGTTGTTACTCGTTCACCCAATGTGTTAAAGATTTCCAGCCTGGTGAAATCATGCGATGGCAAACTGAAGGCGATGGAAGTCCTCGGATTGAAGGGATTGGGATAATTGGGATACAGCTTGAAATTGAACTGCTGGCCTGTTTTGCCCCTTTGAACCGAGGTCGGCGCCTGGATGATGACACTAACATCCCCTTCGTCCGTTGGTTTTGATTCAAGCCCTCGGTCGTCGTAGGCTTTGGCCGTGATGAGCTGTTTGCCCACTGGAATCTTGTAGCGAGAGAGCTCCCACTCGAAGGCAAAATGATTGGCCTTGTCAGAACTCTCGCCGATGAAATGCCAGTCGTAATAGTACTCGACCCTGCGGACATCTGGCGAGGCGGTAACGGTGAGTACCACGGTGGTGTCCTTTTTGATGGGTTGATTTTCGATTAAATTCAACGCCACTGTCGGTCGTGTATTGGGAATATAGGCGCCCCTGTGCTGCCCGCACAGATAGCCGTAAGCAAAAATCGCCATCACCTGGGTCTGATGGATGGTGAACTCACTGCCCGCAATGCTATTGCGGTTGGGAAATCTGGCTTCCTCATCGGGGAAATCGGTGATGGCTGGAAAAGCGGTGGAGCGGGAAAAATCCTCGTCACCAATCCAGGTCCAGCTCGAGCCACTAAACCAATCTCCCGTTCGATGCATTTCATAGATCACATACCCTGGAAAAGCTGGATTGGTGTAGACCCTGCTGTTGTAATCGATCAGATACCAGGAATCGGGATGAAACGGCTGGGACTCTGGATTTTCACCCAGTCCGCTGACTTTGACCAGATCCATCTGATTGCCGCCCAGACAATAATCGCAGGTGGTGTAGCAGGCGTCAAGGAATTTTCGGTCTTTGGTCAATTCATAAGCCACTGCCGCCAGAAAAGTGCGGGGCGCACTGAACGTCCCCAGCATGAACAGAATATCCTTGTCCAATCCGTAGCGAAAGCCCCGATCGTTGGCGCTCGAGACCGTCTCTGAGGTCGCCTGGTTCACAAGATCAACGATGCATTGCCATTTCAAATTCAGATCCAGGCCAGGGTGGTTGTCGGGGATCCTGCCGAAAATGGTGGCGGCGTAATGCCAGGGCTGGATGTTGAACCAGAGCTTCGATTTCCATTCGCCGTCTCTGCTTTTGCAGGTTCGGAAATCGTTTTGATAGTTGGTCTCTGCCGTGTAGCGATAGAGCGCTGCCGCCGCTTCCATCTTAGCCCGATTGACATCCGCATTCGAGTCCTGATTCTGGCGCTGCGCCCAGTCGTAAGCTTTTTTAGCCTCATTGATCCAGTCGGGGCTATCGGGGTGCGTGCCCTGCTGAAATTTATCGAGACAGATGGCCAGGTAGGCAGCGCAGGCGGCGTAGCGATACGACATCATTGCCGAGTCCCCGCCTTTCAACGCCAGCACCCGTTTATCCTCCCACGAGGGCTTGCCTCCATCCGCTCCAGCATCCACGCCGACGTAGCCAGGTACGCCGCCATCGGTGTAGCCCTGGGCCATGAGCGAGTCCTTGGCCAGCCGATAAAATTTGATCAGCCACATCGCCTCGTCGAGAATGTCGGGGATGCTGTTTTCGCCCTCATTGATCCAGGGGGCATTATCGGCCCGCCGATATTTGGGACTAACATCCCCATCGCCAAAATTCTCAGGCTTCAAATCGTACAGCGCCAGCAACGTCATCGGCACCCGATAATGGGTGGGATAGCCATCCCAATCGCCAGCGTCGTGATACCAGCCAGTTATGCCGTGGACATCGCCAGCAGCCTTAGTGGGATCAAAATCCCCTTCCCCTGCAAGGTCGGGAAAATATTTCATCACTGCGCCGTCATCGGGGTGATAATCTCGAGGATAGTTCAAGCCAGGCTCGATCTCCTGAATAATGCCCTGGCGCTGGGTGAACAGCGCACGGGAGGTGTAATAATAAGGCTCTCGATAAACATCCTCCCCGATCTCAAAGGGATAGGAGCATCCAATTCGGTCCACTACAACCCGATATTCGCCTGGCACGCTGAAATCTGAGAAATCGCACTGCCAGACATCGGCACGGGTCATGTTTTTATCCGTGAAATCACCGCTGGTTCGATTGAAATCCCGATCGTTCCGATCCCGTTGTTTGGAAATAGGGCCAGAGAACATCACCGAGTCATCCGAGGTTCGCACGATGTGAAATTGGGTCGCAGCATATTCATTCAGATTCAGTCCGCCGTTTGCATGGGTCGAGCTGTTGAACGAGCCCATGAAATGGGAGATGTAGGCGTACTTTGGCGCATCTGGCACAAAACCGATTTGATTGACGTGCACCGCTGGCGAGCGGAGCCGTTTTTCATCGTAGGTCAAAGTATAGTCATTCACATTGGAAGCCAGATCATTGAGCCTGACGATGTAGGTTTTCCCTCTCTGCATGGCAAAGGGCAGCTCGATGTAGATCCAATGGTGGAGGATGGCTTTCGGTTCGCCAGGATCGTAGAGGTTGTTAAAATCCACTCCTTTGGATTTGCGACCGATCTGGATCGGTAATTGCGGCTGGCGGTAATTTTCATCATCTGGACTGGCAATGGAGTAATTCGCCACGGCCATTGCCCTGGTCAGGTTCAGCTTGTCGTAATAAATTTTATTGCCATTGTACCGATCCTGATGGATGCCGAAATAGTCGATATGCCCCTCATCAAAATGGAGGACCAGGATTTTGTCGGTGAGCGGCAGAATTCGGATGAGATCGGCGGAGTGGAGTGAATTACTGAGTGAAAAAAACAAAACCGCAGTCAACAGGCGGATGATCAACCGATATTTTTTCATAGCATTTCCTAAGGCGTATGCAAAATCAATGAGAATTTTTTTGACAGGATTAACTGGATCAATAAGATAATGGTTTTTTAGAAAAGTTTTATCTGCTGATTCCTTTTTTCGGTCTATCTAATGGAGAAATTCATACTGATTCCTTTGCTCAGAGCGATGGAATCAGTCAATATCCATTTTCAATTAAAGCGATTACCCCCAGCAGCGCGCCCCAATGATAGAAATGATCGCTATCGGCGCCGGGATCGCCACCAGTCTCGGCGTGGTAATTTTCTCTCACATAGCCCTTTTCTTGCCACTGCTTCATCAGCAGGGCATTGGATTTTTCCGCCAGATCTTTTCGGGCCTGAGGCAGGTCATAATTTCGCAAGCCTAAATAGACCAGAAAATTCATCGGCGCCCAGATGCTGCCTCGCCAATAATTTCGACCGGTATAGCCAGTGTCATTGCGGGAGATCGACGGGAGGACCCATTCGCCCCAGAATTCATTGGGATTATAAAAATGCTCAGCGATCATCCGCTCGGCCTGCTGCTGCGTGGCAGCCTTGCCGATCAGGGCATAAAAATTGGTGGGCGAGATGCGTCGGCTCAACTCGCCAGTATCCAATCGCTTGTTCAGGAATAAACCAAAATCTTCATCCCAGAGCGTCTGCAGTTTCGCCCGATATTTCTCCTCCCGTCCCTTCAATTCCTGAGCCTCTTTTTCTCGCCCAAGAATTGTGGCAATTTTGCCCAATGCCTCGCAATCGCCAATGTACAGTCCCATCAATCCCACATCCGCCTGTTGCAGCAGATGGGTGGTGGTATCGAACGGTACGCCATCGAACATAGGACTGTTGTCCAGCCCGGATTCGTAAGCCGCGGCCTGAAATTCGTTCTGCACCATTTCCCGATGATCCTTCAGGACCGGTTCATAAGGATTCGATCCCCAGCACAGATAGCCATCATGGTTTCGATTTTTTTCCCACCAGCGATTCCAGGTCAATAATCGGTCGAAAACCTCCTCGAGAAACCATCGTTCGGGATATTTCTTATAAATTTCCAGCACCATCATCGATCCCACTGGCGGCTGGGAGCGATCCCGGCTTTTCAGATTTCGTGGAGCAGAAAAATTCGGCACAAAGCCCAGTTCATCTATTTCCCGGCACATTTGAATGGCTTCATTGAAAGCCAGCTCTTTACTGAAAAGGGCATGCATGAAAGAGGCAAAAAAATTATCCCAGCAGAATAGCACGTAGCCGCCTTCCCGACCATTGCCCCAGCCGTAGGACCAGGGGCGAGAGACCGGTGTAATTGCCCGGTTTTTCTCTGGATCATAAACCATCAGCCAATGGAGCGCATTGTGGATGGCGTCCCAGGTTTCGGCAAATTCGCCGTGAGCAGATTTTTCTTGCAGGTATTTTTCCTGCTCCTGCCGAATCCATTGCTGAATGTCAGCCAGGCGCGGATTTCGCTGCCTCGAATAGGCGATCGGCTGGTTCAATGATTGCCGCAAACTGCTTTTATTCGGGGCAAGCGCGTGGACAATGATGGTCTTTTGAGGCAGTTCAGCCACGATCTGGTCTTCCTGCAAGGTGATTTTTCCTATCCTGCCGTAAAGCATTTCAGCCGTTAGCTCTACGAAGCCTGGGTTTTTGCAGGTATCGATGGGGGTAATCAGCAGTGCCAGGTCGTCGCCGCTGGCAGCGCTTTGCACCCGCAGGCCAAAATCCCGCCAATACAGCAGAAAATCGATGTATGAGCCATCGATCGCATGAGCAATGGGTCGCACATATTCCGAACCTTTCACCACATTGCCCGTGAAGGCCAATTTCAGCGAATCGCCGGTGAGGGAATCATGAATCTGAATTGTCAGCGCCAGTCCCTCTGGCAATAACACCTGGTTGAGGATACTGCGGTTGTCCCAGGTGTTCCAGCCTTTAAGAATTGCGCGGTTCAGTCGGTCGTAGTTTGATATTTTGTCTGATGTACAGGAAATGAGAAACATAAATCCAACCATGATTGATAATAGGATTTGTTTCATCATACCCTCCCATTTTTTTGTTCAGGGCTTTCATCCGTTTGCCGCTTGAATCTTTACATGAAAGGCATTGAGGAATATCGAGAAATTGCCATACTGCCTACCTGCGGCATCTTTCAACCCACTTGATTGTCTTTTCGTCGTCCTTTTAATAGTCGAGTTGGAAAAGGTTCTTTTTGATACTTTTAGCATACCAATGCCCGCTCTTTTTTATGATCCTTCGCTGGGTTTTGAAATCGACATACACCATGCCCATCCTGCCGAACCGGCCCCATTCGTAATCATCGAGAAAGCTCCAGTTGGTATAGCCGATCAGGTCGACCCCTTCGGTCATGGCCTTTTTGCACATACGCAGATGTTCATAGGTATATTCGATGCGGTACTCATCGTTCACTTCACCCTTGTAATTGACAAAATCTTCGGTCCAGCAGCCGCTCTCGGTCACCAGCAATTTCGGATGATGATACTTGTGATCGAAATATTTTAGAAGGTGGTATAAACCGGTTGTATCGATCGACTTGTCGAGATAAAGACTGTTCTCACTTTTCACGCTTTCGACCCCGTACGGCCACCAGCCTCCATTTTGAACCAATTTGAATTTTTCGGTGTAATAATAGTTGACACCGAGGAAATCGATCGGTTGGTGGATGATCTCCATATCGCCCGGCTGTATTTGCGGCAGGGCGACCTTCTCTTTTTTATAGAGCTCGACCACATTTTGCGGATAGCGGCCAAAATAGATGGGATCGGCGAACCAGGCGTGATGGGAATCGTTGATGATCTGTGCGGCATGGACATCATCCGGGTTAGACGGATCGGCGGGCAAGGCCATCTGAAGGTCGAGGGTGATGCCGATTTTTGCATTGGGATTAATCCTTCGCAAGGCTTTGACCGCTTTCCCATGCGCCAACAAAATGGTGTGGGTACACCGAAGCGCGGTTGGCAGATCTTTGATGCCTGGGGCATAAGTCCCCAGCCAATATCCCATGAAACAGGTTACCCACGGTTCGTTAAATGTGGTCCACCAGGTGACGTTATCACCCAGCGCATCGAACATGGTCTTGGCATAATTCTCGAAAGCATCGGCTGTTTCTCGGTTGGCCCAGCCGCCTTTATCCTCCAGTCTTTGCGGCAAATCCCAATGATAAAGGGTCACGATGGGCTCGATGTCATTTTTTCTCAATAGCCTCACCAGATCCCGATAGAAATCGATTCCTTTCTGATTGATAGCTCCCATACCATCGGGAAAAATCCGGGTCCAGGCGATGGAGAAACGGTAACTTTTGACGCCCAATTTTTTTAACAATTGCACATCCTCTTTGTAACGATGATAGTGATCGGCGGCGATATTGCCAGTCATGGGGACGTTGCCCGGGGTATTGGCAAACCGGTCCCAATTCGATTCTCCTTTGCCGTTTTCGTTGTAGGCGCCTTCAATCTGATATGCGGAGGAAGCAACGCCGATCAAAAAATCTTTTGGAAAGGCGAACCCATCTTTTTTCACTTTAGCGTGATTTTGATCCTCGAAAGAATCGCAGGAAACATGAAGGAGCAAGATACTCATCGTCAGGTAGATGAATATGCTCTTTAAAAAACTCATGCAATGGGTTGAAATTAAGTTCATCGTTTCTGCCGTCAGCTTAAATGGTTCATTGCTGCATACTTGAACGATACGCAAAATTCTGGTGTTTCGTGTCTTTGAAATTCGATTATTGGTTTCATCGTTTTTCGCCAAAGGATGATTGGCGAAATTGGCCCGCACGCTTCAAGCTGCTCGTTATTTAGCCATGAATAAAAGAGTTGTCATTTTAATAGCAGCATCCGTTTCTCCGCCTCATAATCGCCGACCCGCATTCTGCAAATATAAGTACCACTGGCAATCGGCTTGGTTGCTGTATCCCAGTGAATCTGATAATTTCCCGGAAGTTGATGCGCCGAAATCAGGTTATCCACTCGTTGCCCGATGGCATTGTACACATCGATGGATACGAAGCTGGGCCGAGCGATGAAATAATGAATCATGGTGGCGGTATTAAATGGATTGGGGTAATTGTCGAACAGATGATGGTCATTCAAATTGAACTCCGATCTCTTTTTCACGGAGGTGGTATTTTGCACCACCACATACATTGCATCGGGGGGTAACTCGATCTTCACATAATCACCTTCATCAGCAATTGGAATAGCTGATTTTCCATAACCAGCAGCATCAAGCAACGTTGCCAGATTCAGCCCTTTATTTTTTATCTTCACGGTTACCTGGGTGTTGGCGCACTTCCAGGGCATCCGACCGGTATTTTCGATTTTATAGCCTGGAACCATTTTTCCATCAAGTTCGAACATTGTGGCAGTTTCGGACCAGCCAGTCGGCCGGTAAACAGTCCCAACCTGGATCAGGATTTTTGATGATTCGCTAAACGGCTTATCATCCATCGCCACCACATTGACCACCGCATAATCGTTGCTGGACTCGATAATGACATCATCCAGATCGAAAGATGGCTTGCTCTTGAGAAAGC
>FWWM01010369.1_pt1 | contig 16613 bp, 16 predicted proteins | sample 2228351 | NCBI WGS metagenome assembly FWWM01 (sample SAMEA103939774, study PRJEB20133) | metagenome | reverse complement strand
GACGGCGATAAATCGCCTCACTACCAACAAGTTTGAAATGCACCCCAAACAGTGTGCGCTGTTGACATCTCCCAAAACTTCCGATATAATGGAAACGGCAATTGAGTAGTTGTGGGGGTGACTGGTTTCGACGGAGAGAAGGGGGCATTGGTAGCGAGCCGAGTTCCGCAGACTCGTAAAACGGCGGAACCTTCTATAAGTGCCAACCAAGAATTGGATCTCGCCGCGTAATTAAACGCGGAGCGTTCCTCCTGTTGTCGCCGGTGCGATAGGGTCGGAACGTCATAACATCGGCTACCCGCCGTCTGTCGTCCGTGCGGGCAGCGGGGACATCGCAGCGGAATAGTTCTCACGGGGTTGGCTCGCGGACCTCCGGGAGAACGAAACCCAACCGCGAACTATGCTCGTAGAAGCCAGTGTTGACATCTCTGCGGACGGGGGTTCGACTCCCCCCACCTCCACCAACTGATGCCCACAGGACTCACTCCATTGGTCAGTAGTCTGTGGTCTGGGGTGTGTGGTCTCTTACATTGCCGCCTTCGCCGCAGCAAGGAAAGGAGAATGTCGTGCATCGGACCTTTGCTCTTTATCTCGTATTACTCATCGCGTTGAGCGGCATCGCCCTGCAAGCGGAAGCCGCCTCTTCCAAGTCGCGCAAGAATCCCCGAACCTCAAGGACGGCTCAACGCAAGTCCCAAAAACCCAAGCGGTCTGCCAAATCCTCCCCGCGCAGCCGCGTGGTGTCAAAAGCCACATCCAGTAAGAGCAAGAAACTGGCAAAGGCGCAAAACCCGCACGCCAAAAGCAAGGCAAAATCCAAGTCGCCCATTGCTGCCAAAACCTCCGAGCCGAAAACGACGGCGTACCCTGCGAAGCCCAAATCATCCGCGAAGAGCGTTGCTAAACCAGTCATCCTGAAAGCGCCCAAAGTGGAGGACGTTCAGACGGACAACCCCAAACTTACCGCGCAATCCCCCACGCCGACGGCGATGGACGCCGCCCTCGTCGCGCCGAAATCGCCCACCACGGACACAGGCGCAAAAACCGAACCTGCCGCAACCACGCCGACATCTTTGACTCCGCCAGCGACGCCCACGCCTGAATTGCCCAAACTGGCGCTGACTGCCGTGCCGCAGAAAGTTTTCGTGGCAGGGAACGAATTCGTTCTGCCCGCGCCAGCAAAGTTGGTGAAAGATGAATTGCTCGCCCCGCTTGCCGATGCGCTGACGCAGTTAGGGGCGAAGGCTGATTTCCGAGCCGAAGACAGGTCTTTGCACATCGAGTCTCCAGCGGGCAGGCGGATTTCGCTCTACGCCGACAACCCGAACGCTATCGTGGACGGCAAAAGCGAAACGCTGCCCGTCGCTCCGACCTTTGACGGCGCGCAATTTTTCCTGCCGACGATTGCGACAGCGAAGATGTTGGGCTACGCCTTGCGCACCGATAAAACCGGCGCGCTCTACATCAATCCAACTTTGACAGCGGTTCAAGTGACGTCCACCGAGCAAGTCTTTGAGGTCAAAATGATTCTCAGCGCACCGGTGAAATACACTCATAACACGCTGCAAGACACCGCGAGCAAAGTTTACGTCGACCTCCCACAGACGCTGCTGGCGATACCGCAGGGCGAAGTGTGGCGCGGCACAGGCGATTTGCAGCGCGTCCGCGTCGGGCAGTTCAGCAGCGACCCGCCCATCGCGCGCGTGGTAATGGATATGACGCGCATGTTGGGCTATACCGTCAAGATTCCAGAGAAGCCTAACGAAGTCGTCATCGCCCTCAGCCTTGCCGCGATGCCGTCCGTGCCGACACCGAATGTTATCGTTGAAGGCGATGAACTCAAAGACGCGAAAATCGTCGTGGATGCGGGGCACGGCGGCAAAGACCCCGGCGCGAGCAGCCGAAACGGCACCCTGGAAAAGAACCTCACGCTGGATATTGCTTTGCGATTGCAGGAATGTCTGATGAAACGCGGCGCGACCGTCCTGATGACGCGCACAGAGGACACTTACCCGACGCTCGCAGAACGCGCAAACTTAGCCAACCGCAATCAGGCTCATCTGTTTGTGAGCGTGCACGTGAACGCTTTCGATAAGCCCGGCGCCATGTCTGGCACCATGGTACTCTACGCCACTCCGCAAAGCATCCCGCTGGCGCGCAGCATCCTCAACCGACTGCTCCAAGAACTCCAGCGACCGGATAAAGGCATCCGATATCGCCCCGGGCTTTACGTCCTGCGTCACACGGTCATGCCCTCGGTAATTGCCGAAGTTGCTTACGTGGACCACCAAGAGGAAGAGGCTCTGCTCAACGACCCCAATTTCCGCCAGCGCGCCGCTGAAGCGATGGCAATGGGCGTGGTGGATTACGTGCAGCAATTCAGGAAATGAGAAGATTTATCTTTGGACGCCCACAAGGGGCTATGCTACTATTGTTGGCGATTCTGAGCGGCTGTCGCCCCAAGCCGTCGACGCCGCCAAAGATGCCGCCGAAGGCTGCCCCCACAGCGGTCATCTATCTTGTCAACGCTGAGGCGGGTCGCCTCAAACCCGTGCGCGTTCCGCTGGAAACGGCAGCGGGTGCGGACGCCGCCACCACAGCGCGCTATATTCTCACGCACTATCTCGACTTCACATCAACGCAGCAAGACTTAGACAAGCTCTTCCCGCCGGGCACGAAGTTACTCGACCTGCAAATCAAGGACAAAGTTGCCGTTGTCAACTTCACCGAAGAATACCGCACCCCAAAATGGTGGGGCGGCACTGACCATTCCTACCTCGCCCTGCGCGCGCTGGTCAATACGCTCACGGAGGTGAAGGGCATTGAAAAAGTGCGCATCCTCATCGAAGGCAAGCCCCCCGATGACAAAGACTGCGGCGGAATCGAGGACTGGAGCGAACCGCTGGAGCGGGATGAGAGCCTCATAGAATTGGAGTAATGGAGTATGGGAGTGTTGAAGCCATGGAGTATTGACATCACTCCATCCTTCCGTTGCTCCATTGTTCTCTACCGCCCGCGCATCAAACTGTCCACCGGCGCGTGATTGTCCGTCAGCAGTGGCACGTCGCTGGTACGATAGGAGGCGGTGTGCAGGCGGGAGACGCGCGCCACGAATTCGGGCAGTTTGACTTTGCCTTCCTTCACCAGAGCTTTGGCGCGGGCGATGAGTTGGTCGGCAGTCAGGTTTTGCGGCGATTTGAGGCAGACGAGCACCGTGTTCCACGACGTTTCCACATCCCAAGTGTATTGGGACTTGAACACCGCCGCTGTCGTCTTGTGCATGGCGCGGGTCATGCGGTTGGCGTAGTTGGTGAAGTTGGCGGCGATGTTGTAAATCATAAGGCCATTCGGCGTCAGTTTGTCGGAGATTTCCTGAAAGAATTCTTTCGTGACGAGGTGACGCGGCACGGTCAAGCCGTAGCGGTTCGCGGCGTAGGCGTCCAGCATGATGAGGTCGTATTTCTTCTCCGTTTTTTTGATGTAAACCCGCCCGTCCATCGTGTGAATCTTCAGGCGTGGGTGGTCGGTCTTCAAGCCGAAATAATTCTTCGCCACCTCGACGACCACCGGGTCAATCTCCACCACGTCCACGTTGACCTTCGGGTAATAGTGCAAGAAACTCTTGACCACCGACGCGCCGCCCAACCCGACGACGAGAACGTCCTTGATGTCTTCGTTAAACAGAAACGCGCAGTGAAAGTAGTCGGTGTATTCCAAAAAACCCTTCATCGGGTCTTTGGGGTCCATCGAACTCTGATAGGTGTTGTCGAAGTGCAGCCAGCGCACGCCGTCTTCTTCGGCGACGATGATGTTGTGATATTGCGTCTGACGCTGAAAGAGAATCTGCCCCTGCTGCGCGAACGACGACGACGAGAGAACCATTAGGCACGCGAGCATCGTCATCACCTTCATTGTTTGCTTGCGATAAACTCCTCCCACGAGCGCTGCCATCACTATCATCACTCCTCCCAATAGGTAAACGATTTTAGGCACTTCGAAGGCGTCAATCAGGTAGAACCCCGTCGCCATCGTGCCCGCGATGCTGCCTACCGTTGACAGCGCGGAAATGCCGCCCGCCACGCTGCCCGTTTGCGTCAGCGATTTCGCCATGAGCCGAATCGCAATGGGCGAGGTCATCGCCAGCAGCAAAGCGGGCAGAAAATAAAGGCACATCGAAGCCAGCAGCGCGTGCATGGACAGCGGTAGTTTTGAGTCAAAAATCGCTCCCGTAATCGGCGGCTCAATCTTCGGCACAATGCTCACAAACACGCCGCCCAGCCCCATCGAACACATCAACGTCAGCGGTCGCGGGAACTTGTCTCCGACCCGCCCGCCCAGCCAGTAGCCCACGCTCATCGCCGTCAGAAATACCGCAATCACGGCGGTTACTTCCCGCCACGCGCTGCCGAACGTTTTCGCGTTGATGAGAAACGCTAAAATTTCCAACGCCATTAGCACCGCGCCGCTGACGAAGACGGCAATTCGAATCAACATGGAGTCATGGAGTCGTGGAGTTGTGGAGTCATGGCATCTTGAACGACCGTCGCTCTCTCACCCCACGACTCCACCACTCCGAGCCGTTAGACTATTCCTCCACCGGAATTGTTCGCACGTGCAACTCTTCCAGCGTCTTGTCGTCAATCGCCGTCGGCGCGCCGGTCATCAGGTCGCGGGCGTCGCCGGTTTTCGGGAAGGCAATCACGTCGCGGATGTTGTCCGTCCCCGCCAGAATCATAATCAGTCGCTCCAGCCCACAGGCGATGCCACCGTGCGGCGGCGCACCGTATTCGAACGCTTCGAGCAGGAAGCCGAACCGCTCCTTCGCCTTCTCGAAGTCCAACCCAATCGCGCCGAACACGAGTTCCTGAATGTCGCGGCGGTGCGTGCGGATGCTGCCGCCCGCCACCTCGTAGCCGTTCAGCACGCAGTCGTAAAGGTTCGCCCGCACCTTGCTCCACGGATGCTCTGGGTCGCCCATCGGCACAGAGGACCGCGCGCCTTCTTTCAGCAGTTCGACGTCCTCCGGCAGCGGCGCGCAGAACGGATGGTGCATGGGGTCGTAGCGTTTCTCTTCCTCGTTCCAGCCGAACAGCGGCACGTCCACCACCCACAGGAAGTTGTATTTGCCTTCGGGAATCAAGCCGAGACGCCTGCCCATTTCCAGGCGCAAACGCCCCAGCGAGTCCGCGACGACGGCGGGCTTGTCCGCGACGCACAACACAAGGTCCCCCGTCTGCGCCCCGCAGCGGCGGAAGATTTCTTGCATCTGCTCTTCCGTCAGGAACTTCGCCACCTGCGAACGAATCTCGCTTTCGCCTAACGCGAACGTCGCCAAGCCCTTCGCCCCGAACTGCTGCACCCACTTCGTCACGTCCTCAATTTCTTTGCGCGAGTAACCCGCGCAGCCCGGCGCACAGATGGCTTTGACCTGTCCGCCACTTGCCACCGTCTGCTGAAACACGCGAAAACCACTGGTTTGGGCGATGTCGGAGAGGTCCACCAACTCCATGCCGAAGCGCGTATCGGGCTTGTCTGTGCCGTAGCGAGCGAGCGCCTCCGCATAACGCAGGCGCGGAAACGGCGTCGAAATCTCAACGCCCATGACGTGCTTGAAAACGTAAGCGTACATTCGCTCTACGAGGCTCAAAACGTCCTCCTGCTCAACGAACGACATCTCAATGTCAATCTGCGTGAACTCCGGCTGGCGGTCGGCGCGGGTGTCCTCATCGCGGAAACATCGCGCAATCTGGAAATACTTCTCCACGCCCGCGACCATGAGAAGTTGCTTGCAGAGTTGTGGCGACTGCGGCAGCACGTAGAAGCGGCTCGCGTGAATCCGCGACGGCACGACGTACTCGCGCGCGCCTTCAGGCGTGGACTTCCACAGGTTCGGCGTCTCGACCTCCCAGAACCCCTCGCCGTCCATGAAGTCGCGCACGGCTTTGGTGACGCGATGGCGCAACTCCAAAATGCCGCGCATACGCGGACGGCGCAAGTCGAGGTAACGATACGTCAGGCGCAAAGACTCGTCCACCTTGTCCGCCTCGTCGCTGATGGGAAACGGCGTCGGCTTCGCGGGGTTCAACACCTCCACGTCCGTCGCCACGATTTCGATTTCGCCCGTCGCCAGTCGCGGGTTCTCCGTCCCCTCGGGACGCTTCGACACGATGCCTTTCACCGCCAGCACGAATTCGTTCCGCGCCTGTGAACCAATCTCATGCACTTCTGCCGATGCCCGCGCCGGGTCGAACACCGCCTGCACCACCCCCGAACGGTCGCGCAAGTCAATAAAAATCACGCCGCCATGGTCCCGCGTGCGCTGAACCCAACCCGTCACAATCACTTCCTGTCCGACGTGTTCTGCTCTCAATTCCCCGCAAACGTGCGTCCGCTTCATTGCTCTGCTCCCTTTCTGAACAGGATTAACAGGATTAACAGGAAGAAATCGTGTCTCTCTTGTTCATCCTGTCTAAAAAATGAAAAAGCCACAGGCTATCTTTGCAGATTGCCCGTGGCTCTTGTGCTGCCCCCCGCCGACCTTGACTATACCGAAACGCGAACAATCGCACACAGGGCATCCTGCGCGTCCTTATTATGATTGCGATTGCGGTCTCGGCACGCAACACTCACAGTCGGTTCCACCTTTCGCTGTGCATTATACTCAGTGGCGAGGGAGTTGTCAACTGTTTTCGCAGAATTTGACTCGTCGTGCGATTGCGTGCTATAATCTCCGATAGAGAGAACGAGAGTTGCAGAGGTGTCAAAATGGCAGTTGAAGCCATCATCATTTCAGGACCGCGTCGGGGCGACGTTATCACTGTCCAAGATGACATGACTATTGCGCCGCCAGAGCAAGTTGTCGAAGCATTGAATGATGCTCTGAAGAAATTAGATGCAGCCATCGTCTCAGTCATTGAGGAAACACGCGCGTGGCGAGCCGCATTGCGCAACGAGGGAAAGGACCCTGCTCATGGCTAACTGGCTGGACGTATTGCAGAACGTCATGTCCATTACTCGTCATGTAGAGGAATTGCAACTGGAACAACGCGCCTTACGCAACGATACGGAAGTTCGCTTGCGCACTTTGGAGCGTATGCAGGCGCAATTTACCGGGGAGAACTTGTCAGGGCGCATCGTAGCGTTAGAGCAAACCGTCGCCCACCTGAGCCAAGCCATCGCGCGTCTGGAAGAAGCACGCGCCACAATCCGCGCCGAGGTCCGTGCCGAAGTCACTGCGGCTATCTCCGAATTGCGCGTGCGTTTTGCCGAAGAGCAGAAGCAACGACCACCAGAACCACCTGCCTTATCAAGCGGCGAAAAAGAGTAAAGCGCGCCAGTCATCTCGCGACAACCGACGCGCCTTTGCGTTTTGACTCAACTGAGTCGTTATCTGCTGGCATGGGACTTCACCGCAATACTTCTCCCCCCATCTTTGACGGTGATTTCGACTTGCGCTTTCTCCATCTCCAGCGTGATGACGCCGCTGCCGTCGCTGGGAATGTCGGTGAGTTTGAGGGACGCTTTCTGCTTGCCTTCTTTGATGTCCAGCGTGTTCGTCTTCAGCGTCTTCCCGTCCTTGTCCAGCGTGCGGACGGTTGCCTTCGCGGGACCTTCTAACTCGATGAAGAACTCGTCGCCCTCCACGCCGCTGCGGAGCGTCTTTCCGTCAATCGTCACCATCCCGCCGCTGCGTCTGCGCCCCATGATGAACGGCTGCACTCGCGTAACGTTCGGCAGGTTGCGCAACTCAATCGCTGGCGGCATGAACGCCCCGAAGCGCGGGAAGCGGTCTTTCGTGATGAGGATGGTCTTCTCGCCCTCAGGACGGTAGCCGACGTCCGCCTGCTCCAATACCGCGCGCAGGGCGAGGTCAAACGGAACGTTTTTCAGCACGACGGTCACTTTCGCGTCCTTGTTGACGCCCTCCTCAAACTTCACCGTGTAACCCGTGTCCTTGAACAGGCGGTCAAGGGCTTCGGACAGACTCACGTCGTTCGCGTTCAAATCCACGCGCCGATTCGGCAACCGCCCGCCAAACACGAACCTCCACGCAAACGGCTGAAACTCCCCGTCGCGGAATGCGAAATTGAACGAGGGGACCTTGATTTCCTTCCCATCAATGATAATCCGCATCTCCTCCCGTCCGAACGCGCCGCCCCGCGCAAACGCCTCCGCCAGCGGCACTTCCTTGCCGTCTACGTAAATTTCAATCCGCCGTTCAACTTTCTTCTCCTCCTGCTGCTGCGCATACGCCGCGCACAATCCCACGACCAACAAACCGACAATGAAACCCACCTTACGCACGATGAACACCTCCATCAGAGTTGTTTCATCATTCTATACTTCCCTTCGACACCGAAGGTTGACAGGCGGAATCGTTGATTTAGGAGTTGTCGCTTGAGGATGCGCTCTCCCTCAGCCACTCCGCGACTTGATTGCTGAGGTTGCGTTCAATCGCCTGATTGATGACGCAGGTCGCCCCCGCGCAGTTGACGCAGACGGCGGTGGGCAACTCGGAGAGACGCTTGAGGTTGTGCCGAATGTTTTCGCGCACCGATGCTTCCTGCACGTTGCCTAAGGGCAGAGGGCGACGAATGGCGTGCGCGCCGCACCAGTGCTGCGAGCCGTCGGGCAGCACGAAGGCTTGGCTGGGCGCGACGTAGCAGCGTTCCGTCAGCGCGCCCTGCCAGTAAATCCCGCGCGCGGCTTGCGCGCAGTATTCGTCCAGCGTCATCTGATGGCTAACTCGTTTGAAGGGGTTGGCGAACGGAACCTGCGCGTCCAGTGCTTTCCGCTCTTCTTGCGACACGCCGACAGATGCTTGATAGTCCTGCCAGACCTGTTCCGCCTCTGCCCACGTTTCCGTGTAGAACCGCTTCCACTCCTCCGCCGTCGGACGCAGAAAGTCGTTTTCGCTTCCGCCGACGGGGATGAGGTGAAACGCGAAGTCGTTGAACACCGGGTCAGCGGTGAACTTGCCGTCGAAGTTTGCCGAACGAATCTGACGTACTTCCAACAGAAAACGCAGCAGCACGGGAAACTGGAACAGGTTGCGTCGGGTCAGCACGCAGTTGATGTGAATGGTCGGATGGATTGCTCCCAACAACTCGCGGGCGATTTGCACGTTAAAGATGCCGCGCAGCACGGCTTCCACGTGCTCGCGCTTCCCGAACAGTTCTCCCTGCACCTGCGGGTCGGCGCTGTCCAGCGAGATGTGCAACTTCGCCGTCCCTACTTTCACTAATTGCAGCGCGACGCGCGGCGTGATGAGGGCGGCGTTGGTGTTGACGTTCACCGCGCAGCCCAATTTGGTGGCGAACGCCACCAAGCCGTCATCGCCCCACACCTCCTCCCCCAACAGCAGCGGCTCGCCGCCCGTCACGTAAACGTAAGGCGGAATCGGCTGGGCGACTTCCGTGAGCAAGGCTTTCCACTCCTCCAACCCCAAACGGCGCGGCAGGAAAACCTGATTGCAGTAGAGACAGCGGGGATGGAAGGAACAATCTAACGTGAGCACGAACCCGAAAAAGAGAAGGGGGAAAGTCGGGTCATCGGCAAGCGCAGTCTCCCAATCGCCGAGGGCGTGCACCAGCGTTCTCGCGTCTCTCACACCGGAGCGAATAAGCGACTTGACTCGTTCGGCGTTCCGTTCTTTCAAATATCTCGCCGCTCCGCCCAACTGCGATGGTGACTTCGGCGCGGTTCGCGTTGCGGACTTCCACTGTTCCACGTCAATCGTAGCGAGCGTGTCCCTCCACTTCGGCGTTTGTAGGAGCGACTCCAGTCGTTCTCGTTGCGGAGGTTGATACTGAGCGAACATACCGTCACCTTCCCTGATGTGTCAATGGTCTCCTGACCTTGACACATGTGGCGTAAACGACCGATTACGAGGATGACGAGGACGATTAAGAGTAAGCCCCAAACTCCCGTCCCGCCTCCGCCATCGCCAGATAGTTCTCAGGCTTGACCGACGAGTGAATGCTGTTGGAACTGGACAGGACGAACCCGCCGTCGTAGCCCGCGACTTCAATCGTCCACTTCACCGTCTGTCGCACCTGCTCCGGCGTTCCGAAGCAGAGCAGTTCTCCACAATCAATGTTACCCACCAACGCGATTTTGTCTCCGTAGAGTTTCTTGACTTCCGCGATGTTCACGCCCGCTGCTGGTTCGAGCGGATTGATGCCATCCACTCCCGCCTCCACAATCATGTCCAGCAGCGGCATGATGTTGCCGTCCGTGTGCTTGACGACGTACGCGCCTTCCTCATGCGCCGCTGCCACGACTTTTTTTAACGCGGGAAAGATGAACTGCCGAAAATGCTTGGGCGACATCATCGGTCCGTTCTTGTCAGCGTAATCGTCCCCAAAAAACACAACCTCCACGCCCGCCCGAATCATCCGCTGCATCAGCGGAATGTCGTAGGACAGGCAGACTTCAATCAGTTCATGCACCAGCGTCGGGTTCTCAATCATGTCCATGAGGAACTGCTCCTGCCCGCGCAGATAGGACGGGTTGAAGAAACCGTCGCGGCAAATCGCGGTGATGGCTTTCCTGCCCTTGAAACGCTCCACGACTTCGGGCAAGTGCCCCAGCGCATCGGGCGCGTTCGGGTCGGGCGGCGTGTAATTCTTCAAGTCTTCGGGGCGCTTGATGGGACCTTCAATCGGATACGGCGTGCTCTCCGGTCCGAACGCTCGAATGACGCCCCATGCGTCCTTGAACCAGCCCTTCTCTTTGTTCACGTACTCCACGTTATCTCTGCGCCACGAACTGCGATTCAGCCCCGCGTTATCCAGTCCAATCCAATCGCTGAACTGATAGTAGTCACACCCCGGCAGAAGCGCCTGCATCACGCCCTCGTCAATCACCGCCTCGTAAAGCGGCACGCGGTCGGGCACGCCGCGCTCTAAAGCACAAAAGATTCGTTCCCGTGAGGTCATTTCTTTGGGCATAGGTTTCACCTTATGGAATCGTCGTCGTCCTCGTCCTCGTCGTCGGTCGTTTCCGTCAAACCAAGCGGCTCAAAAGACCGAGCACGACGACGAGGACGATTCAAAACAGCACGTCAACTCTCTCATTGAGCCTGTCTTGCGCTAACAGGTTCTCACCATCCATCACGACCGAACGCACGCGAACGCCGTGCAAACTCAGCGGCTGCCAGCGGTTGTCGCGCTGCGCGAAACGCAGCGTCGCGCTGGCTGCTGTCATCGTGACCTTTCTGCCGTCAGGGAGCGTCAGTTGCAGAGCCGTCGGTTCGTCGCGCAATGCCGCAAGGCTGTTGGCGACGATGAGAAACGCCTCCTCTCCCCTCTTCGCCCAAACCGCTCGCGCTCCTTCCGCAGCAGGAGTGACGGCAATCAATTGCGCTTCGCACGTTGGCGGCGTTGCGCCTCTGAACGGCAAAAGCAGCGATGTGAACGCCAGCGGCAGTTTGCCCTGCTGCCGAAACGAAGCGACGGGAACTTTAGTCAGTCTGTCCCAACTCGTGGCGGCGATGCCTTCGCTCAATTCCATCTGCGTCTGCGGACGTTCCAACACGCGCACGAGCAAGTTGCCGTCAGACTCATTTGTCCACGTTTGTCGCAGTGCGGAGTCATGCTGCACCTTCAGCCGCGCGAAGCGATAGCGTAGCGCAGCCTCATGCCTCCCTTCTCCCATTACGTCGTCCAGCACCACCCACAACCCCGCGCCTCCGTCGAACGGTTTGAGAAACCAGACGCGACGGTGGTGGCGCACGTCCTTCAAGCCGCGATAGCCGTCATTGTGTCCGGCGAAGAAGTCGAAGCGTTCCGATGTCACCCACGCGTCGCTTTGCCCGCTGCTGGCGTCGCGGTTGTCCACCGTGATAGTATTGTGTGACTTCGTGCCGCTTAACTCCGACGATTCGGGCGTGCCGTAGATGTAAACGCCGGGGTCAATGAGAATCATCTTGCCGAACGACGAAGCAATGAGGCTCAACACATCGTGATGCCCGTGACTGCCGAACGGACCGCAACGGATGGCGAGATAGTGCGCGTCGGGCTGCCAACCCGTCCGCATGTAGTAAAAGCCGCCGTTCGGAAAGCCAACCGAAGTCAATCGCGGCGGCGTGCCCTTCTGTCCTTTCGTCGCAACAAACGAGAAATCGTCGCGCTTGAACAGCGTCGCGCCGCGAACGAGGCTTTCCACCGTCACCGCCGGATTCGCGTCGCCCCACAACGGCAGCGTGCTGTCGGGCAGCGCGGAGGACATCACGAACTCGTGCATCTTCTCTGTCAGTTTCACCATCTCATCCGGCACTGGCAGATTCAACTGCCGCGCCCGTTCAATCACGCTGGCATATCGCCCCATGACCAGCAAGTGATAATTGATGGTCGGCTCTTGCAGCACGCCGTCTGGTCGCACCGACGACAACGCGTTCTTGATGAGCGTTTGAAATCCCTGCTGCACCCACCGCTTCGCGCCTTTGAACTCCGGATATTCTAACCCGAAATCAAACAACGAGTCCGCCATCTGCGTCTCCCAGTTGCCGCCGCCCTTCTGACGTTCCAGCACGTCCGCCATCTCGCCCAGATTGATGATGAACGCCGCCCGCACGTCTTGCGTGAAGTTGGGCGAACTCACGAACCACGAGTAATAAGCGAAGCCGTGCGCCATCCGCGCCCCGATAGACAGCCCCGACCACATCGAACCGCCCGCAATGCCCGGCGACAGCGCGGCAATGATGGTTTCGTCCGGCTTGTAAACGCCCGCCCGCAGCGGCGACGGCAGGTGGATGAACAACTGCGTCAGCATATCATTCCAGGCTTTCGCGTATTTCTCGTTGCCCGTCTTCGCATACGCTTCCGCCAGAAATCGTCGCAACCCGGAGCGCGTCAAACCCACGCCGCCCCGCTCGGGCCAAAGGGCGAAGTGGTTCCAGTTCGGTCCGAGGTCAACGGTTGTGACCGTTGATCCGACGATGTTCTTCCGCCAGTTCGCGCCCACGTCAATGCCCGTCGCGCCGCTCACGACCAGCAACTTCTGCTCGCAGACGAAATCCGCGTGGCGCGTGTCGTAATCGGGATCAAACTTTGGTTGCCGTCGTTCGGGCGGAACCAAATCAGCGCGGCTTTCAAAGTGGCGCACCAGTTCGCTCGCGGCTCTGTCCCAATCGCGCTTTTGCACGGCGTCACGCACGCGCTTCAATGGCGGATAGTTCAAATCAAATCGGTCAAATGCCTCGCGGTAAAGCGCATCGCGGTCAGTTTTTTTGCGGACGTGGATTTGAAACCACAAATCGTAGTTCTGCGGTTCGCCGCCGACGTAAGCCTGACCGTTGGGATAGTCGTCTCTCGCCGTGCCGACGCCAAAAATCTTCCCGTCCCCCCCCGCAAAGCCCGGACGGCTTTCAGCAAACAGCCACTCGCGGGGAATTTTTGCCGGGCGCAGCGGCTCCACTTCGACGGTCAACTCAAAATAGTAGGAGCGGTTCGGCTGCACGCGGGCGTCCACCGTGAACATCGGCACCGCGCCCTCCCACATCCGCCGCTGATACGGAATCGCAAATCGCCCATATTGCGCCCGCTTCTGCGGGCTGTCCCACAGCGTCATCACCAGCGACTCATCCGGCTGCCACGACTCATGCCAGAACGCCTGCCAGACGGCGATGCGAAACACCTGCTCCACGCCGTCGCCCGTCACGAACGTCTGCCCCACCGCCCTACCCGGCTCAATCCCGCAAACTCGCGCCTCATCCCGCGCCTTTGTATGCGCGTCTAATTTGAGGCAGTTGAGGATTTCGTCCAGCAGCGGACCGCAAGCGCCGCTTGAGGCGGTGAGGGCGACGAGCGTTAAGGCGAGGGCGACAGGCCTCAAAATGCGTCTGGTGATTGTCTCTGTTGCCACAATGATCAATCTCCTTTGCCATATCCTCATATCTCTGTCTCATCATAGCGCATTTCGTCACGGGGGGCAAATGCCTATTGACTATCATCGGTTAACGGAGTAGAATGGCAGGCGGAGGTGAACGACGTGGCGCAGCGTAAGCGTAAACTGGTTCGTGAAGAAGTCGGCGGTGAGCCTTATGAATACTATCCGCTGGGGGAACACATTGTCCGTGCGCCGGGGATTTGCGGGGGACGCCCAACGTTCAAATACACGCGCATTGATGTGCGGCACGCGATGGAACTGCTGTCGGGGGGATGGACAGTGGAAAAAGTCGCACGGTCTTATAAGTTGCCAGTGGAAGCCGTGCAAGAGGCGCTGGACTTGGCGACACAGGCGCTTGTCAAGCAGGCGGTATGATTGTCCTCGACGAACACTTGCAAGGGCTGGAATTGGAAGACGCTATCGGTCAGTGGTATCGCGGGAGCGTCTGCATCATCACCGATTTGCGCCCTAACACAGTCATCAAAGACGATGCAATTCCTGTCCTCCTGCGGACAGTTTCTGACCCTACATTTGTCACGCTGAACTGGAACCACTTCTGGCAGCGTACAGTAGCGCACAAGGACTTTTGCGTCGTGTGTTTTACATTCCCCACAAACCAAGCCACCGAAATCTCTCCGCTTCTCCGTCGTTTGTTTCGTCTCTCTGAGTTCAAGACGAAATCCGCCCGCATGGGCAAAGTTGCTCGCATCAGCGGCGAACAGGTGGCGTATTATCAGGGGCACGACTTGCAGACTTACTTGCTTCCCCTGCCGTAGTCATCATTCATCGTTCATTGGTCATTGTCCGCAGGGCGCGGCAGTTTGTCCACCTCCTGCGTTGGCGCATCGGCAGGACGGGGCAGGGGGGCAGCATCGGATGTCGGTGTCGTTGCCGGAATGGGCAGCGTCGCGGTTGCTGCCGTTGCCTTCTCTATCTTTTCGATGGCAGGGCGGATGGCGGCGCGCACATTTTTGTCTTGTTCGCCCCCTAACCAAGGTATGCTGTAGGGGAGGCGTGCTTCGAGCGCAGACAATGCTTCCCGCCGTCCGAGATTGCCCAATGCCTCTACCCGTGCGGGGGCGTTTCTGTCCCGCTCACGCCAGTCACCAGGGTCATAGTCGTATGACTGGTAAAATTCAACAACAATATCCTTATGCTCCAACTGATGGATCAACTGTTCGACTTCATCCATCTCTCTTCACCTCCCTAACTCCTCACGCAAACCGATACACCTTCCCGCACTTCGGGCAGCGCGTCATCGGCTCGCTGCTTTCGTTCTGTCAACGAATGGGAAGCGAATGAACGAATGGCACACCATACTCAGTCATCACGTCTCGCTGGCGGGTCGAATGCGCACGCCGCCTTCGGTCGCTACGGTGAAGGCGTCAGCCAACCGGTCGCCATATTGCTCCAATACCGCTTTGACCACGCGCACACGGTTGGAGGGGCTTTCGTCGTGAAGCCGAAGCAGCAAGACGCCGTGATGCGCCTGACCGCTGCGAAGGTATTCAACGACCGCCCGACCAGTGGACTCATCTACGATGAACTGCATGGCGATTACACCTGCGCGGGAACAAGGGGAAAAACGTCCTCATGCGCCAGCACGTCAGCAGCGTAAGCGAGAGCGGCGCGGATGTCCTCGGGTTGCAAGGACGGATATTCTTGCAGGATGTCCTGCTCCGAAACGCCCTGAGACATCATGCGCACGATGAGTTCCACCGGGATGCGCGTTCCCCGAATGACCGGCTTGCCCACCATGACCTTGGGGTCTACACAGATGCGCTGCCAAAATTCTTCCATCGTTTTTCTGCCCTCCTCTGGGGGTTAAGATATGCAGCCATCAGTATAAACGACGCTCGGCTCGTTGTCAAACATTCACGTCGTCACTCAAAATCCACAAAGAACACCTTCGCCTGATCCAGGCGGAACCGCAGGCATATCGGCGTGTTGTCGGGAACGCCGAGGTCGTCGCCGCCTTTCCAGGTGACGGGCGTGCGGAACTGGTCGCCGATGATGGGCTGGCAGTCGTCAAACGTGCGACCGGGCACGGGCTTGCGGGCGGCGTCGGTGACTTCGACGATCACGCTCCCCCCGCGCATCGTCAGGGCGTTAATCCGAATCTTCCTGCCCGGCGGCATGAGGGCGAATGTGGTAAACTGCCCGCGCTCCGCTGCCTCGACTGCGACCAGCCGCCCTTTCCTCCATGTCGCAAAGCCGAGTCCGGTTTTGATGGCTCCTTTGCGCGGATACTTGTGCGGGACGTTGGACGCGCTGTAAGGCAGAATCCAGCGACCGTCGGGCAGTTCCATCAGATGTCCGCTGGCGAACAGACAGCCGCCGTCCCACTGCTCGTAAGCGGCGGTGGTCAGAACGGGGTTGCCCGGCAGCCAGTGAAGCAGTTTCCCGTCAAGGCTGGACGCCACCGCCACGCTCGTCGCGTCGTTGATTTGATACCAGATCGTCGGGAAGAACAGGTGCTGGTCGGGCGCGAACGGGACGAAGGTGTGACCGTTGGTGTAAAGTGTGTCGGACGGTCCCACGATGTCAGGACCGGGCGTCAGGATGCACTCCGACACGGGAAACCGGCGAAAATCGTCCGTCTCCGAGCGTCCAATGGAACGCCGCCCCGCCATCCAACTCAACCCTCGGTCATCGGTCGGAGAGTTCGGCGAACGGTCAGGCATGACCCAGTGGCGGAAGTAAGCGACGTATTTTTTCAGGCG
>FWWM01010355.1_pt1 | contig 16635 bp, 30 predicted proteins | sample 2228351 | NCBI WGS metagenome assembly FWWM01 (sample SAMEA103939774, study PRJEB20133) | metagenome | reverse complement strand
GGCCTCGTATCCGTCTTAATGCCCTCACGGGCATTTATTGATTCTGACCTTCTTCGTCTTTTATTATATTGCTTATTTTGATTTTGTCTTAATGCCCTCACGGGCATTTATTGATTCTGACTTAATCAAAAAATTATAAATTGATTTTTCCTTATTTTTATTTACTTTTACATAAACGCAAGAATTATTTTCAATAAATCCCCTTCCAAACAGAAATCCTATAAGAACATAATTACTATCTACTTTATTTAAAAATCTCCGGCCTAAGCCCCATTTTAAATCTTTACCAGCAGCATCTTTAGCTTCTATAAAACTACCATCTTCTAACATTATTCTGTGTTCGGGTGTCAAAATTAATTCGTGTCCGGCATTTGTAATAAGTTTAATGCACTTTTTTATCCCAGATTTCCATGACGACCAATTTCGCGCTTTGGCGGATATTTTACACAACCCAGTGCCATCTAAAAGTAATGTATCTTTATAAAGACAGGGATTACTGGCAGATAAACTCCCCAAATAGGGAGTCATATTATCTTCATTAATTCTCTCAAAAAAAGCTATCCCAGGATCGCCGCTATTCCAAGCCTGCTCGGCCAATTGATAAATTAATTTATTAGCATCAACTACTTTTACTACTTTATTATCTAACCTGGATGTTAAATTCCAGCTTTCATTATTTATTACTGACCACATAAACTTATCATTTAACATTACTGATATATTAAAGTGAGTTAACTGATCATCTGTTAAAGTTTTCTCTAATACTTTAAAATATTCTGTACCGTCTGTATCAAGCCCCAATCTCTCTAGGTTTCTTTGGTATTCACTCAATAAACGGGCATTTCTGGAATCCAAAATATTCTTGTAATTAATAAAATGTTCAATATCTGGATGATCAATATTAAGAAAGGCTATTTGAGCTCCCCTTCTCGAAGCCTGTTGAATTACTTCACCTGTTTGATCAAATAAAGTAAGAAATGATAGAGGGCCACTAGCTTTTCCTCCAGTAGTTTTTATGGGTGCGTTTCTCTCTCTAATTTCACTAAAATTAAACCCAACCCCTCCACCGTGAGCAAATATTTCAGCGGCATTTTTTAAAGTAGTATAAATAGATTCCCTGCTATCGTGAATTGGGAGGACAAAACAATTCATTAAATTAGAAATACCTGTTCCGGAATTTGCCAATATTCTACCACCTGGAATAAAAACTTTATTAACCATCAAATTATAAAAAGTATTTACTGCATCATTGTATCTATAATCATCTTTGTAGGCGCTAGCTACATGCAAAGCTACTCGTAAACAAGCTTGTTCCCAGGTTTCATTTTTTTGTGCATATTTTAAATTAAATATTTTTTGTGCTGTTGGGCTTAGTGTCATTGTTGCCTCCTAATAAAGTAATATCATGTATTGCTATCCTTCAGTATACCTAAAATAAAAAAAGCAGCCTTGCAGATAGTAAACGGTAAATTATAAGAATCAGATTCTAACAATACTATATTATTTTCTGAAGACATTATTATTCTCCACTTTCCATATTGAATATAAGTAATTGAAGTCTCTATTCCGCGTTCTTTCAATTTTTCTATAACGTCTAATGCATTGTCTAAATTTTTAGAAGGTTTCCAGCTGAGATATTCAATACCAGTTGGAATGCCATCTTTATGAAACCATTCACGTATGCCATTCTCTGGATTTATATTAACATACCAATCCATTATTTTTTCAGCTATTAGTGTATCGGTATAAAAAGATTTATCTAAATTTTTCATATAATTTTCCTTTCTATTGCCGTGATTTTCTATTTATATCTTGTTCTTTCATTTAGTATCCTGAGCACGGCTTCCTCACAATATTCTTCTTTAACTTCTATTCCAATCCATTTTCTATTTAGCTTTTCTGCTGTAATGGCGGTCGTTCCTGATCCAAAAAATGGGTCTAATACTGTTCCGTTTTTCGGACACGTGGCTTTAATGGGAGTCTCCATAAGGGCTACCGGATAAGCTGCTATATGACTATAGCCTCTATCAACACCTATTGGGATATTCCATACACTTCTTTTATTTCTACCTCTTTTTAACATATCTTTAACAACATCTATATTTTTGTTATGTCTATGGGCTCTCGGAGCATTATTTTTATATGGTTCTTTTAAATTATCTATGTCTTGCCTTAAAATATTCCTTAGCCTTTCTTTGGTTTCTTGAGTAGATGGCTCAAACTGCTGTTCAAAGTAATAATTTTTTAAGTCTAAAACAAAATGATAAATATATTCATAATCCAAAGTAAATTTTCTTTTGTTGCTTGTGGGAAATGCGTTGGGTTTAACCCAAATAATTCTATGTTTCAAATACCAAGAATACTCATCATTCATTTTTATCGCAAATCTTTCCGGTATTTGCATTAGAATTCCTTCCTTCATGAGGGGGACAATTTTTGTGGATTGTTCAAAATTTTCTTCTCTGTTTTTAACTACTTTGCTAAAATATTTATCACCAATATTTACCCACAGACTGCCAGTAATAAGTAATGGCACTTTTACAAAATCTAAAATATTACAAAGATTTTTTAAATATTCTCTATAATCAACTTCTAGACCAAGTTCATTGTCAGATGAATATTTTCTAACTTGCCAATAGGGTGGTGAACAACAAACTGTATGCACAGAATTTGGTTCTAACTGTGGCAATATTTCCTCTGCTAACCCACAATATAAAATTCCAAATTCATCTTGATAGTATGGATTGATCATATTCACCAATCAATTGTATCATCTGAAAATACTTGTATATCTGATATTATTTCAACCACTCTTTCTCTATTATCTCCACTACCTTTAAGTGTATCAGTTTCCATTCTTTTATTTAATTTACTAATATTATCTTCTGCAATTTGAGCTAAATCTATTTTTAAATCAGATGCTAATGCTGCACAATACCATAGAACATCCCCTATTTCTGATTTTATGGCATCAATAAATTCATCAGTAACTTCACCATTATTATCTCTATAAATTTTTTTAACTTTATTGGCAATTTCCCCGGCCTCTCCAACCAATCCCAAAGTTGGATACATAATAGAAAATTTTTCTGGATAAATTGCTGTTTCTTTTGCTCTGTTCTGATATTCCCTTATATTCATCACCATACCTCCTATATTTTTTTATTATATACATCCAAAAAATTTGCTAATTCTGCCAATTGGTTCAAGCATACAAATTCATTTTGAATATGCTCATTCCACGGTTTTTTAATAAGAAATACCTCACAATAATCTCTTAACTCAATAGCATACTTATCCCTGTCTTCAACAAAAATTTTTATATTATTTTCAATTACCGGTTCTACCTTACTCTTATTTACAATAATAAGATTTTCTGGATATGGAAATTTATGATGTTTTATCCAGGTTTTAGTAGCAACGGATACTTGCGGTTTTCTGGCAGTGATATAAAATATTTCAAAATTTTTTGCAAGATTTTGTATTAATAACAAATCGTCATGTTTTGGATAGCATTTTGACATAAAAACAGGATCAATTTCAAACGAATATATCAATTCCTTAGAAACATAATTAGTTGGGTCTTTCCAAAATTCACTAAAACTGGCTTTTAATTTTATTGTTTCTTTTAAATAATTATAAACTAGTTCATGCCAAGGATAAATAACTCCATCTAAATCAAAACCTATTTTTAATTTTTCCATATATTGTGCCTCTTTCTATATTTCATTTACATACCTAGCATTATTTAAAATATTTTCAAACTCTATTAATGTCCCTTCATAGTCTCTAAAAAAACTTATTACATCACATTTATCTGGATATCCATCAAACGTCGCTATTTTAACTCTGGTATTGCCTAAACTGTTTGCAACTTTTTTTGCAGCTTTTATTCCTGGTGCATCATTATCTGCAATGTAAATAATTTCTTCTTGTCTTAGAAATTTGCTGTACCAAAGTTTGTGTTCCCAATTAGTTCCTGAATTATGAGAAATTGCGGGAAATCCCAATTGATTCAAAAATATAGCATCTACTGTTCCCTCAGTAATATAAACTTTCTCTACTACTTTTAGTATATCGGAATTAAAGAGTAAAGGCCCTACACCTTTGTAATAAGATTTTATTATTTTGGTTGGAATTTCTCTTCGACATTGAAAGTTTCTAAATGTTCCATCTTCAAAAAACGGAATTACATACCAGCCATTATAATAACCTAGCTGAAATCTGTTTATGGTGTCATCGGTTAACATTCTATTATACCAATAATCTCTTCTTGTTAGCCCATTTTCCCAAAAGATAGAAACCAATTTAGGATATACAATAATATCCTTATTTTTTCCTTTTATTGTATATACAATAGTATCATAATAATTTTCAAATGTCGCTAAATATCGCCTGGCTTCACCTAAAGACATTCCTTTAATTTTGGTTAACCAAATTAATGCATCTCCGGCTATATTCTTACTATTCCAATAAAAAATGTCTTTTTCGCGATCAATAATTAAACTATCATGCTCTTCTGTGGTTGCATATTTTTCGCCTTTGTTTTTTATTTTAAAATCCTGACCAATTAATTTTTCCAATATACTCATTCCTCATCCTCCTCATCATCATGTTCAGATAGATCATCAGGAGGTACTGTGGGAAGCAAATCTAATAATGCTTTCATCAGCCCTACGAAAGCTAAAAAGAATATTATAATTTGTGGCATATTTATGTCTGTGCTATAATAATTAATAATTGGTGGCATTTATTCTTTTGTCATTTTCACAGCTTGGCTAACGGTATCATATAATGTATACTCTTCAACATGTACATAAGTCCAATACCTATCCCGTCCAAACTCGCTTAGTAGTTCATAGATAGCATTTTCTAATTCAAGTTTGTTTTTATAAAACTTGTCGGAAATGACTCCGACTATTTCATCTTCATAATCGTAAACGATATACACTTTTTCCATTATTCGCTCCTTTCTAATTCCTTAAACTATTATTAAATTTAGCCGCCGTTTATTTCTTTAAATTCATAATTGTCCAGCCATTCTGGAAACGCCTCTTCTATTGAAAGCTCTCTTTTGCATTTTAGACATACTAGTTTATTTCTTTTATTAAATTCTAACATTTTATGATCACATTCTTTCTTCCAAGGCATTTCAGGTGCAGTAAAGTGGGTTTTGTGTATTTTTCCCATATCATAACCTCTTTTATTCTATGACTACATAATCTGCGAAATCAAAAAACACAAAATTAAAGGAATCGTGTCCCTTTAAAACCCCTAAAATTGGGTATTTTAGCCTATACGAGCAAGTTAATTTTCCTTCATAAATTGGCTGGCCGTCAATACTGGTATATCTTATTGTACGATCATGTATAATCATCTGGCTTCCGCATTTTTTACAATAATTTAGATCATACTTCATTTTTGGCCCCTTTCTTTATTAAACCAATTCCAAGTCGTTTCAATAAAATCTGACATAGAAATATTGGCATGCAACTCGTTTATATTTCTAACTCCTAAATAAGTAAAAGCTGATTTAATGCCCCAAATAAATTCATTAATAAAATCAGCTAGAGATATTTTTTTGTCAATTTCTTTTTCTATACCTTCAATTGATTTTACAGAATGATAATATTCCTCTTGTAAGGTTCTAGAGGCCATACCATAAATTATTCCATTGTGTGCTGATTCAAATGTTTTTCCAAACAAGCTTCCCAGCATGACTAAATCAGCTCCGGCTGCTAAAGCCTTTACAGCATCTCCAGAAGTTCTTATTCCGCCATCTGCTACAATTATGGCATCAGAATAACTACAATCATTAATTGCTGTTATTTGTGGAACTCCTATCCCAGTGATGATTCTTGTAGTACATAATTGACCAGAACCAATTCCAACTCTAACTAAATCTACCCCTGAATCTTTTAGACTTTTTGCTCCCTCATAAGTTACAACATTCCCGGCCATTAATAGTATATCATAATTATTCTTTGAAATAATATTAGAAATATAATCACAGGTTTTTAATAATTCTAAAGTATATCCATTGGCTACATCTATACAAAATATTTTAGCCCCGTAATCTGCTGCGATTTCAATTAATCTTCTGTCTTTTATTGATGCTGAAACCCCAAAGGTGTATCCATTTAATTTATTTAAAGAAAAAATTAAATCATTTCTTTCTTTAAAAAACCTATGTAAAATGCCAATGCCGCCTAATTCAGATAATCCCTGTATTAATTGAATAGAAATTATACCCTTCATGGGAGAAGCAATAATGGGGATATTTAGTTTTAATTTTCCAAGATCAATAGATAAATCAACTTCTGTGCGTGAATTTACATTAGATAATCTTGGAATTAACATTACATCATCAAAATCATATCCTTTTCTTATTTTATTCTCCATTTCTCATTCTTTCCTTTTCCTTAATTCTTTTCTTTTTCAATAAAGTGGCCTTCTTTTTTGCTAACTTTTGTAATAGCTTGACACTATCACCATCTCTTCTCATGCCAAACTTCTTTTTATTTATTTTTTTCTCTCGTCTTAAAGATTTCTCTAACTTAGCCATTTTCCTGTTTCCAAATTAAAGATTTTTTCTCCAAGAATAATTGAATTTTAGGGTGCTTTTTATTAAATGCAACCCTAAAATAAAATTGATTTCCAAAAGATAGTAAAACATTTATTAATTTTAAGTAGTCATTTCCATCAATTGGAAATTCATATACCACCATATTAATATCTCCTCTTGTTATATATTGAGAAAATTCTTTTAAATAATCAATCAATGTTATCACCCAAAATAACATCAAAAACGTGCTTTAAAACATCAGTTTCTGAAATTTTAAATTTATTCGAAATATATGATATTATCATATCTGAGTCAAGTTCATATTCAAAGGGTTGTTCCATTGAACCGAGTACTTCATAAATTAATTTTTTAAAAGAATAATTGTCATATTCTTTTGGAATCATTTTCAATTTTCCTTTCTTTTAAAAATATATTTAACTTTCTTCATTTTTTACTACTTTCCAAACTAATGTCCTTAACTTGTTTATATATTCTTCTAAATTGGTTACTTCTACCAATAAACCACCTGGTTGCCTGTGATAGTATATATTACAAAAATCACAATACAAAAACAATATTCCTTCTATTTGTATATACTCACAACATCCATTACATTTTTTACATTTTTTCATTTTTTCTCCAAGGCTCTCGACAGGATTTGAACCTGTACCACCTGATGACTAAGCAGGGATTCTGACTGTTAAACTACGAGAGCTTTATGTCGACATTATAGCACAATTTTGGTATTTGTCAAGTGAATTAAGCGAGCTTTTCTGAGAGAAAGCTTAGAAAATCATTAACAAAACCAGCTCCCCTACTCACCAAAAAACCGGTAAGAGCGATACCAACTGGGGAAAGGGCTACGCCTGGAATAAGGGTGAGCAAATCAACCTGGTAATAAAACGCTACGAACTCGGCAATTGCCAATGCTACATATGGTAAGAATGGCTTTAGTGGGTACAGGGCTGGAACAACATCGGCCAGATATCCTACCAAGTATTCAACAGCTGCCTCGACTAGCCAGGCTAGTGCAAAAACAAGTGTAATTAAAGATAAAGTATCCATTTTGTTCCTCCTATTCTAATCTAACTTCAATTTGGTTTAAAACATCAATGGCTTTTTGCCTTAAGCTACCCAAAGAACCATTATTGGGTAGAATAAAATCGTACATCCCTAGCATAAAACTATCTGCACCAGAGGGTAGAGATGTTTCAGAAACATCATTATATAAATCAGTGCCTTTTAGTATTTCCCTTTCTGGTGCTTCAACTCTTATTTTAAATGCATAAAAATAATTTGTTTTTTCTAAAAAATTAGATTCATTTGGAAATCTCCAATCATCTATAATTATATAATCTGGTAAAACTATATTATTATTAAAAATACTGTTTAGCAAAAACTCTGCCCAAATATTTTCATTGTACCATCTACCAAGTTTACCAATTTCCTGTAAAAATTTGCGTCCCTTTTCATTTTTATTGCCGTCCCATCCCATGATCTTGGCTACAAATTTTACCCCACTAGCAAAACTCATTATAGAAGAATTGATATTATTAGACTTTAAGTATTCATCCATAAATCTTGCCAGTGTGGTTTTTCCAACCCCAGCTTTGCCGCTAATTAAAATTAAAACTGGTTTACCCGTCCAATCTAATTTCATATTGATTCTTTCCTTTGTGTGTGATATTCTTCTAATATTCCTTCTAAAACTTGTTCATCCAAAAAACCGTTTTTTAGAAGAGATAAAAGAATAAAAGAAAGCATAGGAATAGAAATTACAATCCCATTAACAGACGAAATAAAACACCTGTCGTTTGGTTCTTTTTGAATAGATATTGAATTTAAGGCTTTTAAATTTATTATTTTTAATCCCATATTACTCCTTCCAATCTAGCCAGCTGCCTATAAACCAATTTTGTGTCCTGTTTTTGGCCCATTTAAAAACTGCATATGCTTGGTCATCACTTTTTCCATCACAGGTAAAACTAATTCTACTAACACTGATATAAACATTAAGTGGAGGAAATTCTTTAAATAGACTTCTAGCTCTTTTTTTACTTTCTAAAAAAGATAACCTTAATAAAAAAACTATATACCCATTATCAGAAAGAATATTAAAGCTATGCCTAATAAACTCTTCTGCCAGGCTATATGGTGGATTTCCAATTATCAAATCATATTTATATGTGAATGGCTCATATTTTAGATAATCTCCTAAATACCAGTTATCATACCAGATTGGTTTATCAAAAGGTTGTATTTCAACACCATTCAACATTGAATTTGGAAATTTTTCCTTTAATATCTTCCCCCAAACACCATTTCCAGCTCCTGGATCACAAATGAATGTAGGATTAAAATCATTAATTATATTAACGGCTGCCTTACAAAATTCAAGTGGTGTTGAATAAAAATCATATTCCTTCCTTCTTTTTAAACCTTTTTCAATTATTGCCATTCTTATCTCCACTTAATTTATTTTTAATCATCTGTTTCATAAACCTGTTTATTTTCTTGTCCATCGTCAAATAAATTAAAATTAATTTTATGCAAATATGCTGCCATACTAAGAGATGCGTCGGCAACAGCTTTTGCTAAATCATTACTAAAAGCTACTATTTTTACAGTTTTTTCTTCCCAATTTACTAAATCTTTTGATCGTTTTTGGATTAATGAGTGTGTGACATTCCAATAACCATTTTCATCTAACTCAGAAAAATTTTCTATAATTGTCCAAATTCCTTTATAAGTAGTATCTTCGTTCATTGTATCCTTCCTCTCTAAATGGAGTTTCTTGTCCATTTTCTAAATGGTTCAAGCTTGTCATGTAATTGTTCTAATATTTCAACATCACCTATATTATGTTCTACAACCAGTTTTAATGCTTCTTTGTTGCCATATTTGGCTAATCTCCATGCTTCTTTTTCTATTTGTGTCTTTCCTTCAATGTTTAAATAATTACAAACACTATCTAAACTTTTTCTGGATAAATTTAATTTTGTTCTTACTAAATAATACAAATCAAAGTGAAAAATTTCTCCATATTCTGGGAAAATTATTCCATAATGTAGTGCTTTAGATCTAATCCAAGGAATATCAAAAACTGTACCATAATAAGTACATATAATTTGAAATTGTTTCATTCTTTCTATTAGACTGATAAGCAATCGCTTATCAACATCTTTTTCTTTAAATAGCTCTCTTTTAGTAATTACATCCCAATATACAGGCCCCTCTTTTTCCTTTATAGCCCAAGATAAGATAGTTCCAAAATCGGCTTTTAGGCCATCTGTTTCAATATCTAAATACCCTATTTTATATCCTGGATAAGTATACCACGGTAATCCAGTCTTCTTTGCCCATTTTTTATCGTCTTCAATTACAGCAATTTCTATATCTTTAATTAAACCCCTTCTGAAACAAGATGGATGTTCATTTATTGTGTGCCTGTGAATACATCTTAATTCTTTGATTTCTTTAGCCATTATTGCCTCCATTAAATAACTCTGCATAACATATATCCTTGTACGGACAATATTTGCATTCATTAAATTTAAACAATCCTGTTGGCAAAAATTTATTATTTTTTATATCTTGTATCATATTTGGTATGATATCATTATATAATAAGTCAATATAAAACTGATTAGGAATATATGTTTTTACTTTATTTTCACCAAGATAGACATAAACTATAATTGGAAAATTACCAAACAGTTTCTTGTAGCTATTATAATAAATTATGGATTGAATATCATTGCTATCGCCTCCATGAGATGAGTTTCCTGTTTTCCAGTCTATAATATAATTCTCTTCAAGATTAACTCTATCAAATTTTCCTACTATAAATACATCTTCACTATATGGAACAGAAAAACCATATTCAATTAAATCATTGTTTTTAACTAATGATGTAAAATTACCAAAATAATTTATAATTTGCTTTTGGGCTTTTTGATAAAACTCATTGCTATAAAGTCCATATAATTTTAAATATTGTTCTATGCTGGCTAAAGCTTCTTTTTCATTGTGCCAATATTTTTCCAAAATACTATGAATAGCATTTCCAAGAGCCATTTGCGGTGTTTTCTTGGCCTCTTCTGGAAAATTAATCCTATAATAGTACCGCTTTGAACACCCCAAATAACTTTCTATAGAACTTTTACTTAAACGTATTGTACCCATCATTGCAACCCTAAACGATTATTTGCTTGAATTGTTCTCCAGACCTCAATTATGTCTCTATACAATAATAACTCATGTTTTTTGGCTGCTAATTCGGCCTCTTTTTCTGCCAAATACGATCTTGTTTCTAACAATTCATTATTGACTCCTGGTATCTTGAGGGCATTTTCTATAAAAGCAACACTGTGCCCTTGTTCCTTACCTTCTCTAAAAATAATAGATTCTTCATATTTCAATTTCAAATCAATTTTTGAAACTTCTATCTGCAACCTTTTTATTTCTTCAATAAGTTCAAACATTCTGTCAAAATCTGGCAATTCTATATCACTCATAATTTTTTAGCTCCTTTCTTTTATAAAGCATACAAATTCTAAATGCCTCCACAATAGTAGCTTTCTCTAAATATGGACTAACAAGTTCTACCTTTTCAATAAAATCCGAAAGACCATTAGAATTGTTATAAATACTCAATGGGTTAATATCTAAATCCTCTCGCCATCCCAAAAACCCAAAATAATGTGTAAGTACACGTGAAGAATATAAAATACTAATACCCAATTTATTAGCAATAGTTTTATTGCTATAGCCTTGAACACATAAATTTAATATTTTTTTATTTAAAGTGGTCTCGTTTGTTGTCATATATCTTATTTAATTCATTTTTTAACTTGTTGACTTCTAAAATAATTTCAATAAAAGCATCTAAGTCTAAAACTACAAAATGCTTACTTTTGCCGGTTGCTCCGGAAAATTTACAAATAATTCCAGGTATAGAAAATGTTGAGTCCGCTTCTTCTCTAATTTTATCTAGCCATTCTTTTTTTAATGTAAACTGTTTAGAACCACCATATCCAACCTTTGCTTCAAATCTAAACGTTTTGGTAAAAGCATTTATTTTTCCTACAATATCACTTTTTAAAATAGGTTCGTTTAGATTAGTTCCTAGAGCTCCACTGCCAGCTACTCTTTTCCATATTCCGTCCAGTTTTTCTTCTAATAAATTTCTGGCTTCTCTTTCCCAATTTGTGCCTTTTCTTTTTACATTAACCATTAATCTTTCTCCTTAATAGAATTAGTTATTAAATTCATCTCTTTAAATAAAATACCTATAGGCCCATTTCTGTTTTTTCTGATAATAAATTCCATTGGAACTATTATTGGAGATTTATTATTTTTGCTTTTATACATATCTTCTCTATATAACATAGCAACAAAATCGGCATCCTCTTCAAGGTTTCCAGATTGACGTAAATCTGATAAAGTAGGTCTTTTATCTTCTCTTCCTTCTACACCCCTGTTTAACTGCGATAACAAAACAACCTGTATTCCAAGCTGGCCTGAAAGCATTTTTAATTCACGCGAAACAAAGCCCAGTTCTATGGTCATATTTTCTGTGCGTTCAACAAGCAGTTGTATATAATCTAAATAAACAATTTTTACGCCTCTCGTTTTAACGTATTTTCTAATGGTTGATCTTATATAAGGCATGCCGGCCCCAAAAGGAGTGTCTATATAAATTGGAAGTTGTTTAAAATATTCTAAAGCATTAAATATATTCTCCATTTCAAATGATGATAGTTGTCCAGATCTTATCCTAGAGAGCTCTATATCACAATGAATAGCTAGGAATCTTTCTACTAAATCCTGTTTATTCATTTCTAGCTCAAAAATTAAAACAGGAACTCCGGATTGAGCTGTTCTCAATGCTGAATTACACAACCAAGCAGTTTTGCCTGTACTTGGTCTGGCGGCTACAATAAAAACATTATTTTCCTTAAATCCTCCGGTAATCTGGTCTAAATTTGCAAATCCTGTAGTCCAATAAATATAATTGGGATTTTCGTTTCTTTGTGCTAATTCAGAACGTACCAATGGTACTAAATCAGATAAAGAGCTTGTTCCTCCTCCGCCATTTACATCGGTTATTTTATCTATTTCATATTTTATTTTTTCTATAAAACTAGAAATATCATTTGCGTTTCTGGCATTTTCTCTTATTATAGCGCCTAACTTAATAATTTCATTAAGTTTATAATTATCTTTTATAATTTCAACATATTCATGCAAATTTTCTTTTGGATGTGATAAAGATAAAATATAATTTAAAAATTCCAAGTCAGAACTTTTAGAAAATCGTGGATGTGTTTTTATTTGATTTTCAATTAGATACCTGTCTGGTACTAAACCTTCTGCTATTAGTCTCTGAATGTGAGAATAAAACTCTCTGCTAGCTTCAGAAGTTAGCATTTCTGGCTTTAGAGTAGTAACCTCAAATGCTAGTTCTGGATTATTTATTAAAATATTTAAAATAGCTAATTCTGCATCAAACACATTAATGTTATTTTCCATTAGCTTTCCTTTCTTTCAATAATTCGTTTAAATTTATATTTAATTCTGGTTGCAGCTCATCTTCTTTTTTCTTTAAATATCTGGCTTTAACATAATATCTTAGTTTTCCAAAATGTGGTTCTGGATCAAAATATAAATCACAAATTGCATCTAATACTATTTCTGGGCCATATCTTTTTACAAAACCGGCAATCTGAGAAAATCTGCTCTCTCCAAATAATTTAAGATATAAAACACCTAATTTTTTAACTGGATGTGTTTCGTCTTTCAGTGATTTTCTGGTAATATATATTAATTCATAAATATCCATAAAACCTCCTTATTAACAATTGTTAGAAATCAGGTAGGATTTGAACCTACATTACTCATTCTAAAATGAGCGTTTTGCCATTTAAACTACTGATTTATATTATGGGGTGTGGAATTTCGCCATCTAATCTATCGTGCCAAAGCCGTAGTTACGCCTATTACGCTCCCATAAAAATATTACGAAAATAATTCGTCAATCTTTTTCTTTACAACGTCTTCCTCGGTATTTAAACTTTCTGTAATTTCCTCAATAGCACCCTTTGAGCTTCTGGCCAAAAGAATGTCTCTTAAACTAATTCCCCTAATTAAATCATTCATTTCGCTATCAGATACCAAAAAAATTGAATTGTCAACATTTAAAGGCTCAAGATCAAATGATATGGGTATTGGGCAAATATTACCTGGTTTAACAACTGTTTGGCGGTTTGTTCCCCGTCCGACAATAAAAAGCTGTAAGTCAAGATTTTCTATTCCCACTTGATTTCCATTTTCGTCAAGAGTTGTTTTATCAACTAAAATAAGCTGCTCGACAAGTGCAACGGTACAATTAACGATTCTGACATCATTAATCGGGGCCGCACTAACGCGAGTCAAGTCTCCCTTTTTGCAAAACGAACAAACAGATGGATATGTTTGTCCAATCTCTACTTTTGTGTCTAAACCGCACTCTGGACAAATTTTAGCAACAGTTTTATCATAAACCCTAAAAATATATCGTCGTTGGGCTGGTCTATACCCCCGTATGTTCCTAAAATTTTGAGGGTTTTCTAATCTGATTTTCTTATTAAGAATTTCCTGCGGATTGTCTGGATTGGTTGAGCGCACATAACCCCCACCCAACCAATATGCCACAACCGGTTTTAGATCGAAATCTAACAAATGAATAGTGTGATCTCCTGGAGTCCAATTGAAATATTTATATCTTTTAAAAGATGCATTATTTTTTTCCTCAATAACAACTTGTAGTGCCATTTTTTATTCTCCTTTCTTATTTTTGGTATTTTCGTATAATTCTAACAATTTAGAATAAACATTAGTAGAAATTTCGTTGAGAATATTAAGTTTTTCATCATCAGATTCACCTAACAGGCTTTTTGATAGCCCAACATAGGTATAATATGTTTTTTCTATTTCTACTAATTGCAAATATCTTAAATTGTCCATAAACTCCTTGTTTACAACCAATTCTTCAGGAATATCATTAGCATGGTCTGAAACTCTGAGTGATTTATATTCGCCTAGATTAAATACTCTTTCAATTCCAATGCTTCTATTCATCTAGAACCTCCTTTCCTAGTGTACTAAGACCAGACTTACTATAACACTCTTTGACAATTTTGTCAAGGGTAATGGGGTTGGATTCTAGATATTCGATTAGATTTGCTGTACCTTGTGCCAACGTTTCCCCGTGAAATACATAGTATGATCCTCTTTTGTCTAGCACTCCAACCAGCTCTGCAAATAGTATTACATCCCTTATGTAGTCAACTCCCTTTCCAAATATAATCGGAATATAGTTGGTTTTAAAAGGATTAGAAACTTTGTTCTTTTTTATTACAAATTTAGACAATATTCCAATTTCATCAGAGCCCTGCTTGATGGTTTCACTTTTAGATAGCATGATAATTAAAGAGCTATTATGTTTTAAAGAATAGCCGCCTGGCATTTCATATCCCTGACCATATCCGCCTATTTTAGCTCTAACTTGATTTATAAATAAAAATGCAATGTTATTTTCTCTTATTTTAGATGCGTTTCTTGCAATAAACTGACCCAAACCTCTAGCAACTAAGGCCACATGTGCATCTTCAAATTCCCCTTCCTTTACTTTTCTTGGAACTAAACCTCCAATTGAATCAAATACTATTAGACCAAATTCACCAGAATTTATTCCGGCCTCAGCGATTTCAAATGCTTGTTCAGCTAATTCTGGTTGAATAATTATTAAATGATGTGGATCAATATCTCCAACCAATGCTTCAACATATTTATAATCTAAGCCGTTTTCAATGTCGATATATAAAGTTTTCAAGCCTTTATCTTTAGCCTGCTTCGCAATGCTTAAAGCCAATGTGGTCTTTCCTGTAGATTCACTTCCCCATAAAGTTGTATACTTTCCCCTTGGAATACCGCCTACTCCTATACAAATATCCAATGATATAGAACCAGTAGGAATAACATCTAGTTTATCTGAACTTTCTTCGCGTACTAAAAAATTATTATATTTTTCTTCTACAAATCTCAAAAAATCTAAATCAGCTTTTTTGGGCATAGTTGCTCCTTTATTTAGACCAAGTATTTCCTATTTTATAATCAACTGCGGCCGGTATTGGCCCTAAAAATCTTTGTTCATTTTCTTCCATCTTTTTTATAACAAATGGTATTGCCTCATCAATAATATCTTCACTAATCTCAAAAACACCTTCATCGTGAACTGACATTAATATTTTTAATCCATCACCAAACGGATTGTTATAATATATATCTACAAAAGCTAATTTTAAAATATCAGCCGAACCACCTTGAATTATATGATTATTGCCTTTTCTTATAACAGAATTTTTATATTTATAATATTCTTTTGGATCATTAAATAATACTTTATCTTCAAAAAATCTTTTTCTGCCAAACGGAGTGATAGAATATTTTAATTCCCAAATTTTTTCTCCTGCCATTCGCATAAAATTTTTAATTCTTGGATAAGCCAAGAAAAAATTATTTAGATGTTCCCTGGCTTCATCAATTGGAATACCAAAGTTATAATTTAATCCATATTCTGTAGAACCATAAACAATGGCAAAATTAACTTGTTTAGCAACCCAACGCTCATCTTTTGTAACTTCTTCTAATGATTTATGAAAAATATGCGTAGCGGTTAGAGTATGAATATCAATATTATTATTATAAGCTTTAATAAATTCTTCTTCACCAGAAACTGCACCTAATAGTCTAAGTTCGGCCTGATCATAATCTACAGTTAGTAATTTGTAGCCAGCTGATGCAATAAAACAATCCCTATATCTTGAATTATCATTATTTTCTTCTTTTCTGGGAATTTGTTGTAAATTGGGATTATCAGAACTCCACCTTCCAGTTGCTGTTCCAATCTGATTAAAATTAGCGTGTAATCTATTTGTTATTGGATTTATTTTCTGAATAAAATCGTTTCCAAAAGATTCTAATCTTTTATAATAATATTTATATTCTAAAATTTTTTCAATAAGAGG
>FWWM01010351.1_pt1 | contig 16640 bp, 15 predicted proteins | sample 2228351 | NCBI WGS metagenome assembly FWWM01 (sample SAMEA103939774, study PRJEB20133) | metagenome | reverse complement strand
TTATACTGTTTGCCACCTGTATTGACAATTGTATACATAAAGATTTTGTTCCCTTTCTGATAATATAACTCCTCGTTATCAATGAGGGGTTTGAATTAGTTTTAAATTTAAAAAGTTATTAGATAATGAAAATGCAGACATTTGTCAAGCAAAATTGCAGTGATGTGATTTTAAAAGAAAAGATTTTTCGTACAACAATTCTTGGCGATTAAAATTCTTCCATCATATCCAAACGTTCATAGTTGTTTTTATTGAACAGAGGAATTGCTCTGGGTTAGAAAGTTCTACCATTATACTCCTTCAATTGAGACAATCCTGATGAGCAGATATCTCAGCGGAATAACCCCGAACCAGAACGTGATAAAAATCGGCGACATATGGGCATCGTTGCCAAAGCTTCTTCCTTGGCCGATAATCTAATGTGGCCGTTGTAATCTTATAGCATATTTCTAATGATGCAATTGCACATTATTTCTCTATTATTCAGTGCTTATTAATCCTGAGATGTTTGAACCGGACGTTCCCCAACATTTATATTGTCTGTTGCTGTATCGCGCAGGGCAGTGTTCTCCGCCCTAACAATTGGATTTTGCTTCGGTCGCGAACCCGACATCTTCCGTATCCTCCCCGGCATTCCATATATGAAAGTACCGCCTTGCTTTCCTGCCCTTTCGGTGCGCAAATGCCGATCGCCGGATTTTGCATGGCATTTTTTTTGGGAACGTCCTGGTATGTTTGAATACTTTACCTGCTTTTTCTTTTGTGGTAAGCATGAATGGTAAATAAGATATATAGCGGTTAGGAGCCAGCATTTGGGTATCATGTTTACTATCCAGATATGCATTGCGTGTTTGGGCAATCTTTTTTTGATAATAAGTCTGGCGGCTGCCGACTGATATCTACCCTGATTTGTTATGTATTCTGCTTCTAAACTATACGACATCATCGTGGTAGGTGGCGGGCATGCTGGTTGCGAGGCGTGTGTCGCAGCAGCACGAATGGGAATGCACACGCTGCTGCTGACACATAATCTCGATACCATTGCATTTATGTCCTGTAACCCGGCTATCGGCGGGCTTGCAAAGGGGCAATTAGTAAAGGAGATTGACGCGCTGGGCGGACTGATGGGGAGGGCAATTGATGCCACGGGCATTCAGTTCAGGCGCCTCAATACCAAAAAGGGGCCTGCGGTGCGGTCATCCCGCGCGCAGGCTGATCGCCAGGCCTATCGCCTCTGGATGAAACATACCCTTGAAACCGTGGCGAACCTCGAAATAAAACAGGCAGCAGTGGAAAAACTGCTGGTTCGCGATGGCAGGGTAGAAGGGGTAGAAACCGCGCTGGGTGAACAGTTTTTGGCCCGCGCCGTCATCCTCACCACGGGCACGTTTCTGAATGGTCTTATCCACATTGGGCTCCAGTGTTTTCCGGCCGGCCGGCTGGGAGAAGCACCTGCAAGAGGTATTTCTGCGTGTCTTCAAGACCTGGGGTTTGCACTGGGCAGGCTTAAAACCGGAACCACTCCGCGGCTTGACGGTAAAACCATCAATTATGCAGTGCTGGAAATGCAGCAGGGTGACCCGGAACCGATACCTTTTTCTTTTGCAACTGAAAAAATAACTACCCCCCAGGTACCCTGCTATATCACATATACGAATTCTACCACGCATGCGATTATTCGCGAAGGGCTGGATCGCTCGCCGCTTTATACCGGCGTCATAAAAGGAATAGGCGCGCGTTATTGTCCATCTATTGAGGACAAGGTGATGCGGTTTTCAGAAAAGGAGCGACATCAAATATTTCTTGAGCCCGAGGGAAGGAATACTACCGAGGTATATCCCAACGGCTTAGCAACCAGCCTGCCGCTTGACATCCAAATCCGGCTGCTCAGAAGCATACGGGGGTTGGAAGCTGTTGAGATTATGCGTCCTGGATACGCCATTGAATATGATTATCTTAATCCTATTCAACTTACCCTCACGCTTGAAACCAAACTGATTGATTCGTTATTCTGCGCCGGGCAAATTAATGGGACCTCCGGTTATGAAGAGGCTGCAGCGCAGGGCCTTGTTGCTGGTATCAATGCGGCTTTAAAAATTGCCGGAAAACCCCCCTTTATACTGGACCGATCGGAAGCCTACATCGGGGTGCTGATTGACGATCTTGTAACCCGTGGTACGACAGAGCCCTACCGTATGTTCACTTCGCGCGCTGAGCATCGGCTGTTACTGCGCGAGGATAACGCTGATCTGCGCCTGATGGAAAAGGGTTACCGCCTGGGGCTTATTGAACCGCGTGCATTTGCGCGGGTACAGAACAAGCGACAGGAGATAGAAAAAGAGCTGCGGCGGATAAAAGAAACCCGCATACAGCCTGCAGCGGAGGTGCAGGAGTGGCTAACAAGATGGGGCAGCTCTCCCCTGCGACACGCCGTCTGTTTGCAGGATCTGCTGCGCCGGCCGGAAATTGATTGGCGTGCATTTAAGGAGTTGCCCAATTATGCTCCCCGCGTTTCGGATGATGTTTTGGAACAAGTTGAAATCCAGGTGAAATATGCCGGGTATATTGAACGCCAGGAGCAGATGGTTGAGAAATTCAGGCGGCTGGAGCAGAAGCTGTTACCGCCGGATCTTGATTATTATGCGGTGCCAAGTCTAACCACCGAAGTTCGGCAAAAGCTCAATGCAATTCGTCCGCTTTCATTGGGCCAAGCATCAAGAATTTCCGGCATGACGCCGGCAGCCCTGTCCATATTAATGATTTATCTGAAAAAGTGTGAAACTGATTCCTCCTTGTTGCGAAGAGGAGAAGCTATGAGGCAACTGGCATGAAAATAAGAGATGCAGCGCAAAAGCAGGCAAACACCGAACGACTGAAAAAGGAATCGAACCGACTGGGGATGGATCTGTTTGGGGTTGCGGATATCGGCGAACTGAAAAAGCATTTTTTGCAGCTCGACCCGGGAATTTTAAACGAATTAGGCTATGGTATCTCGCTGGGGGTCAGGCTGTTACTGCCGGTTTTAGAGGATATTCAGGACCGGCCGACACCCCTGTATCTTCACCATTACCGCCAGGTTAATTATTTGCTTGATCGGGCAGCACTTTCCCTGGCCCGCACCATTCAGCGTCAGGGTTATACTGCTCTTCCTATTGCGGCATCACAGGTTATTGACTGGGATGGCCAAAAAGCCCATGTGTCGCATAAAGCGATTGCCGTGGCTTCAGGACATGGGTGGCTGGGACGCAATAATCTTCTGGTGCATCCGCTTTATGGTGCGCAGGTTCGGCTGGTGACCATCTTGACGGATTATCCGTTAGTCACCGGCAAGCCATTGAATGGCAGTTGCGGTTCCTGTAGAAAATGTCTGTCAGTCTGCCCGGCCCAGGCGATTAAGGACCATTGGACAACTTTTGATCACCACAGATGCTTTGAACTATTGCGCGGGTTTAAGAACTCTGGCAATATCGGGCATTACATATGTGGCATTTGTGTAAAAGCATGCGGGGGAACCCGCCCTAAGGTTCAGCCGAATAAATTGACCCGGGGCAAATTTCGTACGGATAAAAACCATTCACGTGAACATTGATAATGAACAGCGCATTCTTGCTTTGCTGTTAGACCGCTGCGGCACTTTTGTCGCCATGGCGACGATTGCCGACGAGTTGCATATAACTCCCGCTGCGGTTCACCGTCATATTGAAGCCCTGCAGACCCGCGGCGCGGTCATTGCCAGTCATCCCGATATCGGATACTGCCTGCAGGAAGCTCCTGTCCACCTCTATCCGGTTTTTATACGTGACGCCTTAGCTGCAGTGTGGATAGCACGGCACATTCATTATTTCCCCCGGATTGATTCAACCAACCGTTTTGCAAAAACGCTTGCTGCGCAGGGAGCTGCCGACGGTACGCTGGTGCTTGCTGAAGAACAAACGGCCGGGCGCGGGAGAATGGATAGAATATGGGTATCCCCCGCATTCAGCAGCATTTTATGCAGCATCATTTTTTTTCCACAGTTGCCCACCGCCGCATTGTTTCGGTTGACGATGATCGCCGCAGTGGCAATAGTAAACGCCATCAAGCGGGTCTGCGGGGTTACGGCTTCCATAAAATGGCCGAATGACATTTATCTCAGCGGCAAAAAACTATGCGGGATTCTTACTGAATTCTCGGCCGATCCGCAATCGGTTCAGTATGCGGTAATTGGTATTGGACTGAATGTGAACAACGACTTTAGTGACCATCCCGAGCTTAACAACACGGCAACATCGCTGCGTCTTGAACTGGGAACGATGGTATCGCGCTTTGCGCTATTAGTCGCAATCTTGGAAGAGCTTGATGGCCAGTATCACCTTCTCAATACCGGCGGCACGGAGATCATAAGAAGAACTTGGGAACAGCATGCACTGATATGTGGTAAACGCGTCCGGATATCTTCCGGCGACAGTTCAATTAACGGAATAGCTCTGGGGATAAATGATGACGGGCATCTGATGCTGGTTGATGAAAGCGGCTTCCGCCGCGATATTGTTTGCGGCGACGTATCGCTTGAAATGGGATAGCGGTGAAGGTAGCGGTCGGTGCCAAAAAAACCTGTTCCCACAAGCAGTTGCGATGGGCAGGGATAATCGGCGGGCAGGCAATATTAACCCTTCGCTGCGGGGATGACCGAGGCACTGCACAGCCGCAATTGTGCGGCGCGGGCATATTACTTTACCAACCGGGATTGGCGTGAAGAGAGCAAAAACTAAACAACGCGGCGCCATTTTACAACAACTTGCAGATAAGATTATTGCGGGTGGAACCGCCACGCGCCGCGATGCGCTGACCATTTGCCGTCTGCAGGGGCTGGAGGAGCTGTTCCTGCTGCTGGTTCATGCCCATGCAATCAGAAAGCATTTCCGCGGTAACGTCATTCAGCTGTGTGCCATTGTGAATGCAAAATCCGGTCGCTGCTCTGAAGATTGTATGTTCTGCGCGCAGTCGTCATACTATCACACCTCCGTCCGACACTATGCGCTTATTGATAAAGACCGTATTTTGGCCGCGGCACAAGCAGCACAGCAACAGGGAGCCAGACATTTTAGTATTGTAACAAGTGGCAGGGGAATTTCCTCGCGCGAATTAACTAAGGTGTGCGATGCTCTTCGCGTCATTGCACAGCAGGGCCGCGTTATTCCCTGCGCATCGCTGGGTATCCTTTCTCGCAGCCAACTGGCAATGCTGCGAGAGGCGGGACTGAAACGCTACCATCACAATCTTGAGACCGCATCCAGCTACTTCCGGGCTATCTGCTCAACGCACCGTTTTGAAGAGCGGGTGCAAACAGTACGTAATGCTCAGGAGACAGGGCTTGAGATATGTGCCGGGGGTATTGTGGGCCTGGGAGAAACCTGGGAGCAGCGCATGGAATTGGCGTTTGCTCTGCGTGATCTTGGGGTGGACAGTGTGCCACTTAATTTTTTGCATCCCATACCCGGGACCCCGGCGGCCCGTCTATCTCCTCCTGCCCCACTTGAAATATTACAAACCATTGCATTATTCCGGTTTATCCTGCCTCGTACCGAGATACGGATATGCGGTGGCAGAGAAGTAGGGCTGCGCACCTTGCAGCCCTTCCTGTATCTTGCCGGGGCTGATGGCATTATGATCGGCAATTATCTCACCACCAGTGGACGCAGCCCGGCCATAGACCGGCAGGAGATTGTTGATCTGGGGCTGAGCTATGCTTGACACCCCGCCCATTACTGGGTTTCCACGCATTGAAGAACTCGGCGATTACCGTAATTGGCCCGCCATACCAAACAAAATTCTGCATCAGCCGTATAGTTTCTTTCTGGACAGCGCCACGGTAAATTTCCCCGGTGCGCGGTATTCATATTTGGGATGTAATCCGTTCCTGATTTTTGAGTGCAGCGGATTACGGATAACAATGAGACAAAACGCCCACCAGGAAATCCTGCACCATGATCCATTTCTTGCTTTGAAAAAACTTTTTTATGGCTTCAAACTCATACCTCCCGATCACGCCCCGCCGTTTCTGGGTGGCGCAGTCGGTTATTTTGGCTATGATCTTGCCCGGGTTATAGAATCTCTTCCTGATTGTGCAGCCGATGATATTGATCTGCCGGACTGCTGTCTTGGGTTCTACAGTACCGTGATTATTATAGATCACCTGCTGGAGAAAGTTCTGGTCGCATCGTCGGGATTTCCTGAATCACGGCCCGCATGGCAACAAAAACAGGCGCAGCGCGAAATTAACAAACTGAAAACGTTGCTGTCCGTATCGCCTGACCAAGCGGCATCCGCTGGGACCGTCTCGGCCAAGACGCCTGTGGCGGAGGTCGCTGCAACATTTGACAAAGCAGCCTACTGCCAGGCAATTCGAACCGCAAAAAACTACATAGCGGCAGGAGAAATCTATCAAGTTAACCTTTCGCAACGTTTCAGCTGTACTGGTCTGAACAATCCGCTTCCAATCTATATGCGGCTTCGCCGCATCAGCCCGGCGCCGTTCGCGGGTTTTTTTCATGGCGGCGGGTATCATCTGCTGAGTTCATCCCCTGAACGTTTTTTGCGTCTTTCTGGTTCCCTGGTGGAAACGAGGCCTATCAAGGGCACCAGACCGCGCGGAACCAGTGCCGCTGAAGATCAGCGGCTTCTTCACGAGTTACAAACAAGCGCAAAGGATCGGGCGGAACTTATCATGATCGTCGATCTGGAACGAAACGATCTGGGCAGGGTATGCCGCTATGGAAGCATTATCCCTGTGGATCTGATCCGGCTTGAAACCCACCCGGTTGTCCATCATCTGGTTGCAACGATCAAGGGTGAGCTTGCCGAGGGCTATAATCATATTGATTGCCTGCGGGCCTGCTTTCCCGGCGGTTCAATTACCGGTGCGCCAAAAATTCGGGCGATGGAGATTATTGAAGAGTTGGAACCGTGCAGACGCAAGCTGTACACCGGCTCTTTCGGTTATCTTGGATTTAACAATGAGACTGATTTAAATATCCTGATTCGCACCATTGTGCATGTCAACGGAAGGTATTATTTTAATGTGGGAGGGGGCATCGTTGCAGACTCTGATCCCGAGATGGAGTATGACGAGACGTTGCATAAGGGAAAAGGGATGATGCAGGCGCTGGGAATAAGAATATCCCGCCAATTGAAGACGTCGGTCAGAACATATGATAAGAGACGAAGATATCCGGACTATTCTTAACACCGCTCATACCATTGCCGTATACGGGATGTCCCAGGATACACAAAAGCCGGCGCACTATGTTCCGGCCTTCCTCTTGCGCCAAGGATATGTTATTATTCCAATTAACCCAGCGGCTGAGGTGATTTTGAATTTGCCTTGCTATAAACGGCTGATTGATATACCAGCGCCGATTGACATGCTGGCGGTATTTCGTCCCGCAGCGGAAGTAATGCAAATAATAAACGACGCAATTAACAGAAAAAATATGCGCGGCGATATAGGGGTCATCTGGTTGCAAGATGGTATTTATAATGAACCAGCACGTCAAGTCGCCGAGAACGCAGGCATGGTTGTTATTCAGGATCGTTGCTTGATGAAGGAATATAAACGGTTGAGCCCAAAGGACGACCGCAGATGATAAGACGAGTGGTTATCTGTGGCGAAGCTGTTTTCAGATAGCAGAGCGTTTTTTTGGGCGCACAAAAAACAGAATCGAATAAGGAGGATTAACTATGGCGTTTACTATTAAAGATAACATCATGTGGGTGGGAAAGACCGATTGGGAATTACGCCGTTTTCATGGCGAAGAGCTTTCCACACACCGCGGCTCAACCTATAATTCATATCTGATCAGAGAGGCAAAGACCGTACTGATTGACACAGTATGGGCCCCTTTTGCGCGGGAGTTTGTGGAGCAACTCAGGCAGAATATAGACCTGAAAAAGATAGACGCGGTGGTGGCGAACCATGGTGAAATAGACCACAGTGGCAGCCTGCCGGAATTGATGCGGGAAATTCCCGACACCCCTGTTTATTGTACCGCCAATGCAGTGAAATCGCTTACGGGGCAATATCATCAGGATTGGAACTTTAGGGTGGTCAAAACCGGCGATAAGCTGAATCTGGGAAGCAAAGATTTAATTTTTGTTGAGGCGCCGATGCTCCACTGGCCGGACACCATGTTCTGTTATCTGACCGGCGATAAGGTGCTGTTCAGCAACGATGCCTTCGGCCAGCACTTCTGTTCGGAGCTTATGTATAATGATCTGGTTGACCAGTGCGAGCTGTACCAGGAGGCGATGAAGTATTATGCAAATATTTTGACCCCGTTCAGCATGCTGGTTGACAAGAAGATCAAAGAACTGCTGGCACTCAATCTCCCGGTGGACATGATCTGCCCAAGTCATGGCATCATATGGCGTAAAGATCCGCTGCAGATTGTGGACAAATATACCCAATGGGCGCAAAACTATCAGGAAAATCAGATAACGCTTATTTATGACAGTATGTGGAACGGCACCCGCCGGATGGCTGAGGCGATAGCAAAAGGAATAACATTAGCCGACAGCACTGTTGCTGTTAAGCTCTTTCACTGCGCCCGGTCCGACAAAGCTGATATTATCACTGAGATTTTTAAAGCAAAAGCAATCGTCGTGGGCTCGCCGACCGTAAACCGCGGCATTTTATCTGCGGTTGCCGGTATTCTTGAAGAAGTAAAGGGGCTGGGCTTTAAAAATAAAAAAGCGGCTGCGTTTGGCGCTTATGGCTGGAGCGGAGAATCGGTAAAGATAATAACAGAAAAGCTGAAAGAATCCGGTTTTGAAATCATCCAGGAAGGAATACGGGTCAACTGGTATCCTTCGCCCCAGGATGAAGAAACCTGCATCAGTTTTGGGAAAGAACTTGGTGAAATGTTGAAATAAGCGTCGCCACGTAAACAGTCAGACCGCGATGCTATGGGCAATACGAGAGGAAAACGCACGCATTCTCTATGACCGGACGGGTTTATTTCAACGGGACGTTATTGCCTTCAGGGAACACGGGCATTTCCCCTTTTAATCGAGGACTGCTCTACGGTGACGGCGTGTTTGAAACGCTTCGTGTGTATCGTGGACGACTGTTTCGGTTGAGGCACCACTTGCAGCGAATGCGGGAAGGGCTGCGGGTTTTAGGGATACGGCAGTATGGTATCCTGCGTGCGGTTGAGCAATGCGTGGCGGAGATTTTAAGGCAGGAAAAACATGTTGACGGCGCACTTCGGATTGCGGTGTTTAGAGGAGACGGCGAGGGGCCCGACCCACCAGCAGGGCTGACGCCGTCTTTTTTAATATCACTAAAACCCTCTGTTCCTTACCGCGTCGCTGATTATACTGCTGGGTATAAGGCCCACCTCGTTTCTGTGAGGAGAAACAGCTTTTCTCCATTATCGCGCATTAAGAGCCTTAATTACCTTGATAATATTCTTGCCCGCCGTGAAGCGCGTAAACATAAAGCTCATGAGGCGCTGTTGCTGAATTCATCGGGATGGATAGCAGAAGGGGCCACCGCCAACGTGTTCATCATCAAAGAGCAGAGGCTTATAACGCCGCCGGTTGATGCGGGTGTCCTTCCGGGCATTACCCGAGCAGCGGTGCTTGAAATTGCCGGTGCAGCAGGTTTGCAGCCACGCGAGGAAACATTTTCTCCGGAACAACTGGCCGCGGCTGACGAAGCATTTTTAACCAACTCGCTTTTGGAAATAATGCCGCTGGTTATGCTCAACGGGAGGAAAATAGGCGATGGCAAACCGGGGAAATTTACCGCGGTATTGGGTCAGTGTTATCGCCATCTTGTTGATCGGGAAATCTTTCAGTCGCCATGAAAGTGACGCAGGTTCGGTTTATCAAAAGCGTGTTTCAGAAACGGGATTTGCCGAAGCCGCGGCTCCCCGAAGTTGCCTTTTCTGGAAGATCCAATGTCGGAAAATCGTCGCTCATCAATGTTCTTCTCAATCGGAAAGGAATCGCGCGGACGAGCATGACGCCAGGCAGAACCCAGTCAATCAATTTTGTGGAAATAAATCGGGCGTTTTATTTTGTGGATCTGCCTGGATACGGGTATGCACACGTGCCTTTAGCCGTCAGAAAGAAATGGCTGCCCCTCATAGAAGGATATCTGACACAACGACCGACGCTCTGCCTGGTTACCGTGCTGGGGGATGTCCGACGTGAACCCCAGGAGGATGAAGTGCTTTTTAGCCAATGGCTGAAACAGCAGGCAATTCCGTTTGCCGTTGTGCTGACGAAGATTGACAAAGTTTCCAGGCAGGAACAGATGACATCGTTGCGGTTATGGCGTGCGCGGCTGCAGGTTGAAGACGAAATTTTTCTGTTTTCGGCTAAAACTGGGGAAGGAAAAGATAACATCTGGAAACATCTTTCGCGTTGCATTCAATGTCATAAACCAAGACGTTCCCCAACATTTATTGCCGTTTGACTGGTTTCATGCCTGGCAAGCCCGGCTTTGTCAGCGGGGTCAAGAGGCATGTATCTGAAAAGCATTAAGCTCCGGGAAGCCCGTTGCGGTTTGGATTTGTTTGTGCCCGGTTTCAAGCCTGCGTTTTTCAGTGCGCACCTGCCGCGTGCCCGGGTCTTAACGGTCGTTTTTGGGGAAAGACCTGCATAAACCAGGACGTTCCCCAAAATTTATTGATCGTTTGGTGTAGAGAGCGCTTGTGGGTTTCGCAAGCCACACCATAACCGTCCAGCACCTCTGGCACGGCAGCAACCGTTATATTCTGTGGTGCCAGACCCCATAGCATTTCCCGTATCGAAGGCTCTGACACGATGTCCGCCATTGGTGAAATACGCAAGGTGGCGGGGTCGTGAACAAAGCAAACAACCATATTCTTGTGGCGTAGAAAACCACAGGCGCTCCTGTTTGTAATTGCCACATGTTATTTCTGCTCGGTGTGTGGTCTCATGCCGCGTGCCGGATTTTAAAAGGCATTTTTTGGGGAACGTCCTGCTGCATAAACCGCTTGACTAACAGGCGGTTTTACTTTATAAGCATTAAAAATTTATCTCTTTGAAAAACCTTAATAAACTTGAGGCATCCCATGAAAGGCATAATCCTTGCCGGTGGTCTGGGCACCAGATTGTCGCCATTAACCAGAATAACGAATAAGCATCTCTTGCCGGTGTTTGACAAACCGATGATTTATTATCCAATCCAGACCCTGGTAAACGCCGGCATACGCGATATCCTTGTTGTTACGGGAGGCAATAATGCCGGTGATTTTTTAAAACTTCTGGGCAACGGAAAGCGGGATTTTGGTCTTGACCACATTAACTATACCTATCAGGAAGGCGAGGGCGGAATTGCCGCGGCACTGAGTCTGGCAGAATTTTTTGCTGATCAAGAGCCCGTTTGCGTTGTTCTCGGTGATAATATAATTGAAAAAAATATCAATCAGGCGGTCAATAAATTTAAAAAACAGAAAATCGGCGCAAAAATTTTGCTCAAAGAGGTGCCAGATCCTCAGCGGTTTGGCGTGGTGCGATTTAAAGGGAAAAAGATTGCAGAGATAATTGAAAAACCCAAGAATCCACCCTCAAAATATGCTGTCATCGGAATTTATATGTTTGATAACACCGTGTTTGATATTATCAGAACGCTTAAGCCTTCAGGAAGGGGAGAGCTTGAAATCACCGATGTTAATAATGCCTATATTAAACGCGGCACAATGACCTATGAAATTCTTGACGGCTGGTGGACTGATGCCGGAACCTTTGAGTCATTGCTTCGAGCAAGCAACCTTGTCGCCAAGACCGGCGCAAATAATGTATGACGGTGCAGTGAATTGATTGCGAGCCGCAGGGGCAACAAGATAGTTGGTATCATTCGCTTCCGGTATTCGCCCGTTCACGCGCCGACCCACGTGTAAGGCGTTTTAAAATGATTGATGGGGTAAAAACAAAAAAGTTAAAAGTGATCCCTGACGAGCGGGGAAGGTTAATGGAAATGCTGCGTGCCGACGATGAACTCTTTATAACATTTGGCCAGATTTATCTTACTACTGCGTATCCCGGGGTGGTGAAAGGATGGCACTATCATAAAGAGCAGACTGATAATATGGTGGTAGTCAAAGGTATGATGAAAGTCGTGCTGTATGACGCACGGCCGGCATCTCCTACCTATGGGGAGGTTAATGAGTTTTTTCTGGGTGAACATAATCCCCAGCTCCTCCAGATACCCCCGTTTGTTTATCACGGTTTCAAATGCATAAGCCTTGAGGAAGCCCTGGTAATCAACTGTCCGACTGCGGTATATAATTACCAGAATCCTGATGAATATCGTGTAGATCCCCATGATCCTTCCGTGCCATACAACTGGTCAAGACAAGACGGTTGAAAAACAGTGTTCCCGCACCATGGAGAATTGAGGCCGCATTCATGAAGATTCTTGTAACCGGCGGCGCCGGGTTTATCGGTTCTAATTTTATTCGCCATATCATAACCACCTATCCAGCCTATGCAATTATTAATTTTGATGCATTGACCTACGCCGGCAACCTGGAAAATCTTGAAGATATTGCCCGTACCGCCGGAACCGGCAGCAGCCCGCGGTATCAGTTCATCAAAGGCGATATTGGCGATGTTGAACGCGTCAATCAAGTGGTTGCTGTCGGCGTTGATGCCATTATAAATTTTGCCGCAGAATCACATGTTGACCGCAGCATTGACAGTGCCGGGGTGTTTATACGCACCAATGTTCTGGGAACCCAGGTGCTGCTTGATGCTGCGCTTCGGCACGGGGTAAAACGATTTATCCAGATTTCAACTGATGAAGTATACGGCTCATTGGGGCCGGAGGGTAAATTTGTCGAAACAACGCCGCTGGCTCCTAATAGCCCGTATTCGGCCAGCAAAGCAGGCGCAGACCTTCTGGTGCGTTCCTATTTTGAGACATTTGGGCTGCAAACAATTATTACCCGCTGCTCCAATAACTATGGACCCTACCAGTTTCCCGAAAAGCTGATCCCACTGTTTATCACCAATGCGCTGGCGGACAAGCCTTTGCCCCTTTATGGAGATGGGCTCAATGTGCGCGACTGGATTCATGTGGCAGACCACCGTTCTGCCATTGATCTGGTGCTGCATAAGGGCAGACCGGGCGAGGTATACAATATTGGGGGGAATTGTGAAAAAACCAATCGCGAGATTACGGATATGATACTGCATGAACTGGGCAAACCCGAAGCGCTGGTTCAATTTGTTAAAGACCGGCCCGGCCATGATCGCCGGTATGCGATAGATTGCACAAAATTAAGGCGGGAATTGGGATGGTCGCCGAAATATGATTTTCAGAGAGGAATGAAAGAAACCATCACATGGTATCTCAACAATCGGGAATGGTGGAGCAGGGTCAAAAGCGGGGAATACCTTGTGTTCTATAAGCGCTGGTATGAGGACCGGTAAATGATGCTTCGGGACGAAAACCAAAAGCAATAACAATCACCGCACTCCAAGCGACGTGTCAACTTCCGATTTGCGGTTAACAACCGTCCCCCAATACGAGCATAACCGATCGTGCACAACCAACCATTTGTTTCTGTGTAATGGCGACAAGAATTTTCATTACGGGCGCCGGCGGAATGCTGGCGCGTGACCTGGCGGCTGTTTTGCACGGCGCCTATGAGGTGGTTGCCCAGGAGGAGCAGGAGCTGGATATCTGTCAGCCGGATGCAGTCTCCGAAGCCGTTCATAAGTTTCGTCCGGATGTGGTTATCAACTGTGCCGCGTTTACGCGAGTTGATGATTGTGAAACGGAGCAGGAAAAAGCCTTTGCGGTGAATGCGACCGGCGTAAAACATATTGCCTTGGCATGTCGGAAGACAGCAGCCCTGCTGGTGCACATCAGCAGCGATTATGTTTTTGACGGCACAAAACGGCAGCCATACGTGGAATCTGATGAACCCCATCCCCTGTCTGTGTATGGACTATCAAAACGTGCGGGAGAGGATTTTGTGCGGTCAATCTTGGACCGGTACGTGATTATCCGCAGCCTGTGGCTGTATGGCAAAGGCGGCACCAATTTTGTTGATACCATTCAACAGCAGGCGCAGGAGAAAAAAGAGCTGAGAGTGGTCAACGATCAGACCGGCTGCCCAACGTATACGCGCGATCTGGCCCACGCAATCAAAGCACTGCTTACCATCAACCCGCAGGGAATTTATCATATTGCCAATCAGGGAGTCTGCACCTGGTATCAATGTGCGTGCCGTATTGTGGAGCTGACGCACAGTAGCGCCGTGGTTCTTCCCATTAGTTCCGAGGAGATCAAGCGCCCGGCAAAGCGTCCAGCGTATTCAGTTCTGGATTGCAGCAAATTTATCCGTGCGACAGGTATGAAGCTGCGGCACTGGGATGCGGCTTTACAGGAATATTTACAGGTTCAACAAACGGAGGCGTAGATGAAGATCTGTATGATTGGAACCGGCTATGTCGGCCTTGTGACAGGCACGTGTTTCGCGGAAACCGGCAATGATGTGATTTGTGTTGATATCGACCGCGACAAAATAGATCAGCTCAACAGGGGGCACATACCGATCTATGAGCCCGGCCTTGATGAGATGATTAAGCGCAACATGAAAGAAGGCCGGCTTGCTTTTACCACCGACCTTGCCCACGGTGTCAAAGCGTCGTTATTCATTTTTATCGCGGTCGGCACGCCCTCGTCTGATGACGTTTCGGCGAATCTTAGTTCCGTGTGGTCGGTTAGCCGTGAAATCGGAAAACACATGAATGGCTATAAGATCGTGGTCACGAAAAGCACCGTGCCAGTCGGCACAACCGAACGCGTCAAAGAAATCATTGCGCAGGAAACACGCGAGCCGTTTGACGTCGCCTCAAACCCCGAATTTCTCAAGGAGGGCGCTGCCATTGATGATTTCATGAAGCCGGATCGTGTGGTGATCGGCACGAATGATCCGCGGGTTACGGAGTTGCTGAAAGAGCTTTATGAACCGTTTGTGCGAACCGGCAAGCCGATCCTTGCCATGGATATCAGAAGCTCAGAACTTACCAAGTATGCTGCAAATGCCATGCTGGCGACGCGCATTTCTTTTATGAACGAGATAGCTAACTTGTGTGAAAGACTGGGGGCCGACGTGAACCTTGTCCGCCGCGGCATTGGATCGGATCCGCGCATTGGTTCATCGTTTCTGTTCCCGGGCGTCGGGTATGGAGGATCGTGTTTCCCCAAGGATGTCAAAGCGATCATCAAGTTTGGGCTTGAGGCAGGGTATGAAATGAAAATTTTGCCGATGGTTGAAGAGGTTAATCAACAACAAAAGCGGCTTCTGGCAGACAAGGTTATTGCCTATTTTGGCAATATGATTCAGGGGAAAAAGGTTGCAATATGGGGATTATCTTTCAAACCGCGGACTGATGATATGCGGGATGCGCCGTCAATTGAAATCATTAATCGGCTGCTTGCTGCTGGCGCAGTTATAGCCGCTTTTGACCCGGTGGCGATCAACGAAACAAAAAAAATATTTGGTGACCGCATTACCTATGGCGCGAAAAATTATGATGTTTTGCAGGACGCAGACGCACTGCTTTTGATCACCGAGTGGAATGAATTCCGAGAGCCGGATTTTGAAAAAATAAAAGGTCTTATGAAAAACCCGGTGATCTTTGACGGACGCAATATTTATGACAGTAAAAAACTTGCAGAAAAAGGGTTTATCTATTTTGGCATTGGCCTGACCCCGTAAAGCAGAAAGGAGTTAGCCTCACGATGCGCACATTGGTAACAGGCGGAGCAGGATTTTTAGGAAGTCATCTCTGCGATAGACTTATTCAAGAGGGTCACGAAGTGATCTGCATGGACAACCTGATAACCGGAGATACTGCTAATATTGCGCATCTGGCGGGAAATAAAAATTTTACATTTATTAAATATGACGTTACCGAATATATTTTTATTGACGGCCCGCTCGATAATATCCTTCATTTTGCGTCGCCGGCCAGTCCGATTGACTATCTGGAACTTCCTATTCAAACGTTGAAAGTCGGCTCTCTGGGAACCCATAAAGCGCTTGGCCTTGCTAAGGCAAAACAGGCGCGGTTTCTTCTGGCTTCCACCTCTGAGGTTTATGGCGACCCTCTTATTCATCCGCAGCCGGAAACGTATTACGGCAATGTTAACCCGATCGGCCCGCGCGGTGTCTATGATGAGGCAAAACGATTTGCAGAAGCTCTGACCATGGCCTATCACCGCTATCACAACGTTGACACCAGAATCGTCAGAATTTTCAATACCTACGGGCCGCGTATGCGCCTGAATGACGGCAGGGTTGTGCCGAGTTTCATTTTTCAGGCACTCAAAGGTGAAGACCTCACAGTTTTTGGCGACGGCATGCAGACCAGAAGTTTTTGCTATGTATCTGATTTGATTGATGGTATATATCGCCTGCTGTGCTCTTCCATTAATGAGCCAATCAATATCGGCAATCCCACGGAAATGACCATCATGGATTTTGCAAAAAAAATTCAAGAAATTGCCGGCGGTAGCGGTTCGATAATTTTTAAGCCGCTCCCGCAGGACGATCCTAAGGTCAGGCAGCCTGATATTACCAAGGCAAAAGAATTGCTGGGGTGGTATCCCC
>FWWM01010349.1_pt1 | contig 16653 bp, 9 predicted proteins | sample 2228351 | NCBI WGS metagenome assembly FWWM01 (sample SAMEA103939774, study PRJEB20133) | metagenome | reverse complement strand
GAAGTACATGGCCCTGCGCGAGGAGCTGCTCATCAAGCTGGAACTGCTGACCGACCTGGTGCAGAGTCGCGGCTACCGGTGTGACAAACTGACTTGTATCAGCGGGTTCCGTTCGCCGTTCTACAACCGCCGCAACCGTGCGGGCCGCAACAGCGCCCACATCTACGGCGGCGCCGCCGACCTTATCGTTGATGCCAACAACGACGGCCGAATGGACGACCTGAATCGCGACGGCGTAGTCAATCGGCGTGACTCGAAACTGCTGGCCGGCCTCGTAGACGAGCTGGAAGACCAGCATCCGGAGCTGGTCGGCGGCTGCGGCTGGTACTCAAGGACCCGGTACCGGGGGCCGTTCATCCACGTTGATGTCCGCGGCGCGCCGTCGCGTTGGCATCAGTGAAACTCAGTCCGTTCCAATCAATCAGCCTGATTCTGCTTGCCGTGTTGGTAGCGGCATGGGCCGAGTTCTACCTACCGGTAAGAGAAAGCTTCCGGATTGACATCGTCCGGGTAGCACTGCAAATGTCCCGCACCCGGCTCGCGACCGCATCGTTGCGACAGCAGATTCCCTGGCTCCGCCAGGAGAATGCCGACCTCCGGGCTCAGTTGGATGACATTTCGCACCGGGTTGCGAGTGCCTTTTCCAACGAGCTGTATCTTGTGGTCAATCCGGCGACGAACCGGCTGGCAATGCGCCGTGGTCAGAACGTGCTGCTTGAGGCAACGATTTCGACCGGCAGCAATGACTCGCTATCGCGGGGCGGCCGGAAGTGGGTCTTTCGCACTCCCCGTGGGGTCATGACCGTGCTGCGCAAGAAGAAGGACCCGGTCTGGGTCAAGCCGGACTGGGCCTTCCTCGAAAAAGGCGAGCCGGTGCCGCCGTGGAACTCGCCGTCGCGCCGCGAAAAGGGCGTGCTCGGTGACTACCTGGACCTCGGTGGTGGAGTGATGATTCACGGCACGCCGATGGAACACCTGCTCGGCCGAAGTGTCACGCATGGTTGCATCCGAGTCGGCAGAGACGACCTGCGGGTGCTGTACGATTCGGTGCCGGTCGGAACAAAGGTATACATCTTCTAATGGCGACCAGATTCCGAGACCTGCTTGGCGTCGTTGCCACAGTGTTCGTCAGTCTGGCGATTGTCCGGTTAGTGGATGCGGTCGGCAAGCGCGAGCTTGTCCGGGCCGCGCGCGAGGTTCAAGTCGAGTATGACTCGGTTCAAGCCGAGTTCGATGTGTTGCATCTGACCGGCCGGCGTCTGCGCGAAGACCGAGAGTTTCTTGAGTTCCGGCTGGCATCACTCTCTCGACGCGAACCATACTTGATCCTCGACCGGGCCCGGAGCCGACTGACGCTCGCAATCGCTGACAAGACCGTGCTTGAGACGAAGTTCCGGCTGCGCGGCCCGGCCCAAGAGCAGGAAGAACTGGCCCGCCTCTCCGGCGCGACGCTCGAGGTACTGGCAACGCGTGCGAATACCGACTGGTATCGGCCCGACTGGCTCTATCGGCTCGAAGGGATTGAACCGCCGCGCGACTCTGCGGCCCGTACCGTGGCCAACGCCTTCGGCCCGGGCGAGATTTTTCTCGGTGGGGACATCGTGATTCACGGTCCGGCCAGTGAAAGTGTCCCGGCTGAGGCAATTGACCACAGCTACATCGAGCTTGACACCAATGCACTCAAGACCGTGCTCGATGCCGTCAAGCCCGGCACGATTGTGCGCATCCGCTGAGCCTTGCCCTTTGACTTGCCGCGAGTATGCGCTAGGCTTAGGAGCAATGACTCACCCTCGCCGGCGTAGTCAGACCGCCGCGAGCGCGCGAGCAGGAACCCATCGGAGAGGTGCCGGAGTGGACGAACGGGCATGCCTGGAGAGCATGTGTACTCGTAAGGGTACCGTGGGTTCGAATCCCACCCTCTCCGTCCTATCCGTGCATCGAACGACGGAAAACTCGGGACTGTCCCAGCGGAAATCCGGGACTGTCCCTCAGTCTGTGCGGAGCATGGGACTGTCCCGGGATTTCCGATTTCAGATTGCAGATTGCAGATTTCAGATTGCGGATAGCGGTGAGCGGATAGCGGATAGCGGATTGGGGACTGTCCCAGGGTTTTCCCTTGTCACTCTGAGCCCTGCTCCCTTCGCCGCTTTGGCTGTGGACTTGGACCACAAGACCATTTCATATGCGTGACCGGAAGCTGGCCGTGCATCTCGACCCGGTCTGCAAGATGAAGGTGGCCGAAGGCCAGGAGGCGGCCAAGCGCGACTACGACGGCCGGACGTACCACTTCTGCAGCAAGACGTGCGCCCGGAAGTTCATGGAAGACCCTGAGCTATACCTGAAAGCAACCGAGGGTCCCAACCCTCAAGTCGCCGCCCCTAGTCCGGTGTCCTCGCGCACCGAGTCGAGCCCGGCCAAGTTTCACACCGACCCGGTATGCAAGATGAAGGTCATTGAAGGACGCGAGGCCGGCAAGTGGGATTACAAAGGAGAGACCTTCTACTTCTGCAATCAGAAATGCCTCCAGCGATTCATGTCAGAACCAGAAAGGTTCCTTCAAGGACAAAGTCCGAAGGATGAAGGCCTAGTGGCAGAAGGCGAGGCTCGAACAGCGAAGGACGAACGGCCGAAGCCGGTGCTGCCGGAGAAGCCTGTGCTCGGCAGAACGCACACCGTCACGTTGTCGGTCGGCGGGATGACCTGTGCGAGCTGTGTTGCAACCGTGGAGAATGCTCTCAGACGGCTGCCAGGGGTCAAGACCGCAACTGTGAACTTCGCCACCGAAAAGGCGATTGTCGAGTTCGACCCCAAACTGACACCGGTGACGGCGCTGGAGCAGGCGGTGCGCGACGTTGGCTACGACGTTCAGCATGATGAGGCAACAACTGATGACCACGTCGAGCTGGAGCGCAGAGCCGCCCGGCACCGGCTGTTCTTGGCTTGGGGTCTGGCGCTCGTCCCAATGGTCTTGATGCTGCTGCACTGGTTTGGGCTGCACCACATGCCGTGGATGGTATGGCTCGACAGCGCATTCTGTGCCGCGGTTCTGTTCGGCCCAGGCTGGAACACCATCAAAGGCGCCTGGGGCTCGGTGCGGGCCGGCTCGGCCTCGATGGACGTCCTCATCGTCCTGGGCACGGGCGCAGCCTTGGTGTCCGGGGTCGCCGTGGCCGCCGGGCTGCCGATCAAGAGCTTCGCCGACGTCGGCGGCATGATAATGGCCGTGAGTCTCGCCGGCCGCTACATCGAGGCCACGGCCAAAGGCCGGGCATCACAGGCAATCCGCCGGCTGGTCGCTCTTGGTGCACGCACTGCACGGGTTCAACTGGCCGACGGCGCCGAGAGGGAAATCCCGGTTGCACAACTGGCGGTCGGAGACGTGGTGGTCGTCCGGCCGGGCGAGAAGATTCCGGCCGACGGCCGTATCATCGAAGGCAGCACCAGCGTTGACGAATCGCTCGCGACTGGGGAATCACTGCCGGTCGAGAAGCAGGTCGGCGATGAGGTCATCGGCGCGACCGTAAACGGCAACGGCCTCATCAAGGTCAAGGCCACGCGCGTCGGCAAAGATACTTTTCTCGCTCAGGTCATCGCCCTGGTCGAACAAGCCCAAGGCTCGAAGATACCGGTCCAGGCATTTGCCGACAAGGTGACCGCGAGATTTGTGCCGATTGTGCTGCTCGTGGCACTGGGAACGTTCATTGGGTGGTTGCTGTTCGGGCCATCTCTCCGGCCGATGCTCGTTTGGGCCGGTCGGCTACTGCCTTGGGTTGACCCAAACCTGCCGACGTTTTCGCTTGCGTTCTTCGCCGGGGTCGCGGTACTGGTGATTGCCTGCCCGTGTGCTTTGGGCCTTGCTACGCCCACCGCGCTTGTCGTCGGCTCGGGCCTTGGTGCGGAACACGGCATCCTGTTCCGCTCGGGCGAGGCGCTGCAGACCTTGAAAGACGTACGCGCAGCAATCTTCGACAAGACCGGTACGATTACTCAAGGCCGTCCTGTGGTCACGGATATTGTCCCAGTACCGGGACGCTCAGATGATGAACTACTCCGACTGGCGGCCTCACTGGAACGCGGCTCCGAACACCCGGTCGCAGCCGCACTTGTGCTCGCCGCCGAGACGCACGGGATAGAACCGACAATGCCTGAAGAAGTGCAGGCAGTCCCAGGACAGGGTATCAGAGGCAGGGTCAACGGCACCGAGGTGCTGGTCGGCAAGGAGCTGATGCTCAAAGACTGCGGCGTGGACTGCCGCGTGCTGCTCGACAAGGCCGCCGCACTGAAGCAGCAGGCGCGGACCGTGCTCTTTGTCGCGGCCGGCGGCAGACCGGTCGGCATCATCGGCGTCGCAGATAGACTGAAGCCGGACTCAGCGACGGCGATTGCCGACCTCGCAGCACTTGGCATTGTCCCGGTGATGGTGACCGGCGACAACCGTGAGACCGCAACTCAAGTGGGCATCGAAGCCGGCATCAGGCGCATCGTTGCCGAGGTGCTGCCGGCGCAGAAGCAGCAGGTCGTCAAGGACCTGCAGCAGGAGTTCGGCGTCGTGGCAATGGTCGGCGACGGCATCAATGACGCACCGGCGCTCAAGGCCGCAGACGTGGGCATCGCCATCGGCACCGGCACCGACGTAGCGATTGAGTCGAGCGACGTCACCCTGGTGCGGGGTAACCTGTCGGGTGTCGTCGCCGCGGTTAAACTCTCGCGCGCGACGTTCGTCAAGATAAGCCAGAACCTGTTCTGGGCGTCTTTCTACAACGCGGTCGCGATTCCATTGGCCATGCTCGGCCTGCTCCACCCGGTCATCGCCGAGGTCGCGATGGCCTTGAGCTCGGTGAACGTCGTTGCCAACTCCCTACGCCTGAGGCGAACACAACTGTAACAGCGTGCCGGAAGCTGGAAGAGTAGAAGGTGAAGTGCGAAGCCGAGCGACGGTCTCGGTTCTAGTGTTGCTCGTGGGCCTGGCTTGGGCATTGGATACGTTCGATACGACCGAACCGCGGCCCAAGCCGCCGGTGGTCGTTATATCGTGGGTCGGCGACATCTACCTTGCCGGCTCGGTCAACACCATGGCCCGGCTGAGAGGCATGGACTATCTGCTGGCGGACGTGAGCGATACGCTCAAGGCCGACAGCCTGACCGTGGGCAATCTTGAATGCTCCGCATCAACGACCGGCACGCCCGAAAAGGGCAAAGAGTTCACGTTTCAGGCACCGCCCGCCCTGCTTGAAGGTCTTCGGGACGGCGGCATCGAGATGGTCTCCCTCGCCAACAACCACGCACTTGACTACGGCAAAGACGCGTTGATTGAGATGCTCAAGCATCTCCGTGGCGCGGGCCTGCGGTTCGCCGGCGCGGGCGCGAACCTCGACTCGGCGGCCGCGCCCGCGTTCTTCTCTGTCGCCGGCCAGAAGGTCGCGGTTCTCTGCTTCAGCCGGGTTATCTCGAACCAGAGCTGGCACGCGGGAGCGCATACACCCGGCGTGGCCGGAGCCTACGACCCGGCGCGACTGCTTTCCGGCATTGCTGCTGCCCGTGACTCGGGTGCAATTGTCGCGGTCTACCTGCACTGGGGCGAAGAGAAGAAAGACCGGCCTGAACCATATCAGCAGGTACTGGCGCGCCGCTGCATCGAGGCCGGCGCACACCTTGTAGTCGGCACTCACCCCCATGTGCTTCAGGGGTTCGAGTTCCATCAGGGTGGACTGATTGCCTACAGCCTGGGCAACTTCATATTCTCAAACCGCGACGGCCGGCCCACGGTGATACTCAGGACGAAGTTTGTCGGCGACAGCCTCGCATCGGCCGCGGTCGTGCCGTGCCGGATTCCGTATCTCAGGCCCGAGCTCGTGCGCGACGAAGCCGAGCGGCATCGAACCTTCACCCATCTGACGTCGCTTTCGCCTGACGTCCTGGTAGACAGCACCGGCCGACTCGTTCAACTCGGTCCGTAGCGAACTCACTCCAGACAGACGTTTTCGCCCGACTTGCACCCACCGCACTCCAACTCCAGCGTGACGTGGCTGAGGCCGAAGCTCTCGGCCAGGGCGCACTCAAGGCGCGCCAGCATCGGATGAAACGAGCTGACCGGGCCGTCAACCACGACCAAGTGCGCCATCAGGGCCCGCTCGTCCTCACCCAACGTCCAGATGTGAAGGTCGTGGATGCCGGTGATTGCCGGGTCAAATCCGATGATAAAGGAACGAACCTCATCGAAAGAAATGTCGTGCGGCGTCGAGTCAATCAGGATGCTCGCCGACTCGCGGAAGACCGAGTAAGCTCCGTAGAGCACAAAGCCGCTGACTGCAATCGAGAGCAGCGGGTCAATCACATACCAGCCGGTAAAACGGATGAGCACCCCGCCGATGAGCACCGCGGCCCACCCGAAGAAGTCCTCAAGCAGGTGCCACATTGCGGCCCGGATGTTCAGCGACTGCCGGTCCCGGCGCAACAGCAGCACGGCCGCACCGTTGATCAGCAGGCCGGCGGCCGCCATAACGATGAGTATCGAACTAATCACCGGCTCGGGGCGGAGTAGGCGTAGCACCGCGGTGCGCAGGACGAAGACGGTGAGTCCGGCCAGTATGACGGCATTAAGGAACGCGGTCAGGATGCGCACCTTGCGGTAACCGAACGTGCGGCGCCGATTAGGAGCCCGCTCCGACATCCGAAGACCGAAGTAGGAAAGCCCGAGCGCGACCGCGTCGCTCGCATCATGCAAGGCATCTGCGACCAGCGCCAGCGAATTGGCAATGAGCCCAAAGACCAGTTCGGCCACCGAAAAGCCGAGGTTCAGCGCAATAGACACCAGCAGGCTCCGGCCCTGGCGGGCATGGCGGTAATGTTCGTGCGCGGCCATAAACAGAAAAGATGTTATGCGAACAGGCCGGTCAATACAAGCATCGGCCAACTCCGCTGCTGCCCGGCGTGGAAACCATCCCCAAGCCGTGGTTCTACCGGACAACTAAGGTTCTGTTAACGCTGCCTGCTCGGTAGACGAAGAATACCCCGGGCGCAAGGTGAGAGACGTCATTTGCGCCGGGCGCAAGCTCCATCACCCTGCGGCCGGAAATGTCGAGTAACACCGTCCTTGAGTCAACATCTCGTGGTAGCCATAGCGGACCACTGATAATGGTGGCATCACACTCAGCGGACCGCGTGGGTCTACCGTTGCGACGGCCGATTCCGGCAGTCGTTGGGTCAATGACCGAAACGCCCGCGCCGAAGTAGCAGGCGACATAGAGCCGTCGCCCAACCGAATCCCACGCGAGGTCGCACGGCATGTCGCCGACCAGGACTGTGGCGATGGTGTCGAACACCGAGCAGTCAATGACCGAGACCGACCGACTGTCACGATTGGCTGAGAAGAGCAAGTTCGCTTCCGCGTCGTACACCAGTCGCACTGGCGTCCTAGCGACACCAGCGCTGTCGACGACCACATCGGTCGAACAGTCAATGGCGACGATGCGGCTACTGTTACCGGCGGTCACGTAGACCCGGTCGTTGCGCGGGTCGTGACAGACGTCCCAAGCGCCGTCGCCGGTGTTCACATAGCGGACGACTTGGTTGGTGGCGCAGTCAATAACCGCCACGTCCGAGTCGCAGGCCGCGGCATAGCGCATAAGGTCACGGCCCTCTATTCGTCGCACCAGGTCGCGGTTGACCGTGTAGAGCTTGTTCCGCCGCGGGTTGAGTGCAAACCCTTGCGGGTCGTGGTGCAGCGGGATTGTCGCCAGAATCGTGTCGCCGGCTCCGTCGAGGACCGACACGTCTCCACTCATCGAATTGCCGCAGAAGACTCGGTTCGCGACCGGACTGTAGCAAAGCGCGGCCGGGTACTGACCAGCGGTTACGCGGCAAAGAATCGAATCACCCCGGCCGTCAAGCACCGCAATCTCAGAGAAGGTGGTACAGTACACCTTGTCATCCATTGGGTTGTGGCACAACGCGCCTGAGCTGTGGCCGGTCCTGATTGTCGACCGCACCGAATCGGTCACACCGTCAATCACGGTCACGTCACCTGAGGACCAGTTCGCGCAGTAGACCTTGTCATCAACCGGGTTGTAGCAAAGCGCCCGTGGTTCCCAGCCCACTGCCACCGAGCCGCGCAGCCTGACCGGTTCGGCGTCAATTATTGACACGTGCCCCTGAAGCGGGTAAGACCCTATCCACGACGCTGCATAGATTTTGCGGTTCTGCGGGTTGACCACTAACGCCCGCGGTCGCCAGCCCAACGTATCGATCGTGAGAACGGTTCGCGTCGCGCCCTCGAGTACAATCGCCACGTCACAATCAAAGTCGGCCAGGTATGAGCGACTGAACTGCGGGTCGTACACCGCTGCCGATACTGTCCCTTCGACCGGGATTACCGCGACTGCGCTGTCGCCAGCACCATCAATTACCGTGATGCGTGGACTGACCCCGTTGCCGCAGAACACCAGGTTGTTGCGCCGGTCGTAGCAGAACGCCCCAGGCGCGCCGTACACCGGAACTCGCGCCCGAATCGAGTCACCAGCGCCGTCAATAACCGACACCATCTCATCGCCGTAGTCGAGGCTGTAGACCTTGTTCTCAACGTCATTACAGCAGACCCCGTTCGTCCACGGCCCGGTCGCCAAATCGGCTATGACCGAGTCGGTAGCCGCGTCAATGACCGTCACGCCTCCTCGGTAGCCGCCATTGGCGCAGTAGACCTTTCCGGCAACCGGGTTGTAGCAGAGTCGGTGCGGGCCTTGTCCGACGCAAATCGTCGTTCGCACCGTGTTGGTCGAGCAATCAATTACCGTTACCGAGTTCGAGGTCCAGTTCGCCGTGTACACTCGATTCTCGGTCGGGTTGTGGCAGAGCCCAAACGGACCGGCGCCGACCGCCACCGTCGCGATGACCTGCTCGGTCGAGCAGTCCACCACGGCCACGCTGCTAAGACGCGACATGGCGACATAGACCCGGTTGTTGATCGGGCTGTAGCAGAGCGCACCGCCAGGCGCGGGCAGCGCCACCCGGCTGACTACTCGGAGCCTCGAGCAGTCCACCACGTCAAGGAACTCGGCTCGCGACGAGCAGTAGAGCCGGTTCGGTCGTGACGCCCAGCAGACTTGGCCGGGATTGCTGTCTAGCGGGATGCGGGCAATGCGGCGGCTGGTCGAGCAGTCAATGACCGAAAGACAGCGACCGCCCTCACCGCCGATGAATATCAATCCATCGGTTGAGTCCAGCGCCATGCAGCGCGGCCGAACCAAGCCACCTAGTGAATCCGGCAGGTAGATGGTCGTCGCCAACTGCTGGGCAGCGGCCGGCGCGTAGCCGGCGACAAGATACAAGGCTAGGGTCAGAACGACTATTCGCAACTCTTTCTCCAATTCGGTTGTGACGAGCTTGTAATCATCCACCGTACCCGTGCGCCGACAATCGTGGCTAAGCGAAATGCCCGAAGCGTGATAGCTCAGGCTTTCTCTCAGGGTGAGGCTCCATTACCCTGCGCCCCCCTCCTGCCCAATGCGTTCGGACAAACATCTGTCTCATGCTGAATCACCTGACGACCGTAAGCTTCCGCTGCTGCCTGCAGTCTCCTGACTTGAGGAAACAGAAGTACGTGCCGCTGGGCAGACCCGATGCATCCAGCACAATATCGTGCTCACCGGCTGGCAACTCCTCGGACACAAACCTCGCTACCTCTCTGCCCGAGACGGCAACGACCCTCAACTCAATTTGACAGCGCTGACGGACTACAAAAGAAATGGTTGTTTTGTTCGAAAATGGGTTCGGATGGCTGGGTTTCAGCCCGACAAGGGGTGGCAACCCGGCGTTCGGTTCTGCAATTGAGACGGCCCCCGTGGAATCCGTTTTGATGACATAGATGTCCATATTGCCAATCCTTAGGCTCTGAAACCAGTTCGAGTTTCCATCCCGAAGCCCGGCAAGGATAATGCCGCCGTCCACCACGGGACAAATCGCTAGGGGGTCGTCATTCTTCGGCCCTCCCCACCAACGGGTCCAGACTGTATCGCCATTGGCGTCTAACCGCAGAAGCCACCAGTTGTCAAAATCCATCTCGGGTGTCTGGTAGGTCTGCGAATAGGCGGCAACATAGTAGCCTCGGTCGGCGCGCTCGATGATATCAAACCCGCCGTTGTAACGGTTGGTCGCGCCGTAGAGCCTGGTCCAGAGTGTCTCGCCCGCGGGTGCCAACTTGGCGATTAGAACCTGCCGGTTGGGGAAGTTGGACCAAAGACTGCTGGCACCTGTGAGAATTGCTCCACCGTCCCGCGTAGCGCTGACTTCGGCAAGGGTGGTATGCTCACCGAGGCGGAAAACAGTGGAGTCAACCACATTCCCCGCCGAGTCAACAATGAGGCAAGTAGCAAAACCCAACGGCACCCCGCCGCGATAACCAGTGCACGTATTCACGGTGATGATGAATCTGCCATCGGGGAGAGAAGCGATGCTCGTGCCCCCGTCGTCGTTTCCGAGATTGTAGGTCCTGGTCCAAATGGTGTCGCCCTGTTCGTCCAACCGCAAGAGCCAGACATCACCCTTCTGGTCCGGGGTGAAGGATTTGGTTGTCCCAACGATAAAGTAACCTTGACTCCGAACGGGGATGACGCCACTACCCATGTCCACCTTGAACCGATCACCGCCGTAGCACCGTTCGGCGAGGACATCCCCGTCCTGGTCGATCTTCAGAAACCAGACCTGCCCACCATAGAGGTCGTCGTTCTTGATTCCAGTCATTACGAACTCATCGCCATCCGCGACCGCCGATGTAATGGCGTCAACCCAAGACGTGTTCCCATAGCGTCTAGTCCAGACTGGCGCGCCCGCAGAGTCAATCTTCATTACCAGCCCGTCCATATTGCTCAACCAGAGAATGGCGCTGGAGTCAAATACCGTGCCAACGACAAGGAACGAGCCGTCGGGGCTCTCAATGATATCCGTTGCCGCTTCGGCGCTCTCCGGCACTCCGTACCGACACTCAAAAGTCATGCCAGAACTGGCGGTAACCAACCCGAGAATTAAGACGCCGATGGCGGCAACAGCAACTCTGCCCGTGGTGAATGGAATCAAGCCTTTCGGACCATTCCCTCCATTGCAGAATTGTCTCATCTTATCCTCTCGGTCTCCCTCCTATTGAACGGTCAGCTTGCCGACAAACTCTCTGCCCCCCGCCTCGGCTAGCACTAGGTAAACACCGGCGCTTATCCCGTCGAGACTGACTCGTAGACTCCCGGCATGAGCCGCGGTCCTGACCTGCCGGACCAGTCCGCCTGCGACATCAAAGACGCTGACGGTGACATCCTGACCGGACACCGGCAGACGCATAGCAACGAACGGGCTTGCTGGATTGGGATACACCTCGCATTCCCGGCAAGCAGGGTGAAGGGTTGCTTCTCCTACACCGGTGAATTGGACAAACTTGATGGTCGCAAAGTCGTACCGGGTTTCAGCGCCGCCATAACTCAAGCCGGTAACATAGACATTGGCCGAGTTGTCCACCGGGATGTCAGTGGCGCGGTCGTAGTGGCTGACCGGACCATCGTATCTTGCCAGCCACAGCAGCCCGCCGTCAGTGTTGTAGGCAAGGGTCACATAGTCGTAGTTCGTATAGCGACCGATGCTGTATCCGGTAACATATACATTACCGGCTGCGTCAACTGCAATCGCCTCGCCTATGTCTTCATAGAGCTCACCGTCATACCTTGCCACCCATTCGCACTGGCCACTGGAATTGTACTTTATGGTTACGATATCGTGGTAACCGTTTATCCCCATACTCCCGCCGGTAACATAGATATTACCCGAGTTATCAACCGCTATCGCCCGCGCCTCGTCCCCAGCACCGCCGATACCGCCGTCGTAGGTCGCGACCCACTGCTGGACACCGTTACCATTGTACTTAACGGTCGCATAATCACGGTTGCTATTCTCATCGACATGATAGCCGGTAACATATACATCCCCCTGACTATCAACCGCAACCGCATAGGCTTCGTCATCCTCGTCTCCCGGGCCGTCATATCTCGCCACCCACTCCTCACCGCCATTCGCATTGTACTTTATCGTCAAGTAGTCGTAGTTGTATGGGTAGACGTTTGAACTTGCGCTGTACCCGGTAACATAGACATTACCGGCAAGGTCGGTCGCAATCGCCCTAGGATAGTCATGCCAGTCTGCCGGACCGTTGTAAACCGCGGTCCACAACTGGTTTCCCGCCCAGTTGTACTTGATGGTCGCATAGTCAGCATAGCTACTCCCACCCCAGGAGTACCCGGTAACCGCTATGCCACCAAGGTTATCGGCAACGATTGCGCACGCCTGGGCATCGTTCTCAAGCCCGGTGTACGTCGCTGCCCACTCTTCGCCCCCATCGGGATTGTACTTAACCGTCGCATAGGCGCAACCCTCCTCAGAGGTAGTGGTATATCCCGTAACATAGATGCCGCCGTCGCTGCCAATTGCTATTGCCCGGGCGACATCGGCTGAGTCATACGAACCGTTGTATCTTGCCACCCATCGCAGCGTTCCGGCTGAGTCGTACTTGACTGTGGCATAGTCGGAGGCAAAGGGGCGACTGCTCTGGAGCCTGCTGTACCCGGTCACATAGACATTACCGTGCTGGTCAACCGCCAGCCCTTTAGCAGCGTCCTCGGACCCTGTGCCTCCGTTCCACCTTCTCACCCAGCCGGTATCAACCTGGGCACTCGCGAGTCCTACCAGAAAGAGAACTATTCCGGCAGGGAAATGCAGTCGTGCTGATGACCATTTCATTCTTTCCTCCTTTCATCTGGTCACCACGACCTTCTGAGTGGATTTGCCCTCTGCGTCGGCGCGGATGAAGTACATGCCCGGTGCGAGACGCGAGACGTCATTCGCCCCTGGCGCAAGCGCCATCACCTTCTGCCCGGCGGCATCCAGCAAGTCGGCTTTCTCAGATTGAGGGCGATAGATACTGCCTCGGGCAATCGTCGGTATGGGTCTTGTCTTGACTGGTCGCGAGACCGAAGATTCCTGAAAACCACCGACGGCGGTATAACACAACGTGAGGTAATCAGTACTGGTGACTCTTGTGATTCCGCCAACAAAGACTTCTCCGGACGCATTCACCGCCATACAACAGCCTTCGTCAAATTGGCTGGGGTGGTCATAGCGCTCCGTGCCGCGCCGGTTGCCGGCCGAATCGTACCCTATCGTCAAGACATCCCAGCCCGAAGGCGAGTAGTAGGACTTGCCGGTGACATAGATGTTGCCCGAACGGTCAAGGGCGATGTCGCGAGCCTCGTCAAAGACCGGAAGAGATTCCTGACGCAGAACCGCCCAGCACTGAGTTCCATCGGGACGGTACTTTACCGTCGCGTAGGTATAGTAGCGCAGGTTCGTGTCAAGATATGCGACACCGGTAACATAGATATTGTCCGCCTGATCAATGACCATCGCGGCGGGTGTGGAAGATGATTTCCTTGTCCCGCGGGTATAGCGGCGGGTCCAGAGGGTCTCGCCGTCCGGGTGGTACTTGATAAGGAGATAGCTGGTGACGCTTGGAGTGGCATAGAAACTCGCGCCCAATACCAGCAGGTTGCCCTGATGGTCAACGGCACTGGCAACCGGATACTCGCTTGTGGAATCTGTCGGGCTGCCATAGGTTCGGACCCAAACCGAATCCCCTTCCGGAGACACTTTCCAGGTTACAATGTCGCGGTGAGGGCTTCCCGGCTCAAAGCGGGCGCCAGTCAGATAGAGATAACCCTGCGGGTCAACTGCCAGCGCGGTGCCATCATAGAGACCGGCGGCCTCACCCCCAAAGACCCAGGTTTCCCCGCCGTCGGGCGTGTACTTGACCACGACCGACCGGTAATCATTGATTCCCCCAGCAATGCCCGCGACATAACTGTTGCCCGCAGAATCCACCACCACGCCCTCAGGCCGGTCATCGCTACCGAGGTCGTAAACCGCTGTCCATAAAGATTCTCCGGTTGGTGAATACTTGATTGTAATCCAATCGCCATAAGTCGATGTCCCACTGCCCTGATAGCCGGTGACGATGATATTGCCGGAGCGGTCAACCGCGAGCGCGGTAGCGCCGTCGAGCCCGGAACCCGGGTTGAAGTGCCGCAGCCAGGCCGTATCGCCGTCCGGTCGGTACTTAATTGTCACCAACTCCGCGTCGTCATCGGCCAAGTAGCTTTCGCCCGAAACAATGACATTACCGGAATCGTCCGCGCCAATTGCGTGGACTTCGTCATAGTCGTCATAAGAACCATTGTAGGTCCGGACCCACAGCGGGTCGGCAAGGCCCAGCGAACTCAAGACCAAGAAGACAGAAACTAGGATACAGAACCGCATCAATCCTCCCTATTCCGTTACCACTACCTTAGCGATGCCTGACGCTTCAAACCCGGCGCTCGATGCCGGCCGGATGAAGTAGACTCCAGATGCCAGGCGGGAAACGTCGTTCGCTCCGGGTGCAAGCTCCATCACCTTGCGGCCGGAGATGTCGAGTAGGACGCTGGACGCACGACGCACGACGCACGACGCCGGAAGAAGCAGCACGCCGCGCACAAGGGAGGCTGTTCTCGACGCTCGTGACCCACGGCTCAGTGTTTCCTCGACCTTGGCGAGCGGGGTGAGCTTGCCCCAGATGCGCAGGGCGTTGCACGACCGACTTCCGGCACGAGTAGTCCAGCCCTCATAGGCAAGAAAGGTCTGATTGCCGCTACCGTGCACTAGAACTGGACTGCCCTGATAGTCGGCTTCACGGACAATTGCGAAAGTGTCGGTAACCGCGCCCTGAGGATTGACACGTGCGCCGTAGATGTCGCTCACTGCCCTGCCCGGACGGTCGTCCTCCCAGACAACAACGAAGTCGCTGCCATCAAAAGCGACGGCCGGACTGTTCATGCCCGCAGTTCCTGACGCGATAGCGATACCATCCGGGTCGAGTACAGTACCTTGCGGCGTTACCCGAGCTCCGTAGATAGCATTGCTGCTACGCCCGTCCTCCCAGACAACGAGATACACCCCACTGCCGAACGCCAGGGCCGCTGACATCTGCTGTCCCGAGGCAGCCGAGACCGTGATACCAGCAGTATCAAGCACCGCGCCTTGGGCCGAAACCCGCGCCGCCCCAATGTCCCAGTTGCCGCTGCGCCGGTCGGCCCAAGCGACCAGCCAGTTCTCGCCGTCCCACGACAACGCCGGCAGTTCCTGGCGTTCTGCAGCCAGCGCTACCCGGATGCCGTCTGGGTCGAGAACGACGCCACCCGGTGTGACCCGGGCTGCAAAGATATCGGTATTGCCACCGCGCCAGTCCTGCCATGCCACCAAGTAGTCTGTGCTGCCGAATGCTGCGCACGGCCGGTTCTGGTCCGAACCGTAGGTACAGACCGCTATGCTGTTCGTATCGCGCAGCACGCCCTGGCCGGTGACCCGGGCCGCGTAGATGTCGTCACTGGCACCCCTGCCATCTTCCCAGACCACGAGGTAGTCGGTGCCATCAGATACCGCGGCGACCCAGTCTTGGTCGCCATCCGCGCTCGTGACCAGAATCCCACCCCGGTCAAGCACTCCACCCTGCGGTGTGACCCGGGCCGCGTAGATGTCCGCGTAGTCACCGTTCCGATAGTCTTCCCAGGCAACAAGGTAGTTGGTGCCGTTGAAGGCGGCTGCGGGCGACCATTGTTCGTTTGCCACGGCTGAAACCAGCAGTCCGGTGGAGTCGAGCACCGTACCCTGCGGCGTCACTCGCACACCGCAGACATCCACGCTGGTGCGCTCGGACTGCCACACCGCGAAGTGCCTACCGCCGCCGAACGCCATAGCTGGATACCAGCCGTCGCAACCTGGGCAGACCGTGAACCCCTCCGGGTCGAGCACCACGCCCGCCAGTGAAACCCGTGCCGCACAGACGCTGCTTGGATTTCGCCCGTCCCAGTCAATCCAGGAAACCAGGTAGTTTGTCCCGTCAAAAGCCACACTTGGGTAGTACTGTTCACTGACCCCGCGTGAAAGCCTGATGCCTTCCGGGTCCAGCACCATGCCCTGCGGTGACACCCGCGCGCAGTAGACATCAAACGAGTCAAGTCGGTTGTCCTCCCACGACACAAGGTAGTTCGTGCCGTCAAATGCCAGCGCAGGCACCCCCTGGTCACCTGCGGCAGTCGTAATCGCGATACCGTTCGGGTCGAGCAGCATGCCTGCCGGCGAGACCCGAGCCGCGTAGATGTCTCTGTCTCTATTGCGTTCGTCCTGCCAGACAACAAGGTAGTTGGTACCGTCGAATGCCGCCTCTGCCTCCTCCTGCCGGCTGTCGGCCACCATTGACACCGCGATGCCAGTCGGGTCGAGGCCGTCAGAAAGCCGGGCGGCGTCGTGTCTGACGAGGCCGTGAAAAGTGTGATGGAGCTTGTCGGCTCGGCGACGCTGAAGGATATCGTTGCCGAGACCACAGACGTGGTCGAGAAGATGTGCATCGAGACCGCGATCGAGCTGACGCGCAACAACCGCGTCGCGGCGGCCGAGATGCTGGGCCTGTCGCGGCAGAGCCTCTACGTCAAACTCCGCAAGTTCGGCCTTCTGGGCAAAGACACGGACGAGTGACGTCCCCACCTCGGGTGCTGTAAACTCAAGCTGACACCTGTCGACGCAGCACAGGAGAAA
>FWWM01010346.1_pt1 | contig 16657 bp, 9 predicted proteins | sample 2228351 | NCBI WGS metagenome assembly FWWM01 (sample SAMEA103939774, study PRJEB20133) | metagenome | reverse complement strand
TCGGCCAGCAACCGGTCGCCCAGGTCGCGGAAGGCGTTGCGCTCCCGGCGGGCCGGTTCGATTGTCTCAGGGAGGGAGGTCAGCGGGTCTTCCCCCCCCCCCCCCCGTGCACGGGCCCCGGCCGGAAAGACCGGCAACAGGGCCAGAAGAACCAGCAGTAACCCAATCCGTGTTTTCATCATGCCCTCCTTTGTACTGTTGGGCGGGGGTGAACCCCGCCCCGACGGGGCTCCAATCCTGTGGGCCGCAATCCTAATTGCAGCCGGTGTTCATCTCTGCACATCACCTCCTCTCTGTGGTTATGCGGGTTGTGGGGATGCAGCATGCCGTGTCCCCACAACCCAACACCCGCCCCCATCCAACGGCCCGTCCCTGTAGGGGCGGTTGAGGAACCGCGCTGCCCCCCATACCCCCACCCACGTTCCGCACAACCCGGGGGAGGTAGAGGCGGTAGGTGGGGATGGTCGGGGTGGGCGAAGGGCCCGGTGAGGCCGTCGCCGTGGGGGTGGGCGAGGGGCCGGGCGAGGCTGTGGGGGTGGGGGTCGGTGAGGGCGTGGGGGTGGAGGTCGGGCCGGGCGTGGCCGTCGCCGTGGGCGTGGGGGTGGGGGTCGGTGAAGGCGTGGGGGTAGAGGTCGGGCCGGGCGTGGCCGTCGCCGTGGGCGTGGGGGTCAGGGTGGGCGAAGGGCCGGGCGTGGGGCTTGCCGTGGGCGTGGGCGTCGGCGTCATCGTCACCGCCGGCAGCCCCGGATCGTGGATGTCCAGGAAGAAGTATCTTTCCCATTGCCGCACACCGCCGTCCCAGGCGGTGTAGACGATCCCCTCCTGGGTCTGAATCGAGAGCCTAAAGACCCAGTTCCAGGGGATCGGGTTGCTGATCTGCTCGTTGCGGCTCCAGGTCTGCCCCCCGTCGGTCGAGTAGGTGTAAAAGATGTCCCCCCACCCCAGGTACGGCTCCTCATGACAGTAGTTGCGGCTGTCGGAGAGGGCCACGTGGAGGCTGACGGTGCGCCCGTCCACCGCGATCGCCCCCGAACTACTGCCCTTGGTGCATTCGGCGTCGTCCACCCGCACCGGCGGGCTCCAGGTCTGCCCCCCGTCGGTCGAGCGGGAGAGGAAGGGCAGGAAGGGACCCCGCCGGCCGTCGGACCACGAGGCGTAAAGCACCCCGGCGGCGTCCACCGCCAGGTCCATAGAGCCATTGTCCTCTTCCCCGGCCCCGTCGTCTATCCGCACCGGCTCCGACCAGGTCTGCCCTCCGTCGGTCGAGCGGGTAATCATCACCCGGTGCGTCTTCCCCGGGGGCCAGCCTGCCCAGGAGAAATAGAGCACCCCCTCTCGGGCGAGCAGTGACGAGCTTGGAAAGATATACACCCCGTAGGGTGGCGTGACGGCGACCGGTTCCGACCAGGTGCGCCCTCCGTCGGTCGAGCGGGAGATGTAGAAGCGGCTCCCCCCGGTCTGCAGGTACCAGGTCACATAGGCCGTCCCGGCGGCGTCTATGGCGATCTTGGCGTTGCGCGGCCCGGCATTCCCCGGTGTACTCTCATAAACGACCGCCGGCCGGCTCCAGGTCTGCCCGTCGTCGGTCGAGCGGCTGAAATAGAGGAGCCGGCCCTCGCGAAAGGCCACATAGAGGTCCTCCTCCTCCGGCGGGGCGCCCTCCCGCCGGGCCAGCACCGGGTTTAGGGCTCTGGTGGTCGAGATCGGCACCGAGGGGAGGAAGGTATGCCCCCCGTCGGTCGAGCGGGAGAACCAGACCCCCGTCTCAGGTATACCGTAGACCAGGTAGACCCGCTCCCCGGCCACGGCCAGGGCCTCATTGGAAGGAAAGATGGTATCAATGATGTCGTTGACGGGGACGTCGTCCCAGGGGATCGGGGTGGGGGTGGGGATGGGGGTCGGGGTGGGAAGGAGGGCGGCGGGCGGGGCCGCCCCCGCCCCATCCCCTGCGGCGGGGGGGCGTTTCCGCACGGCCCCTGCCGGCCGCGCTTCCCGGGGCGGGGAGGGGTTCAACAGAGGGCGCAGGCAGAGCGGGGCCGCCCAAACGGCCAGGGCCAGGAGGGCCAGGGCGGCGCTGCGGGCAGGGCCCGCAGGAAAGGGGGCAGGTCGTTCCATACCGGTCATCGCTTACTCCTGCGGAATCTCTTCTGGGGACAGTATACCCAAAAAGAGGGGGGATGTCAAATCGGCTTGGCCGTGGCAAAAGACCGGCACCGGCTGAGGGCGGGGTCGCTTCTTCCGGGCCGGGCGTGGTAAAAGACCGGCACCGGCTGAGGGCGTCGGGACGGCATGTGGGGCCGGTATTGGCGAGGGGGGGACTCTTCGCCGGGGAAGGAGGGCGAGTGCCGGGCGTTTCTCTCCTCGCCGGCCTTGTGGAGGTACGGCGCACCTATTCTGTCCACCGCTCCACCTGGCGGGCGACCAGCCAGACCGCGGCGGCCGTTCCGCTGATCGGCCGGACCTCTCCCTGTAGCACCACCAGGTCGCCCGACCGCAGCGACCCGGCGATCTTTCCCCAAACCTCCCCTTCCAGCCAGGCCTCGATACCCCCCTGACGGTCCTCAAGCATCAGCACTCCCCCGTCGGCCAGACGCCGCCAGGAGAGGACCACGCCGGCCACCGTTACCTGCTGCCCCTCCCGTTCGGCCAAGTCCAGGCTGCTGACAGGGCTGAGTTTCCGCAACCGCTCTTCCCAGAGGTCCAACGGGTGCACCGAAACGGCCATTCCCAGGGCCTCCTGCTCGGCCTTCAGGACCTCCGCCAGGGAGAGGGGCGGTGCCTTTTCCTCGAATTGAAACGGCAGGAGCATTTGGGAAGGAGAGTCGCGGGTACGCCAACGCACCTCCTGCAAGACCGCGGCCCGGTTCTCGGCCAGGCCGTCCAACGCACCGGCCTGGGCCAGGCGGAGGGCCTCGTTGGGGGTCGGCCGCGCCCGCAGGATAAACTCCTCCACCGAGCGGAACGGGCCCTCCCGGCGCGCCTCCAGAATCGCGGCCATCGTCTCCTCCGAGAGGCCGCGCACCGCCTCCAACCCCAGCCAGAGGGTGGGAGGGCCGGCCGCGGGGCGTTCCAGGGTTATCCGGCGTCCGCTGTGGTGGACGTGGGGAGGGCACACACGCAGGCCTAGGTGGCGGGCCTCGGCCATCAAGACGGCCGGCGGATAGCCCCATCCGCCAGCCTCTAGGGCCGCGGCAAAAAAGGCCGCCGGGTCATGGGTCTTGAACCAGGCCAGCCGCCAGAGCAAGGCCGCCTCTGCGGCCATCCGAGCGGCGGAGAAAAGATGGTCGCCGGCACCGAGCAGGTCTGTCCAGAGGCGTCCCACCAGGTCCTGCCCCAGGCCGGCCTGGCTCGCCCGCTGCATAAAAGGCATCCACCAGCGGCTGCGCTCCTGGGCCGTCAGCCGGCCGGAAGCCAGGTCGGCGAGAAAGGCCCAGGCCTCCTCAGGAGGCCAGTCGAGCGCGATCAGGAAGCGCCAGACCTGCTCCCGATAGAGCCAGAGGCCACGGGTACGGCCCACAATCTCCTCCAAAAAGGCCGGGAGGGCCGGCCGGCCCTCCACCCGCCGCCGGGCAAAGGTACGGGCCAGGCCGGCCCGCAGCGCGGCCGGCCGCTGCAGGGCCAGCACCGTCATCAATCCGGAGAGCGAGGTTGGGGCAACCTCCCGCAGGAGCCGGCGCACGGCAGGCCGCCCCAACAGACCGCAGCCCAACGTCCGGCCGGCCCGCAAAAGGTCGGCGGTCGCCGCATCCTCCGACGGCAGCGCGGAGGGGGCCGGCAGCCCGGGCCGCACCCGGCGGAGCAGCGACGAAAGCAACGCCAGTTCGCGTTTCTCCTGCGGCCGCAGGACCACCCCGCCCAAAAAGGCCATGTCTTCTGGCCCGTACTGTGTCAGGGACCCCTCACCGACCACCGGCAACGTGCTGGCGGGCGCCTGGGCCAGGAGTGCCCAGCCCTGCGCCTGACCGGCCGGGCGAGCGGGTCGGCCGGCCAAGGCCCGCGCCCCCAGGAGGGCCAGGCGCACTGCCGGCCCCTCCGCCTTCACTTTGGTGAGCACCTCCGGCCGGCGGTCTGGCTCTTCCCGGTACAGCCAGCGGGCAATCTCCTCGACCTGGGTCGGGTGCAGATCGTAGGCCCGGGCAGCGGCCCTCCAGGCCTCCCGGTCCCTCCACGGGAGTACCCCACCGACCTCCAGGCACCGTTCTGTCCCCCATCGTCCCCGCAACAGGCCGGCCAGGGCCGGCCGCTCCGTCGAGTCCAGCCACAGCGGCAGCAACGGCAGGGTGCGCTCCCCTGGCGGCAGCAACGCCACCTCCTCCAGACCGCAGGTCTGGGGGTCCGGCCAGGTCGCCCCCAACAGGTGCAGCAAGAGGGAACCCACCGCCCCTCCGTCCAACAGGGGCAACAGGCCCTGCTCACAGGCTGCGGCCAATCCCTCTCCCAGCATCAGGATGAGGGCGGAGAGGTTGGCCGCCTCCAGCACGGCCAGTTCCCGCTCCACCCGCTCAAGGACCTCGTCCGGCGGCGGGTCGCCGTACCGCCGGGCCAGGGCTCGTTCCACCTGGCTGCGCAAGAGGCCGGCGGCCATCTGGACGATCGGCAGGGCCTCGGCCCGGAGAAACTCCCCCGGACGGGGAAAGGCGTCCTGGCAGGAGGCGGCGAGACCGGCGGTCCCGGCCAGCGCCTCGGGCAGTTCGCGAAAGCGGTTGGCCAGTTCCTCCGGCGAGAGCATGTGCCGGCCGGCCGGGGCCTCTCGAATCAGGCGGGGGGTATCCATCGTGCAGCCCAGGCGGATGGCACCGAGGAGCCGCCCAAGGTCGGCCTCTGCCTGGTGCAGCGTGTAGACCGGATGGGTCGCCGCCAGAGGCAGGCCCAGGGAGCGGGCCGTCTCCACCAGGCCGGTCACGGCACGATCGTCTCGCCGGTCGAGCCACTGCACCTCGACATAGAGGGACCCCGGCGCGGCCGCCTCCACAAGGTCGGACAGTACCTCACGCAACGCCGCCTCCTCCCCACGCAAGGCCGGTGACCACAACGGCCCCTCCCGCCCGCCGGTCAACACGACCAGCCCCTGCCGATGGTCGGCCAGCGTCTCCAGGGAAAGGCCGGCCGGGGCCCCGGCCGGCCGGGTCTGCTGCAAACTGCTCAGGCGACAGAGGTTGGCATAGCCCTGCCGGTCGCGGGCCAGCAGGGTCAGGGAAGAACCCCCGGCCATCGTCAGGCAGAGGCCGGCGATCGGGCGCACCCCATAAGAACGGGCTGCCCGGGCAAAGGGAACCGCCCCATAGAGGGCATCCCGGTCGGTCAGGGCCAGGGCCGGCATTCCCCAGGCGGCGGCCTGCTCCGCCAACGCCTCCACCGTGGCGGTTCCCTCTAGCAGGCTGTACTGGCTATGGACGTGCAGATGAACCGGTCGGAGATCCATCTCTTTCGCCTCAATGTAACCTGGCTTACCGACAGAACAGCCCTTCTTTAATATAGTGTAGACGAATCTCTCCTTCTCCTCCTTGTTAGACCCTGGGGGTGGCGTCCAAGACCCACCCCCAGGCCCCCCTTTATAGAGGGGTTCTCGCAGGACACAAGCAGATTGCGCAGATTTTGCCAACCCTTACTGCAGGCTGGCCACCAACCCGGCATACTTTTCCACCAGGACCTGCGCCTGCTCATCCGAGACGCCTTCGGCATAGATATAAAAGTAGGGCCCGTCGGCATCGGGAAGGATCAGGACCCACTCGCCGGCCCCCAGGTCAATCTTGACCCCATCGCTGCGGTCCAGAACCCGATCGGCATATTGCTCGTTGAGCAACCGCATTACCCGTCCCTTGCTTTCCCAACGGCAGGGGACACGGACGCGGGCCAGCGTATAGGGAGGCACCTCTTTTTGAAAGGCCGAGAGGGTCGTCTGCTGGCAGGCCAGCATCTCCATCAACTTGATGATGGCAAAGAGCCCGTCGCTGATCGGATGAAAGTGGGGAAAGATAAAGGAGCCGCTCCCGTCGCCGGCCACCAGGACGTCTCGCTCGGCGCAGACATCCATCAGGGTGGCTATGCTGACGCGGGTGCGGATGACCTCCAGGCCATGCTGCCCGGCCAACTGCTCAATGACCGCCGGGGCCGAGACCGGGACGGCCACCGCGCGGCCTCTGTCCTCCGGGCCGGCACAGGCCATCGTCAACGCCACAATCAGAACCAGGGTCCGCATCCCATCCACCCGCCGTCCCTGGTCATCCACCAGGTATATGCGCTCGCCGCCGGTGTCCAGGCGTACCCCAAAGTTCGCCCGAACGGCCGGGACCACGGCGGCCAGGCGCTCCATCCCCTCCTCGAACTCCTGGGCAGTCTGGTAGAGTTTGCTGTCGTCCAGGGTGGCGTTCAGGGCAACCACATCGCAGTTCAGTTCGTCCAGGATAGCCGGCAGGACCATCGCTCCGCTCGAATTGGCATAGTCCACGACCAGGCGAAACTCCCGGCCGGCCTCCCGCAGCACCTCCATATCCAGGCTCTCCTGAAAGGCCGTCAGGTAGCGTTCCATCACCTGGGGCGGGTCAAAGATGCGGCCGATGTCGTCCAGGTAGACCCGCCGAAAGTCCTCCTGGAAAAAGACCCGCTCGATCTTGCGTTGCACCGTTGGGGAGAGGTTGAGACCGCGCTCGTCGAAAAAGAGGATATCCACCACGCGGTTGTCAAAGGGGGAAAGACGCACGTGGATGCCCCCCTGCATGCCCAGGGCGTAGGTCACATAGCGGGCCACCGGGTTGGGTACGGTGTGCAGGTCGGCCACGTGCACCCCGGTCGAGGGCAGGCCGGCGATCAGGCCCCGTTTGATCATGCGAGGTGTATAGTGGGCGTCGCGGTTCATCGTCACCACCGACCCCTTGGGCAGGGTTGCCCCATAGGCCGCCCCCAGCCGTGCGGCAAACTCGGGGGCAATGTCCACATTGACCAACCCGCTCACCCCAAAGCGGCCAAAGAGCACCTTGCGCCCCTGGGCCCCCCAGATGATGCTGGAGGAAACGGTGGCTCCCTCCTCGATCTCTTTGTTCGGCCAGATCTTGACCCCCGGTTGGACAATTGCGCCGGTGTTCACGGTGGTCTGGTCGCCGATGACGGCCCCCTCAAAGACCATCGCCCGTCGCTTAATCGTGCACTGCCGCCCCACAATCGCCCCCCGCAACTCGGCCCGCTAGCCAATGTACGAGTTCCGCCAGACGATCGAGCGGTCAATGTGCGCCCTCTCCTCGACAATCCCAAAATCCCGAATGACGCTGGGCCCATAGAGGATCGCCCCCTCCTTGATCTTGCTGCCATAGCCGATATAGACCGCCCCCTCGATCTGCACCCCCTCCTCCAGTTCGACCTCCTGATCGCACCAGACGCCGGGGCGGACCTGCCTGCCCAGCCGCTCCAGGTCAACCCGCCCCTCCAGATAATCGGACGAGGCCCGGACATACTCCTGGATGTTGCCAATGTCGCACCAGTAGCCGTCGGCGATATAGCCATAGATCGGCCGGCCCTCTTGCATCAGTCGGGGAAAAAGGTCCTTGCTGAAATCAAAGGGTTCCCCCGGCTCGATATACTCCAGGACGCTGGGGTCGAGGACATAGAGGCCCGTGTTGACCGTGTCGGAAAAGACCTCCCCCCAGGAGGGCTTTTCCAGAAACTGGCGTACCCGGCCGTCGTCATCTACGATAATGACCCCGTACTCCAGCGGGTTGGCCACGCGGGTCAGGGTGATGGTCACCATGGCCTCTCGTTCTCGATGAAAGGCCAGGATCGCCTGCAGGTCAAAGTCGGTCAGGGCATCGCCGCTGATGACGAGAAAGGGCTCGTCCAGGTAGGACTGGGCCAGTTTGACGCTGCCGGCCGTGCCCAGGGGGACCTCTTCCACCGAATAGTGGAGGCGAATGCCAAAGGACGACCCATCGCCGAAATAGTCCTGCACCCGATCGGCCATATACTGGAGGGTGGCGACCACATCGGTAAAGCCGTGTCGCCGGAGCAACCCGACGATATGGGCCATCACCGGGCGATCCACCAGCGGAACCATCGGCTTGGGGCGATTGATCGTCAGGGGTCGCAACCGCGACCCCTGTCCTCCGGCCATAATCACCGCTTTCATCGCGCACCTCCTGGTTGCCGTCTCCTCTTAAACCCATTATACACCGTAGTCGGCCCCAGGGCAAGCCTTGTCCTTCCCCTGGCCCTATGATACAATACCATCAGGCCGGGCAAGACCCCGGCCGGGGAGATGATGATGCGGATTTTGGCCGTCAGCGACCGGGTGGTTGAGCCGCTCACCACCACGGCCATCGTCGAATACTGCGGCCGGGTGGACCTGGTGCTGGCCTGTGGGGACCTGCCGCCGGCCTACCTGGAGGCCATCCGGGAGCGGTTGAGCGTGCCCCTCCTCTACGTCCTGGGAAACCACGACCAGGGCGTCCACACCGCCGACGGCACCTTCCGCGACGGCCCGGTGGGGGGCACCCACGTGGATGGGCGGGTCGTCGAGGTCAGGGGGGTGCTCATCGCCGGTCTGGACGGCTCGATGCGCTACAGCCCTCGCGGCCGGCACCAGTACACCGAGGGGGAGATGCGGCGCAAGGTCCTAGCCCTGACCCCGGCGCTGTGGCTGAACCGGCTGCGCCATGGCCGCTTCCTGGACATCCTCATCACCCACGCCCCGCCCTACGGCATCCACGACGGCGACGACCTCTGTCACACCGGCTTTCGGGCCTTTCGCCGGTTGATGGAACGATACCGCCCCCGCTACCTGATTCACGGTCACCAGCACATCTATAGCCCCAGTGGCGTCGTCCGCACCCGCTACCGGGAGACCGAGGTCATCAACGCCTACGGTCACCAGATCATCGAGGTGGCCGTGGAGGAGAGGCCATGAGCGGCCCCGAGCAGGTTCGCTTTCTCGCCGCCCTCGAGGACTTTCGCCGCGCCCGCCGGCGGGCGGTCATCCAGGAGATTCTGGGGCGGATGACCGGCCGGCCGGTGGACCTGCTGCCCTACGAGGAGGTGCGCACGCGCCTGCGCACCGAGGGGGCCACCGACCGTGGCCTCCAGGAGGTTCCCCTGGAGGCGATCGTCGGCAGCGTGGGCCGCTACACCGACTTTACGCGGGCCTTTCTCCCCCGCCACGACGACGATGCCGAACGCTGGGCCGGCCTCAAGGTCAAACTGGAAGAACAGGGCCTGCGCTCGCCGGTGCGCGTCTACCAGGTCGGCCAGGCCTACTTTGTCGCCGACGGGAACCACCGCGTCTCGATCGCCCGACAACTCGGGGCCAGCCACATCCCCGCCTATGTGACCCAAATCCACACCCGCGTCCCCCTTTCCCCGGAGGACCGCCCCGATGACATCATCCGCAAGGCCGAACTGGCCGACTTTTTGGAGCGCACCCGGTTGGACCACACCCGGCCCGAGGCCGACCTGAGCGTTACCATCCCCGGCCAGTACCGCACCCTGGAGCAGGAGATTTGCGCCCACCAGGCCGGGATGGCCGGCCGGCAGGTCTCCCTCCCCCAGGCAGCCGCCGACTGGTACGACCACACCTACCGACCGGTCGTGGAGATGATTCGGCGCAGCGGTATCCTGCGCGATTTCCCCGGCCGTACCGAGACCGACCTGTACATCTGGATCGCCCGGCACCGCGCCGAACTGGAGCAGGCCCTGGGCTGGCCGGTGCGCCCCCAGGAGGTCGCCGAGCACCTGGTGGAACGAGCCAGCCCCAGGGCGCGGCACGTCCTCGCCCGTGTGGCGGACCGCGTGCGCGAACTGCTGACCCCGCTGTCCCTGCGGCCGGGCCCGCCGGTCGGACACTGGCGACAGGAACACGTGGAGCCCCGCCGGGACGAGCGCCTCTTTGGCGACATTCTGGTGGCTCTGGACGGGCGGGAGACCGGCTGGCACGCCCTGGAGGGCGCGCTGGTTGTAGCCCAGCGCGAGGGGGGGCGACTGTACGGCCTGCACGTGACCCACCAGGAGGACCGGGAAACGCTGGCCCGAATCAAAGCCCGTTTCGAGCGCCGCTGCCGGGAAGCCGGCATCTCCGGCCGGCTGGTCGTTGCGGCCGGCCCGGTCGCCCGTCGAATCGAGGAACGGGCCCGCTGGACCGACCTGGTCGTCCTCAGCCTGTCCTACCCGCCCGGCCCACGCCCCCTCTCCCGGCTGGCCTCCGGCCTGAGCGCGCTCCTGCGCAGCAGCCCCCGGCCGGTTCTGGCCATCCCTCCCACGGCTCCCCTTTCGATGCAACGGGCCCTCCTGGCCTACGACGGCAGCCCCAAAGCGGACGAGGCCCTCTTTGTGGCCACCTATCTGGCCGGCCGCTGGGCTACCCCCCTGACCGTCCTGACCGTCTCCGACCGGGAAGAGACCGCCGCCCACATCCTGGAACGGGCCCGCCGCTACCTGGAGGAACACGGCGTGACCGCCCGGTTGCTCCACCGTCCCGGCCCGGTCGCCTCGGCCATCGAGAGGACGGCCCAAGAAGAAGACAGGGACCTGCTCATCCTGGGCAGTTATGGGCGGAGGCCGTTGCTGGAGGTACTGCTGGGCAGTACGGTAGATGACCTGCTCTACCGCGGCCGGCTGGCCCTGCTGCTCTGCCGGTAACCCCTCTTTTCCGCCCTGCCGGCCCCCCCTGCCCCGGCCCCCCGATTCTCCCCCGGATAGCCCTTTCCCCTTGAGCAAGGCCGGTTTGCAACAAGTGCGATATTGTGGTATAATGCCGGCCAACCGGACTGTGGGGTCCGGGACGGGAGACGTTGCCTGAGCGCGTCTGGAGGAAAGAGCAGAGCCTTTCCGGTCCGGGCCTTCCGGAGAGGAAGGACAGTTACCTAGTTATCACAAGGAGGTGATAAGGATGCAATTCTGAACTTGGCTGATTGGATAGCGAGGAAAGAACACAAGGAGAGGAAAAAATGAAGGTCAAACTTTTGCTTGGTACTGCTGTGATTGTCTTGCTGTTGCTGGCTCTGCTGGGGAGTTCCTCCCATGCTCAGGCCCCTGTGCCCGAAGCGGAGCAGGTTGCTTCGGTCGAAACAACCTTTACCTACCAGGGTCAACTCAAGCGTGACGGCGACCCCGTGAACGACACCTGTTCCTTCGAGTTCCGGCTCTACGACGCTCCCTCCGGCGGCAATCCCGTCGGCCAGCCGATCACCACCACCGTTCCGGTCCAGGACGGCCTCTTTACCGTCGGGCTCGACTTTGGCAACCTCTTTGATCAATCGCGCTGGCTGGGCATCCGGGTGCAGTGCCCCGGCGATGCTGGGTATGTGGACCTGGGCCGGCAGCCGCTCACCGCGGCCCCGCGGGCGATCTATGCTGCCACCACACCCTGGGACGGGATTCAGGGAATGCCGGCCGGCTTTGCCGATGGCGTGGATGACGACACGACCTACGGTGTCGGGATAGGCCTGGTCCTGACCGACACCACCTTCAGCCTGGCCTTCCCTTACCGCCTGCCGCAGGGTTGCACCGGCGGCGAAATCCCCGAGTGGGACGGCTCCATCTGGGCCTGTGCCCCCGACGACGACTCGGGCGGGGACATTACCGCCGTAACCGCCGGCACCGGCCTCTCCGGCGGGGGCGACTCGGGCAATGTGACCTTGAACGCCGACACCGCTTACCTGCAACGGCGGGTCAGCAGCATCTGCACGACCGGCTCCTCCATCCGCGTCATCAACGCCAACGGAACGGTCACCTGCGAACCCGACACGGACACGACCTATGCAGCCGGGAACCAGCTCTTCCTCTCCGGCACCACCTTCAACCTGCAGGAAGGGAGCGGCTCCGATCTGGACGCCGACCTGCTGGACGGCCAGGAGAGCAGTTACTATCGCAACGCCTCCAACATCAACGCCGGCACGCTGAACGTGGCCCGCTTCTCTGCCTACAGCGATCTGGTGGACGAAGGCTACCTGGATGACAATGCCGGCACCGACCTGCTGACCCGCTCCCAGGCAAACGGGCGGTATGTCAATGAGGACCAGGGCGACAGTGTAACCTCGGCTATGATTGTAAACGGCACCGTGACGGCCGACGACCTGCAGGATGGCGCGGCCCTGACCGAGATTCTGGACGATGACGGTGCCGGCTCCGGCCTCAATGCCGACCTGCTGGACGGTCAGCACGCCAGCGCCTTTGCCTCCTCCTCCCACAACCACGACTCCCGCTACTGGAAACTCGCCGGTAACAGCGGCACCGACCCCGGGAGCGACTTTATCGGCACCACCGACAACGTCGCCCTGAACTTCCGAGTGAACAATGCCCGCGCGTTCCGGCTGGAGCCCAACACCACCAGTCCCAACATCATCGGGGGGTACAGCGGCAACAGCGTGACCGGCGGTGTCGTGGGGGCAACGATTGGGGGCGGTGGGGCCAGCAGTTTTGTCAACCGCGTGACCGATAATTACGGCACAGTAGGGGGTGGCTACTACAACCAGGCCGGCAACAACGCCGGTTCGACGTATGACATCCCCTATGCCACCGTCTGTGGTGGTGAGAACAACGTTGCCAGCGGCTACGGTGCCACCATCAGTGGAGGCGGGTACAACATTGCCAGCGACGGCGCTGCCACTGTCGGCGGGGGCTATGGCAATACAGCCAGCGGGTACAGAGCCACTATCGGTGGAGGGAAGGACAACACGGCCAGCGGCGCAGACGCCACCATTCCCGGCGGGGAAGGCAACATCGCTGCGGGCGATCACAGTTTCGCCGCCGGCTACCGCGCCCAGGCCAACAACGCGGGGTGCTTCGTCTGGGGCGATAACACCGACGCGTACGTTTCCTGCAACGTCAATAACCGCACCATCTTTCGCTCTTCCGGCGGCTACTATATCTACACCAACGCCTCCCTCTCCACCGGCGCCTATCTCGCCGCCGGCGGCAGTTCCTGGAACTCGGTCAGCGACCGGGAGCGAAAGGAGAACCTGCGACCGGTAGACACCCGCGCCCTTCTGGAGAACCTGGCCGCCATCGAGATCAGCACCTGGAACTACAAAGGGCAGGACCCCTCTGTCCGCCACATCGGGCCGATGGCCCAGGACTTTAACGCCCTCCTGCCCGACCTGGGCGGCGAGGGGGAGAAGTATATCAACGCCCTCGACGCCGATGGGGTGGCCTTGGCCGCCATCCAGGGGCTGTACGGCATCGTCCGGGAGCAGGAGGCGCAGATCGAGTCGCTGGAGGCGGAGAACGCCGCCCTATCGGCCCAACTTGACGACCTGGAAGCCCGTCTCACCGCGCTGGAGATGCGCAGCGACGGCCGGGCAGCCTCAACCCTCCAGGGCAACCTCTTGCCCGGCGCGGGGGTCCTGGTCCTGGCCGTGGGCTTGCTCTGGACCGTGCGGCGGCGGGGAGGTGGGCGATGACCCTTTCATTCAGGTTCGTCCTGGTCGCCCTCATCCTTCTGGCCCTGCCCGGCGTGGCAGCCCTGGCCCAATCTGGCGGGGGGTATGACCTCACCTGGAACACGGTAGATGGCGGCGGGGCCACCTTCAGCACGGCCGGCCCCTACACCCTCGGCGGCTCCATCGGCCAACCTGACGCCGCTTCCCTGGCTGCCGGCCCCTATACCCTCGGCGGCGGTTTTTGGGCTGGCGGCGCAGTTCAGGTCTCTTATCGCATCTACCTGCCGGTAGTCTTCCGGGGATGGTAGGCAGATAGTGCCGATCAGCCCCCCAGCAGGGAGGGCGACCTGGCAAGAGCGGAGGGTCGTGGTATACCACGACCTTCCGCTCTTTGGGACTGCTGAAACGGTCCCAAGGGTTCCCTCCGTTCTGAAAGTTGACATTCCCTACCCGTTGTGGTAAAATGAACTCAACCTTCCCAACGGGCCACATCTTGCGTCCTAGTCAACAAAAGGCGATACGGCAACGGAGGCGACAACTTGCAGGTAGCGCGGTTTGTGGTTGGGCGGTGGAGGCATGCTCCTTGCCGTCCTCTGTATGCAGATAAGGAGGAGGAGAATGCACAAGCGCCTCACGATAGGCTATCTGTCGCGTCGGTTGTTCTCCCTGGTCGCGCTGCTCGTCCTGGTTCTGCCGCTCCTGGCCCTCCAGGCCGGCCAGACCCAGGCCGCCCCACGGCCAGCTGAAATCCAGGACTACTGCCCGGGCCCGGACGGCTACGGCTACCGCTGCTGCGACGCCACCTACTGCTGGCTGGACATCTCCACCACGGGCACCCAGATCACCGACCTGAACGATGACGAAAGCGTCGCCGGGCCGTTCAGTATCGGCTTTTCCTTCCTCTTTTACGGAACAAACTTTACCCAGTTCTTTGCCTACAGCAACGGCCTGCTCACGGTGGGCGATACGCCTCTCGGTTTTACCTACCTGAACGAGTGCCCCCTGCCCTTCGGCATGACCGGCACCGACTACCAGATCGGCATCTTCTGGGACGACCTGGATTTTAGCATCAGCGGGGAGGCCTACTACCAGAACTTTGCCACCTGCCCTGTCGGCAGCCCGGTCCCCTGTCTGGTGGTACAGTACAGCAACACCGCCTACTATGGCGGCGCACCGGGCTCGGCCGGCACCTGGGAGGCGATCCTCTACGAGAACGGCGACATCCTGATGCAGTTCCTGGATGCCGGTGTGGAGGAAGGGTCCAGCTCGACCACCGGCCTGGACGGAGACTGGTCCATCAACCAACGCTGGGGCATCGTCTATGCCTGCAACACGGCCGGCTCGATCACCGACGGGCTGGCCGTCATGTTTGGCTACCGCAGCGACTTTGCCTGCCCCAACGACTGCCCTCTGGCGGTGCGCCTGACCTCCTTCGAGGCCGCGCCGGCCCCCGGCGGTGTGCGCATCTCCTGGGAAACCGCCTCCGAGTGGGATAACGTCGGCTTTAACCTCTACCGAAGCGACTCGCGGGAGCACCTGGGCCTCCGCCTCAACGCCGACCTGATTCCCTCGGCCTCACCGGGCGGCGGCCAGGGCGCCGCCTACGAGTTCCTGGATACAAGCGTCCCCGCCGGGGTGAGTTACTACACCCTGGAGGATGTGGACACCTCCGGCATTCGCACCAGCCACGGCCCGATCGAGTTGCGCCTGTGGCAGGGCCACCTGCCGCTGGTCCTGCGCCATCGCTGCATCATCCGCGTGGAGAGCGGCGACTGAAAGCACCCGAAACCGGAGGACAGGCTTTTAGCGCCTATCTGAAAAGGCCTGCCCCATGGTGGTTTTCGGATAGACAGGGCTCTACCTAGCCTTCACAGCCGGCCCCCGCCTCCGGGCGGGGCGCTGTCTCTTCCGGGTGCGGAATCAGGCAGAGGAAGCGGAGCACCTGGTCGCCGTCGTTGTAGAACTGGTGCACCATCCCCTCGGGAACAAAGACGGCCGTCCCCGGCTCCAGGGGGTGCTCGCCCTCCTCGATGCGTAGCACCCCTTTCCCGGCCAGGATAAAGACCTCGTGCTCCCAGGCATGGCGGTGGTGCGGTGAGCCACTGCCGGGCTGCAGTTCAAAGACGCGCATGGCAAAGTGCGGCGCACCGTCGTTCTGGGAGATCACCCAACGAATCGTTACACCCTCCAGGCCGGCAACCGGCTCGGCGGGTACCTGGCGGTAGTGGACAATCTTGGCCGGCATCGTTTTCTCCTGTTTGCCCCATCATCCAACCGTACCTGACAACGCCCCAGTATACGATGCTCCCCAAAAGGTGTCAACTTGTTGAATCCAGACCTCAATTGTGCTATAATACCTCTAGCCACTCTCAATAGCACACCTGAACAGCGCCGGTCCGAGCCGACATCTACCGGAGAGGTGGTTTCGATGATGCTCTACCCGTTGCATTTTTCCGACATTCCCTATAGGAAACCGGTGGCTATGGGTGGTAGTGGTGGCAGCAGGAGCAGTGGGCCATCCGCCCAGGGAGGTGAGAGGCAAGCGCAGGGCCTTGCCCGCCCCGTTGCTCAGGCAGCAGGTTTGTTTTGAAGGTACAGAGAAAGGAAGGACAAGATGAGCAGGCGAACGTTCTTTATCCTGGCAGTTGTCCTGGTAGTGGTGGCAGCGGGACTGTTTGGCGGCATTACCTGGGCCCGGCCGGCCGGCCAGGGACCCACCGGAGCGGGCACAACGTTGCAGACAGGAGGCGGCGCACCCCTCTACTTTAACTACCAGGGCCTCCTGATGGACAGTGCCGGAGACCCGGTGGCCGACGGCGACTATGACCTGACCTTCGCCATCTACGACACGGCCACCGGCGGCACCCCCCTCTGGAGCGAGACACAGACGGTCTCTGTCCAAAACGGCCTCTTTAACGTCATCCTGGGCACGAGCACCCCGATCAGCGACACCATCTGGGTGGACGGGCGGGACCTCTGGCTGGGCATCACCATGTCGGGCGAGAACGAGATGACCCCGCGACAGCAGTTGGTCAGCGTGCCCTACGCCCTCAACGCCGGGGATGTCCGCAACGCCGACATCCATCCCAACAACATCTACGCCGGCACCTACGGCCTGGTGGTGGACGCGGACGGCTACTGGCACGGCCAGCCCTTCCCCGAGGGGCCCACCGGCCCGACCGGCCCGACCGGCCCCGCCGGCCCCAGCGGCCCCACCGGGCCCCAGGGACCCGCCGGCCCCAGCGGCCCCACCGGGCCCCAGGGACCCGCCGGCCCCAGCGGCCCCACCGGGCCCCAGG
>FWWM01010340.1_pt1 | contig 16665 bp, 12 predicted proteins | sample 2228351 | NCBI WGS metagenome assembly FWWM01 (sample SAMEA103939774, study PRJEB20133) | metagenome | reverse complement strand
CTCCGGGGAGGGTTCGGGAGGCCGCAGCCTGCTCGCGCCTCTCGCGCAGCCGGCGTGGGGAAACCGGGTTTCCCCATCCCCCTCCCTCTGGGGAGGGTTTGGGAGGCCGCAGCCTGCTCGCGCCTCTCGCGCAACGGGCGTGGGGAAACCCGGTTTCCCCATTCCCCTCCCTCCGGGGAGGGTTCGGGAGGCCGCAGCCCTCCCAGGAGAGTCTCTCTCCATTCCTGTGGATCAAGCGCAACCGCATCGACGGCAGATGTGAACCGCGGGGAAACCAGGTTTCCCCGTGTCCCCGCCCGATGGTGGCCTGAAGGGAGCAACGGCTATGCACTGGGGTGGAATTGCCCTCGGCCTGTTCAGTCTCGGCATTATTGGCTTCGGCTTCTTCTGGGTCATCCGTATGGAGTACCACCTCGGCTATCTCTGGTGGCCCTATCCTCTGGCTCTGGGCGCGCTGCTAATCCTCGGGTCGCTCTTTGTCGCCAACGCTGGCTGGTCGGCCCTCCTCGGTATTACCGGAGCATCGTTCATCTGGGGCGCCACTGAACTGAAGGAGCAGGCCGTGCGGGCCGAACTGGGCTGGTTCAGGTTCAACCCGCGCCGTAAGCCCGATCCGCCGTTCGCGGAACAGATCCGCAAGATCAAGGCGCCGCATCTTTGATCAATTCCATGACCTTTCGATCAGATCATCATGGTCAAAACTGATCATCTCGCCGATCTCAAGCAAACCTTACGGCGCCGGGCCAGTGCGCGTCGCAATGCAATTGACAATCACGCCGAGCGCAGCGCGGTGATCTGCGCCCGCCTCGCGGCTCTGCCGATCTTTCAGGCTGCCGCTGCCATCCATTGCTATCTGCCGATCCGCTCCGAGGTGGACACGCGGTTCCTCATTGATGCCGCCCTGGCCGCGGGGAAGGCCGTGGCAGTGCCGGTTGTCGGTGACGACCATCATCTCCACCATAGCTGGATCGACCGGCTCGATGCCGGGGCGTTTGTGCTCGGTCCACTGGGCACGCTGCAACCGCGCGAGGTGCGCCCTGCCGCGCCCGGAAGCTGGGATCTGACCGTGGCGCCACTGCTGGCCTTCGACCGGGCCGGGTACCGCCTCGGCTACGGCAAGGGACACTACGACCGCCTGCTGACACAGGTGCGCGGCATCGCTCTGGGCGTGGCCTTCGCCAGTCAGGAGGAGCCGTGCCTCCCCCATGAGCCTCACGACGTGCCCCTGGACATCATTGTTACCGAGCACGAGATTATCCAGCGACGCGCTGGCGTGGCGACGGCGCTGCGGGATAGTCTGCGCTAGAACTCCGGCTACGGCGCCCAGGTAAGGCCCGAGTCGGCGTCGATCCCCAGGCCAGTGGTCAACCGGCGTGGCGGTCCCACCGTCAGGGCGCCATCGGTTTCCTCGCTGACCGTGGCAAGCCACAGGTCGAAGCCAGGCTCGCCCGGGCTGATCGCCAGAAAGGCCAGCAAGCGGCCATCGGGTGAAAGCGCCGGGGCGCGCGCCGTCCCCTGGTCGGTTAAGCGCACCGGAACCCCACCGGTCACCGGCAGCGCGAAGAGGTCGCTACGCCCCTCCTGGGACGCAGCGAACACGAGCCAGCGCCCATCCGGCGTCAGGGCCGGATCGTAGCTGCCCTCGGGCGCCCCTGCGAGCGCCCCGGCGTGACCGCTGACCAGATCAAGAAGATACAGCTTCTGGTGGCCGGTTGGACCGGTGCCGGCGTGGGTAAAGATCACGGCGGTTCCATCGGCAAGAAACACACTGCGTCCCACACTGGCTTCACTATCACCATAGGCCGACAACGGCGCGCCCGTTCCAACCGGCAGCAGCATCAGCTCCAGCGGGGCATCAACCAGGGGGTCGCCCGCGGGTGGCCGGGGCTGCATTGCCACCGCAACACGTAGCCCGTCGGGCGACCAGGCGGGATAGAAGGCCCAGCGGCTCTCGGACACGCGCGTGAAACTGTTTGGGGGCGCCTCGGAGCCATTGCTGGTGAGCTGTTTGAGCGGCTGCCCCGCACCATCGGCCAGCACCACATCGCTGAAGCTGTTCTCACGCACGACATAGGCGATGCGCTCGCCCCCAGGGTCCCAGGCGGGCTGAAAGGCCGTGCCAGCGCCGAGCAGGGGGGCGGCCTCGCGGCCACGCCACTGCCAGACCACTCCCTGGCGCACGAAGAGCAGCCGGCCAGGCAGGGCATCACCGCGCACCGCCTGGCTCGCGCCCGACGCCTGCGGGCCGGCCGGCCCCGGGCTACAGCCGCCGTTGAGCAGTACCAGCAGGAAGAGGAGCAGACCTGTTCGAGTCAATCCGCGCATGGCGTACCAGCGGCCCCTGCGGCTGAGGTGAACATATGGGGAAACCGGGTTTCCCCATCCCCTTGCCTGTGGGGGCAGCAAGCCCTCCCGACGGGGAGGGTTTGGGAGGGCACAGCTTTCCCAGGAATAACCATTGTTTATTCTGGTGTTGTACGGCGCAGCCGCATGGACGGCTATGTGAACATATGGGGAAACCGGGTTTCCCCTTGCCCCCGCCCATCGAGGCGCCAGGTGACCCCAACACCGCTTGAGGGATGGGGAAAGCGGGTTTCCTCATCCCCTCTACGAGCGACCGAAGCGCCACGAGAGACGACGCCTGCGACCCGGTGACGTTGAGGCCTCCAGTGCCGGCTTCTGCTGGAGCAGATCCTCGGGCAAATCCGGCGGCAGCAAGGCCCGCAAGGCCCCCGGCGCCACTTCGAAGGTCATGGGGGTGAAGCCAATCGGGTCACCATCTACCTGCACCGGCAGCGGAGGCCTGGCCGCCACGGTGAGCACACGGGCGCGATAGTACTGGATCTCTGGATCGTGACCCTGACGGCGACTGAGAATGGCAAAGAAGCTCCGCAGAGCGCTCAGGCCATTTTCGCCCTTGATGACGCACACATCGAGTAAGCCGTCATTAATACAGGCGCGATGGGTAATCTTCACCAGTCCGCCGTAGAGCTGGGTATTACCCACCACCACCATCAACACGCGGCCACGGATCGGGCGCCCATCGAGCGTCAGACGCGCGCGGGCGCCGCGCACGCTGAGCGCCTGCTCGATCCCGCGCCACACATAGGCAAGGGCGCCAAAGCGTCGCTTCTCGGCAGGCCGCACACCGGCAGTGATCGCCGCATCAAAGCCGATTCCTGCCATAAGCAAGAAATAGCGATTGCCCGCACGGCCCAGATCAATAGGATGCGGCTCCCAGTCAAGTATCGCCGCGGCAGCGGCGCGCGGCTGCAAGGGCAGGCGCAACTCGCGCGCCCAGACATTCATCGTTCCCAGTGGCAATGGCGCAAGCGCCGTGCGTGAGCCAACCAGGCCGTTGATCACCTCGTTGATCGTCCCATCGCCTCCGGCAGCCACCACCAGGTCGTAGCCCTGCTCGGCCGCCAGGCGCGCCAGGCGCTGCCCATCGCCCGCGGCGAGGGTTGGCTGCACCTCAACCTGCCACCCGGCCTCGCGCCAGACGGCTGCGGCAGCGGCGAGTTCGCTTTCCAGCGCCTCGGCCTGGCCCGCGTTCGGGTTAAACACGAGCAGTGTGTGCATAATCTCGCCGTAGAGCCGGCAGAAGAACGTCTGGCAGTATACCATACGCTTCGGCAACCTGCGGCATCAGAACAGCCACATAATGGTACAATGGAAGTACTGTCGCACCCCATCGTCCAGGAGGTTCCCGCATGAGCAGTGAGTCCCCGCTTCCCCGCCTGACGCTTCACAGAGCAACAGACGAAGTCCCCACGCGCCCGGAAGACGCCCTGTGCCGCTCCGCTGGCAACGAGGTTACCATCTGCCCTGCCTGTGGCGCGGAGTTGCACCTCTGGGCCAACTACCACCGCTGCCGCAACTGCGGGTATAAGGAAAGTTGCTGCTTCTGAGGCGCGCTCCGTCACCCGTGAAGCCGGCGCGGCCTTCCTGACGCGGTAACCACGTTGCCTGGCCCGGACAGACACGCTGGCGGGCCGCCGGGCGCGTCCTGACGCGGCAAACCCCGTCTGTGGCGCCCTGGCTCGGGCCACGGGCCGCGGTTGACACCACCCTACCTTTGCGGTACCATACGCCCCATTCCGCGCCCTCATGCCGGCTGCACGGCCCATCCGCCGCGCTTCTGGCATAACAATTATGTAGTTGGGCAAGATAGGGATTTATGCAAGAGCACGTCGATCAGTTTTTGGAGTACTTGGCGGCGGAGCGAGGGACATCCGCCAACACCACCGCCGCCTATCGTACCGACCTCGACCAACTCTGCGCCTATCTGCGCGACCAGAACCTGAACGAGTGGCACGATGTCACTCCCGATCACGTCCTGGGCTTTCTGTTGTTCCTGCGCGAACGGCGCTACGCCAATTCGACGATTGCGCGTCGTACTGCGGCGCTCAAGTCATTCTTCGGCTACCTGAGCGAACGGCAGGTCATCGCGAATGACCCCACCCGCCGCATCGACTCGCCAAAAGTGGATCGCTACCCGCCCCGGGCCCTATCCCAGCATCAGGTAGACGCATTGCTCGAACTGCCCCTGCGTTCCTCTTCGCCTGAGGGGCTACGCGATAAGGCGATGCTCGAACTCCTCTACGCCACCGGGTTGCGTGTCAGCGAACTGGTGGCGTTGAATGTCTCGGATGTGCTGCTGGAACAGGGCACTGTCCGCTGCGCCGGGCGGGCTGGCCGCGAACGGGTCTTGCCTCTCGGCGAAACGGCCACGACCGCCCTTGAGGAATACCTGGATACGGCGCGGACGCGCCTGCTGCACAATGGCAGCCAGCCGACCGAGGCGCTCTTCCTGAACCATCGCGGCAAACGGCTCACCCGCCAGGGGCTCTGGCTGATTCTCAAAGGATACGCCGAGGAGGTGGGGCTCCACGATCTCACTCCCCATACCCTGCGCCATTCCTTCGCGGCCCATCTGCTCGAAAACGGCGCCGAGTTGCGCGAGGTGCAGGAACGCCTCGGCCACGCCTCCCTCTCCACAACCCAGATCTACACCCAGTTGCCCGATGGTTCCCCGGCCCGCCGCCGGCCTGCCCGGCCAGGTGAGCTTACGCAGCGCAACGGCCAGCACGCCAGCGCGTACAGGGAAGTGCTGGTGGAAGAAGAGGAATAGCGCTTACCCGGGGCAACCCGGTTGCCCCACAGCCCTGATGTGCTGTCCACCCCCGAAGGGCAGGGGCATGGGGAAACCCGGTTTCCCCGGATGTTCACCTCAGTCGTCCATACCGCTATGCCACACAACGGCAGCATAAACACACCTATTCCTGGGAGGGCTGCGCCCTCCCAGACCCTCCCCCCAGGCAGGGGTATTGGGAAGCCCGGTTTCCCCACGCCCCCTCGAGAGCGACACGGGAGGGCTGCGCCCTCCCAAACCCTCCCCCGGGCGAAAGTTTAGGAGCGGACAGAACGCATGCTCGGTGAGGCGTTTCATAGCACGGAAACGACCCGGACGCCCTCACCTCCTGGCCCCTCTCCCGCGTTCGGGTTCAGGGGCGGACAGAACATCCGAGCCAACGTGGCTTGCGCCGCATTGGAACGCCCCCGCGCACGGCTCTGGTCTCCCCTCTCAGCTTCGCTGGAGAGGGGCAGGGGGTGAGGACGAACCAGCGCATCCCAACGCCAGAACGCCCGTCGTCGCCCATATGTTCTGTCCGCCCCTCTCCCGCGTTCGGGAGAGGGGCACTTCAGCTCTACACCAGTGCCGCTGCGATGCGGAAAAACACAGCTGGCGCACACATTTTCCGTCCGCCCTTAAACCTGGGAGCGAGGGCGTCTCGCCTTCGACGATGTTTGAGGGAAAGATACCCTCACTCCCAGGAAGCCAGCAAGATGAGCAAACGTATTTCAGAGACTGCTGCAACTCGGGTCTGTTCGTAATACGCTTCAGGTATGATGATGCAGTATTACGCTACGTAGGACGTTTGACGGCTACACCACATTTGTTACGCCTATACGTTATGCCTACCCATTCGCACAATGATCACGATCCAGCACTTGCTACGCTCACGCTTGATGAACTGCAGCAGCGCTGTGAAGCTGAACTCGCGGCGTTTCGGCGAGCACGCGACTGCTGCCAGGATAGCCAGAGCTGCGAGGAGATTCTGCGCCGGGCGGCGCAGCGGGACGAAGCAGCCTTTGAGCGGCTCTGGCAGTTGAGCATTCCGCTGGTGCGCAAGTTCTGCCCTGCACAGTGTCGTGACAACCTGGATGACCTGCAACAAGAGGTAGGGATCAATCTGCTACGCAAGTTCCGCCATCCAACCTCGCCCTTCCAGACACGTTCGTTTGCCGCTTACCGTAAGTACCTGCATACCACCGTCTATAACACCTGCCAGAAGCTACGACAGCCTCCGCCAACCATAGCTCTGGAGACGGTGCGTTACGAGCCAAGTCAGAGCGAACCAAACACCGTAATGCGCTATGCGTTCTATGAACGCTGCCTCGTCTTGTTGCCTGATGAGCTGCATCGTGAGGCGTTCCAACGCCGCTTCGTGTTGCGGGAAGATATCGAAACGATTGCGGCGGCGCTCCGTGATCGTAATTCCACTGTGACGACCGCTATGGTCTATCGTCTGATCGAGCGGTGCATCAAGCTTCTCGCCAAACAGCCTGAGATTCGTGACATGCTTGAATCTGATGGTGGAAATGATCTGTGAACGGGGTTTACGTTGGTAGACAAGGTGCGCACCCATGTTCCGCATGTTGCCGCTGCTAGAGCAGGAACTGAGGGCCTGCCGCACCTGTAACAGAAACGGGAACTTCTCATGCATACCGACCCGATCAAGCCTGGCGATTTGCTTGCCTACCTCGATGGTGTGGCGCTGCCCCACGTTGAACAGGCGCTGCAAGCTTCAGCGGAGCTGCGCCAGGAGCTGGAACAACTGCGCCGGATGGATCACCGCCTCCGCCAACTGCTGGGAGGCTTGCCTGTCCCGGAGCCGCAGGATCTGGTGGACGTGGCAACCGGGCAAGCCACTCCTGCGCAACAGCTCCGGGTGGCGGCTTACGCGCGGTCGCATCCGCGAGCCAAAGAGGCGCTTACGGCTCTCCTGGATCTCCAGGCTGAACCAACACGACGCTCGGGACGCTTCCGTCTGCCACGTTTTGTGGCACTGCCGCAGTTGCTCGGCGCTGGCGTGCGCCGTGGTCTCGCCGACGCCACGTCTGATCAATCCTTCTATGCGAGTGAGCTGGCTGCGCAGGTAGTGCTCCGAATTTCACCGCCTGAGCATGACCGGTGGCGCATTGAAGGCTATGTTACCCAGCAGGATCAGCCTGCCCCAGGCATACGAGTGACGCTACGGGGCGATCATGGCCGTGTCCGCACACGGGTAACGGACGATGAGGGCTTCTTTCACTTTGCGCAGCTTGTTACTGGATCGTACATCGTGCAAGCGCACTTCCCGCAGGGAATAGTGCTCGTTCCTGCAATCACTCTTGCCTATGCTTGATCCCTGCTTACGCACTCTCTGGACGACCAGAGGCGAGCTAGCTCAGGTTAAGGCGTGGCTTGATGCTCATCCTGTCGAACCCTCGGCGCTCCTTGGCGAAATTCGTGATGCGATTCTCGATCTGCTTGACACGGGCGCAGTCGAGCAGGTCGAAGTTGCAGTTGCGTGCGCCTGGGCTATCGCTCAGCTCGCAGCCGAGCCTGAGGCGACTGCGCTGGCCCACTGGTGTAACGGGCTAGCCCTGCTCAATCGAGCGACACGGCCTGCGCTCGACCACCTTGATGCGGCTTATGCCTACTTTGCAGCTCAAGATCGGCGCGCTGAGCAGGGGCGCTTACTGATTGGGCGCGCCGGATTGTTAGGCCAGCTCGGGCAACTCGAAGCGGCCCATGCAGCCATTAGCGCTGCTGCCGCTTACCTCGCTGAAGCGCCTGCCTATCACAATCGCCTGCCGGCCCTCGCTATCAACCGCTCTGATATCGAGGGCCGGATGGGGCAATATGCGGCAATGCTTGCAACTGCTCGCGAAGCCGAGAGCCTGGCAGAGCGCTACCAACAGCCGGCCGCTCAGGCCGAGGCGTTGATCAATCAGGCGTTTGCGGCGCTCTTCCTGGGGCAGTTTAGCCTGGCTGAGACGACCCTCGCGCGGGCGGCTGTGGTCGCTGAGGGCTGTGGTTCGGTCGAGTTACGCGCGCGGGTCGCGGTGAACCAGGCGCGTTTAGCAACCTATCGTGGGGATCTCTTCGCCGCCCTCCGGCTTCTCGCCCAGGCGCGCACTAATTTTGCTGCGGCCCGGATCGAACAAGACCAGGCTACAGTAGCGCTCGAAGAGGCAGTGCTCTTCGAGCGCCTGCAACTGCTCAGCGAAGCGCGACGGGCGGCTGTGCAGGCGGCGACGCTTTTTGAGCAAGCGGGTCTGCTCCAGGAAAGTGTTGAAGCAAACTTGACCGCTGTGCGTCTCGCGCTCTCGCTGGGTCAGATCGCGCTGGCCCGCCAGGACCTTGCCCGTGCTGTTAGCGTAGCGACCCGGACTGCTCTTTCCCCTGTGCTCCGGGCCTTGCTTCAGGGTTACACGGCTCATCCGCGCTTCCAGCGCGCGGCGGCCGAGCGTCGCCGAGCGCTCGATCAGGTAGAAGCGGCGCGCGATATGCTCGCAGCGAGTGGTGTGCTGGCTGAACAGCTTGAGTTAGCGTTGTTCGCCGCCGACCTCACGAGGAATCCCAAACTCGCCGGCAAGCGCTACCACGGTGTGGCAGAGGCGGCGCGTGCACACGGCCTCGTCGATCTTGAACAGCGAGCCTTAGTGGGGCTTGCTCAGCGGCTGCCCGCCTCGGCAGCCTGTGCGCCTCTGCGGCGCGCCGCTGACCTCGTTGCCGCGACACGACAGATGATGCCAATCGAAGAGTTGAAGGCGAGGTACCTCACCGGCCATGCGCCGCTCTATGTCACGCTGATCAACGCCTATCTCCAGGCCGAGCGGATCGAGGAGGCAGTGCAGAGCGTGCTCGAAGCCAAAGGCGCCATCTGGACCGAGTTAGCCGCGCCCGATGCGGCGACAAACGCTGCCCGCCTCATTCAGTCGCCGGATTGGTTGCAGGCCAAAGCCGAGTGGGACTACTGGCGCGCACAGATGCATACCACGCGCGACCCCTCGTGCCAGGATCGCTGCGCCGAGCGGATGAAGCAGGCTGAGCTGACCTTGCAGCGCCTGGCGCGTCAGCACCTGCGCCGGCGTCCTGCCCAAACGTTGCCCACAGGAGCTGCCATCCAGGCTTGCCTGTCACCCGCCAGTGTCGGCGTCGAGTACCTCGTTGCCGATGACGAGATCAAGGCGTTTTTGTTCACGGCGGACGCTCCGGCGCGTCCACTGTCCATCGCTCCGGTCCGCCAGGTCACTCAACTGCTGAGTCGGCTGACCCTGCAATACCGCGCTCTCGGACAGTGCGCCTCAGACGACCAGCAACAGCGCCTGGCCAGGAACCAGCTGCCCGCGTGTGAACGCGTGCTCAACGAGCTCTACCGACTGTTGATCGCGCCGATTATCACTGCCTGCGGGTCTGCTGTGACCCAGGTGATCATCGCGCCTGACGGCGCACTCTACAGTGTGCCCTGGTGCGCCCTCCGCGACCCTGCTCAGTCCGATGCAGGCTATCTCGATCAGCGGTTCGATCTGCATCTCATGCCTTCACTCGCGCTGCTCGCTTTGCCGTCTGCGCCTGAGGCCGCCGGCGCGCCCTTGCTGCTTGGGTGGGAAGGTCAACCGGCCCTGACCCACGTTGCAACCGAGTTGATGGCGATCAAACGGCATATTCCGTCCGCCCGGCTCATCCACCCCGCCCGGTTGTCTGATCTGCGCTGGGAGACGCCGCCGAGCCTGCTCCACCTCGCGGTTCATGGTCTGGTCAACCCCTCCGCGCCCTTGCTCTCGCAGCTTCGCCTGGCCGACGGCGCGCTCTTGCTCGCCGATGTGCTCAGCTTACCGCTGGCGGGCACAGCGCTGGTAACGCTCAGCGCCTGCGAGAGCGGCGCCACCCCCGAACGAGGCGGGGTGGCATTGGCGCTGGCAGGAGCCTTCTTGAGCGCAGGGGCGCGCGCGGTGGTGGCGAGCCTGTGGCCGGTGCATGATCAAGCTACCAGTTTCATGATGGAACAGTTCTATCGGGGGCTTGCCGCCGGGCAGCGACTGAGTCAGGCCTTGAGCGCAGCCCGGGCAGAACTGCGCGCGAACGGGCGCCAACACCCTTACTACTGGGCGGCTTTCCAACCGCTGTCCCGTGATGGCATCTTTGTGAACGCGCGGCGCGACATCGCACTGCTCAAAGCATAGGGGCGTTATCTTCGTCCCTGGTCGTCTTACATGCATTGCTCCATTGAGACAAGGTGACGCCGATGAACTACATTTCCAAGCGCATCCGCTGGTGCTTCATCATGACGATGCTGGTGATCCTGCTGCCTGCGCCACGATACACGCAGCCTCTGGCCTGGACAGAACCAGAGATGGCACAGGCCAGAGAGCAACAAGTTGCAGCGCCTTCCGATCCGGCAATGAGCGCTCCAGCAGCCACATCAGGCCCGCCACCCCTGCCGCGCTCGTGTATCCGCGGAGCGCCGCTTGATAGTTTCGTCGAAGCGATCTGCTGCGTGAGCGGCTACGTCTACCTGAACGGAGTGCCGATTGCCGGGGCTGACGTGACGATCAGCCTGGGCGATCGAACGCTGACAACCCGAACTCAGCGTCCTGCTGATGGTGGGCTGCCCTTCTTCACGGCGACGCTCAGTGGCAATACGCTGCAGGCCGTGCCGGGCGACATTGTAACGATCACTGCCAGCGCCGATGGCCAAACCAAAAGCGTCAGCTTCGTCGTCCAGGAGGGCGGCCAACAGGTCGATGTGGCGCTACCCCAGAGTACGGTCGCCTCGGCATGGACGCGCGGCGAGATGCCATCGCGAAATGGCCATGCCATTGCCTATGATGCTGCCCGCCAGCGCGTGGTGTTGTTTGGGGGAAGCAGCAACGGTACTGTGCTCAACGATACCTGGGAATGGGACGGGACAAACTGGACGCGCATGACTCCAGCCGTCAGCCCGCCTGCTCGTCGTGACTATGCTATGGTCTACGATGCCGCTCGTCAACGGGTGGTGCTCTTCGGCGGTTTCGTCTCGAGCATGAACTACCTTAATGACACGTGGGAATGGGACGGGATCACCTGGACGCAGCGTTTCCCGGCTAACAGCCCGTCAGCGCGCTATGATCACGAAATGGCCTACGATGCGGCCCGCCAGCGGATCGTACTCTACGGGGGCAGTGGTAGCGGGTTCAAGACCGACACCTGGGAGTGGGATGGAACCAACTGGCTCTTACGCACACCGACCGCGCGCCCCGATGTGTACTGGGGCCATGCCATGACCTATGACGCTGCCCGTCAGCGTGTCGTTGTCTTTGGTGGCATGGACGGGAGCACCCATAACAACGATCTCTGGGAGTGGGATGGGACAAACTGGCTCAAGCTGTTCCCCATCCAGAAGCCTCCCGCCCGCCGCAATCACAGTCTGGCTTATGATGCGGTGCGGCAGCGGGTAACATTATTTGGCGGTCATGATACCTACACCTTCTATCGCGGCGATGTGTGGGAATGGGATGGGGCGAACTGGAGTCGGCCGACACCGTCGGAAAGTCCTGGGTTCATCGCTGGAGCAACGGCCTATGATGCAACTCGGCAACGGATAGTCCTCTTTTCCAGCCATTTCGGCAACATTGCAAGCGAAACCTGGCTATGGGATGGCCGTGATTGGAACCATATCAGGAGCGATCCCATCCAACGCCCCGGTGCAGCGTTAGAGTATGTTGCCAACGGCGTGAGTCTTCTCTTCGGCGGCAGAGCGGCTGATGACCAGACCTATCTCTGGAATGGAAGTTATTGGCGCAGACAGGCGACCAGCAGCTCCCCCCCAACTGCCCGTTCAGGCCACCGTCTAGCTCGAAATAGCGACGGCAGCCGCCTGCTGCTCTTCGGTGGGCTTAGTAACAGTAACAGTTACCTTGATGATACCTGGATCTGGGATACGGCAAGCGCCGCCTGGCTTGCGCAAACGCCCGCGAACAGGCCCAGCGCCCGCGCCCACTACGGCCTGACCTTCGACGCCAGGCGCAATGTCTGGGTTCTCTTCGGGGGGCAGAGTGCCAGTGCCTACCTAGACGATACCTGGGAGTATGACGGGATCAATTGGACGCAGCGTAGTCCAACTGTCAGGCCTACCGCGCGGAGCAATGCCACGCTCACCTACGACCCGGTGCGGGACCGGGCAGTGCTCATCGGGGGACGGAATAATCGTGGTCACCTCGATGATGTGTGGGAGTGGGACGGCAACACCTGGGTCGAAGTAAGCCCTGCGCTGCGTCTCAGTGCCCGAAGTGGCCATGCAGCCGCTTTCGACAGCATGCGCAATGTCATTGTGGTCGCGGGTGGCAATGGCCCGAGTGGGCTGCTGAATGACACCTGGGAATGGAACGGGATCTTCTGGCGCGAGCGGGCGAGTGAGCCGGCGCTGCCCGCCATGCATCTCCTGGCCATGACTTACGACCCGGTGATGGATCGCCTGGTGGCGATCGGGGGTGAAAACCAGGGCGGCGTCGTCGCCGGGGTGTGGCTCCATCGCGCTAGCGGCGCCCTCGTGCGGCCCATCCCGGTGGCGACAATCAACCGCATCCTGCCGCGTGATGCGCGCCAGGGCGTCGATACCATCCGCTTCGAGGGCAGCGGGGCCGACTCCGACTCGACAGATGTGATTGTCGCCTACCGCTGGTCGCTCAATGGCGAAGTGATCAGTACCGAACGCACCTTCAGCCGTGCTGCCGCCGAACTCCCCGTCGGCGCGCAGACGATCAGCTTCGCCGTGCAAGACGATGAAGGCGACTGGTCGCCTGCGGTCGAGCAGCAGATCATCATCCGCGCTGGGGGCGGCCGGGTGGCAAGCACCCGAAGCTGGACGCTACTGATCTACGCCGCTGCGGACAACAACCTCGATCCCTGGATGGGCGAGAATGAAGCCTTAAATGGCATGCTCTACCGCTTGCAACGCGCCGGCCCGCAGGCGAATGTGCAGGTGGCGGTGCTGTACGATGGGCCGACGGCCGATGATACCCGCCGCTATACGCTTGATGCCGCCGGGGTCTGGGTGCGCACCAATCTGCCCGAGGCGCGCATGGATGAACCTGCGACGCTGCGCGACTTCCTGCGGTGGGGTTTCACGAGTCTGCCCCGCAGCGACCATTATGCGCTGGCTATCGTTGATCACGCCAACGGGATTGTGGGGATTGCCCAGGACGAGACGAGTAAGGGAACCAACAATCCACGACCCTTCCTGACGCCGCTCGAAGTGCGCGCTGCCCTGGACGAGGCGACCGATAGCGGGGCGCGCAAGCTCGATCTGCTCATCTACGATGCCTGCTCCTTCGGGCTGCTTGAGAATGCCGCAATTGCGGCGGGCCTTGCCGACTTCGTCGTCGCCTCGGCCAACACTGCCTGGGGCATCTTCGCCTACGAGCGCTACCGTCAGATCCTGGGCAGCGCGAACGACGCACGTGAGGCTGCAGTCGGAATCGCCCAGCACTACGCTGCAGCAATCAATGCCGAGGCGCTGCCCTACACGATTGCGGCCTTTGACCTGGCCCATTTTAGCGAGCTTGAGTCGGCGATCAGCGCGTTCGGCCAGAGCCTGTTAACCTACGTGCAGGGTGATCTCGAACCCCGTCGCCGGGCGCTGCGTGATCTGCGCGCGAGCGTCCAAAAATACGACTCAGGGCAGGGGCAGCCCTTCGTGCCCGATAACGAAGACAGCTACGTTGACGTGGTGGATCTGGCGCGCAAGGTGCGGGCAGGCGTGCCTGATCCGGCAGTGCAGGCTGCCGCCGAGCGTGTCCTTGCGGCAGCCCAACCGGGCAACCAGCGCTTCGTGATCTACGCCTCGCGCGCAAGTCGCTCGTTCCCCTATGTGGATGTCCATCAGGGTGGCGAACGCATCTACAATGTGCAACTCGACAACGCCCACGGCCTGGGGCTCTTCTATCCGCCGCGTTCGAGCCCGAACGCGCAGAGCGCCTTCATGAACTATGTCGAGCATCGCCTCTTCCATATCACCCGCGAGAATGGCTGGACGCGTTTTCTAGCGCACGGGCTGCCGCCGCAATTGAGCGGCGACCCGCCGCCACTCGCGGACGACAAGCTGATGCCGCCATTTGTCCCGCCCTCGCCGAGTAACGCGACAGACACCAGCCAGCAGGTATTCTTGCCGCTGGTCGTGCGGTAAAGCTCAGCGTCAAACTGATGGAACACGGGCATAGCGGGTGTCCACCATAGGTGGGCGCCCGCTATGTGCGTTTGCAATAAAGTTGTGATCGTGTAGGAAAAAGGCGAGAAAGCGGGTTTACTCCTGTGAACACCCCTGATAACTACAGAGAAAGGCATCCTGACTATGCAGCGCAACTCAATCCTCTCCACACTCGGTCGGATCGTCTCGATATTCATGATCGCATTGCGGCTCTCCGGGATTTCCCGGAGTAGCTACTAGATGTAGGAGCCTTGCGTAAGCGGGAGATCGGTGCGATGATGCCCCCAGGACGTGCGTCGTCGTGAATGAGGGAGGCTGTATGCCGAACCAGCCAAGCATTGCCATTCCGCTCGACCTGCCGGATGTCACGGTGCTGCGCACCGAGCTGACCCCACGCCGGGAGTTGATCATCGGGGTGGAGAGCACCGTGCCGACCACGACCTGTCATCAGTGCGGGCGCACGATTGACACGTTCTATGGCTATGACCGGCCCATCCGGTTGCGCCACCTGCCGATCCTGGGCATGGCGGTCTTCATCGAGATCCGTCCCAAGCGCTTCCGCTGCCCCTTCTGCGACGATCATCCCACCACCACCCAACGATTGGAGTGGTATGAGCCAAAAGCGCCCTTCACCAAGGCCTACGAGCGCCAGATGCTCCTCATGCTCATCAATAGCACCCTCACCGATGTGAGCCACAAAGAAGGGGTGACGCCAGACGCCATGCTGGGCGTGATTGAGCGCTGGATCGAAGCCGAGGCTGATTGGACGACGATTCCGCCCTTCACGGTGCTGGGGATTGATGAAATTGCGCTCAAGAAAGGCCATCGGGACGATATCGTCGTCGTGAGCGCGCAGTGTCCCGATGGTGCGATCCATCTGCTCGCCATCCTGCCGGATCGGACGAAGGCCACGGTGCGCGATTGGCTTGTGCGCATCCCGACCGCCGTGCGGCGGCGCATTCGGACGGTCTGCACCGACATGTGGGAGGCGTATGTGACGGCCACGGAGGAGGTCTTGCCCCACGCGGCGATCGTGATTGATCGCTTCCATGTCGCGCAGCACTATCAGGACGATGTGGATACGTTCCGCAAGCAGGAACTGAAGCGGTTGCGGAAAACCTTGCCGAAAGCGGAAGCTGAGTCGCTCAAACACACGCTGTGGCCCTTTCGGAAGCGGAAAGCCGACCTCGAACCCGATGAGCAAGACCGCCTGGATCGCCTCTTAGCCTATCGTCCCGATCTGGAAACGGCCTACGACCTGCGCGAAGAACTCACCACGATGTTCGATACGACCCGTTCCAAAGCGGTGGGCATCCGACGGATCACCGCGTGGCGCCAGAAAGTGGTCAAAAGCGGCCTGACCTGCTTTGCGCCGTTCCTGAAACTGCTTGATACCTGGCTGGATCGCATTGCTAACTATTTTCGCCATCACCAGACCAGCGGCTTTGTCGAAGGGCTCAACAACAAGCTCAAGGTACTCAAGCGGCGCTGCTATGGCATCTATAACCTCCGCCACCTGTTCCAGCGCATCACCCTTGACCTGGAGGGCTACCGCCGATTTCGCCCGGTGTCCACCTCCACCTCCTAAATGTAGGGGCTACTCCGGGAAATCCTGGAGAGCCCGCTCGGGATATCGCCTTACTGCCGTCCACATCACCGTTGTCTACGGCGACCCCGATGAAGCGCTCACGCAGATGGGCGGCCATACCGCCTATGTGGAACGGACGAATTTGACGGCTCGGCAGCTGAACGGACGCCTGGTGCGCAAAACCTTGTCATATTCCAAGCAGGTCGAGGCCCTGGAAGCTGCTTGCGCCTGGGAGGATTGGGTCTACAACCTCACCCGCACGGTCGACACCCTCTCCATGCCTGACCGGGACGAGCAGGGACGTCGTCGCTGGCAGCGGCAGACCCCGGCGATGGAGGCGGGCTTGACTGATCACCGCTGGACCATCAAGGAACTGCTTTCGACCGTTGTTGCCCCTGAACCGCTCAACACGTAAGGGGGAGAAGCCTTGCTGGCGACGTTCGGCGGTAAAGCGGAGGGCGAGCGGGAACAGGATTGATCGCCTTCCGGGGAGTGTTGTACCATTTTAGATTTTGGATTTTGGATCTTGGATTGCCACGCTGGGCAGCACAACGCCTGAAACCGCTTCAAGCAATGCGGTATCATCAACGGTAATTGGTATTATGGGGAAACCCGGTTTCCCCATGTCCCAATCGCTGGTGGGAGCGGCTGGCACCCCAGCAGGCAGGGGGATGGGGAAACCCGGTTTCCCCATATGTTCCCATCAGTCCACACGGGCAGGGGTGCGATGGAGGGGCCGCAGGCCTTGCGCGAGCTGTTCGGCGGTGGGCATGGCCG
>FWWM01010332.1_pt1 | contig 16674 bp, 24 predicted proteins | sample 2228351 | NCBI WGS metagenome assembly FWWM01 (sample SAMEA103939774, study PRJEB20133) | metagenome | reverse complement strand
GCTCATGGGCGGGCCTCCTTGGGTTTTCGGTGGGATTGTGGGGCCGGTGCGGTTGTGCGAGCCGTAGGCTTGGGGAACCAATAGCGAAAAGTGAGCAGGGCCCATAGAAGAACTGGTAAGAGATTTTTAGAGGTAGCCATAAATCGATCCAGCCAACGATACCAATCACGTCCCCCTGGGCATCTCAGTGGGATTTTCAAGCAAGGGTCTAAGATACTAGCGGAGGTGACAAGAAAAACAATATGAAAAACGATCATTAAGCTGAGTGCTATAAGGGTAAGCCGGAGCTTCTGAGAGAACCTTCTTAAAGGGGTCGCAAGGAAGAGAGCCAACAACAGCCCAAGGTTAAAATGAAAATAACCCTCGTATTCATATTCAATCGTTACTTTATGCCAAGGCAGATATATCTTGAGAGCAATAAGATCTGCTGCCACTTCTGTTACTTCTATGGTTGCGCCTGTGACAGAACCCACCCCAGCTACCGCTCTTGCTATTAAGAAGTTGTAAGTGGGAGCAAAGTAAGCCCATGCACTAGCGAAAAGTATTACAACCAGTAGCAATTTTATTCCAAACATCAGCAACTTACGCGCGCTGAGCCTCATGGTCAGCTCCTCGTCGTCACGCATGTTGGATCTGACCGCGATGGACAAAGAACTCCACCCACACCAGCCAGAATAAGACGGCAAAGAAGATGATCAGCGACTGCCATACCAATAGATGCGCTGCCTCAAAGACGCTGGGAAACCAATAGCCGATATAAAAGAGACTGACCAAGCGAATGAGGTTGACAAACAAGATCGCGGGCACGCCCAACAGCACGCCCCACAGCTTCTTCTTCCAGCCCGAAGGGTAGGCGATGACCGCGGCCAAGAAGATCATCAAGGGGAAGATCGCGGTGCACTCGGTGATGATCTCGGCTGAAAATATTTTCGAGGTGACGATCGTGCCCACCGTCTGGCCGCCGGCGCCTAGGAGCCACAGGGCTGCTGCGAGCATCGTTGCTGTCGCTTGGTTGAGCCATTGGTCAAAGCCGGTGTAGAGATTTAAGAAGAGCAAGAGTGTCGTGAAAACGCCGATCATGAGGGCAAAGACGAGCCACGCCCGGATGATTACGCCATGGCGCTGCCAGAAGTCTTGCAGGCGCGTCACCTGAGCGGTCACAAACTGATCGAGCTTCTGTTCGAGTGCTGGCTGGTCTTTGTGCTTATGCTTTTTGCGAGCCATAGGACCTCCTTCCGATTCTGTACCGGATGCTGAAGCATCCGGCTCAGCAGATGCAAGCCCGCTGAAGGGGGCTTTGCAGCGTGCTTCAGCACGCTTCCATCTGGCTCAGCCGGTGAATTCATTCACCGGCCACAGATTGTCTTCCGTGTTCTCCGTTCTTTTCTGTGCTTTCCGTGATTCCAAGCCATCCTCACGCTCCGGCGGGTCTGGCTGCGACTCTGCGGCGCCTCATCCACGCCAGCAAGACCTCCTCTTACATGGTGGGCCGCCTGATCCGCACCTTGTTCTCTGTCGCGACGACAAACTTGTCCTGCAAGCCCTGCCCGACGCTTGCGATCAGCCGAAGCAGCACGGCAACCCGCTTCTGGGGCACGTCCTTCTTCAATCGCAGTAAGATCACCCCAGCATGGGGCTCGCGGCTGCGATAGACCCGCTCACCGAAGTCCTTGTCGTTGGTCACGAGGATTCGGCTCTCCGCGTATGCTCGTGCCAGGATTTGCTTATCTTTAGCCCCCGGCATCAGCTGGCCCACGTAGAGGGCGTCATAGCCTGCGGTCTGGAGAGCCTCGGCCACCTGGGAGCCGGTGCTCTCGTCGACCAGGAACTTAACGCTTGCCGACGGCAAGGGGGAAGACCTCTTCGCCGCGGACGACCTCGGCCCCGTAGAGCAGCGCCGCTTGGATGTCCTCGCGGCTCAGCTGGGGGTAGTCCCTGAGGATTTCCTCGAAGGACTGCCCTTCGGCGACCAGGCGGATGAGCAGATCTACGGGGATGCGGGTGCCGCGGATGACGGGCTTGCCCGCCATGACCTCCGGGTCGAGGGCGATGCGCTCTAAGAGCTTATAGTTGTCCTTCATAGGCGATCGCTCCCATTATAGCGAGAAGGTCTTCCCCTTGCCTTCCATTTCCGTCCTTGTGCTCACGCTCCTGCGGGTCTGGTTGCGACTCTGCGGCGGATCATGAACGCCAGCGAGCCCGCCAGCAACAGCCCCAGCGCGATGAGACCCCATTCGGTCAGTGTGGGCATCTTAGGAGTATACCAATACGCTCCTGGACTAGCAATGCTTCGCAAAAATTTTTCCTCATTGCTGCCTGGTGGAATATCAACTCCAATGACCGCCAGGGTGGAGCAGTTAGCCTTGAAGTTTGCGGCTGCTTGCTGAGCTGCGGTTTCAGGGTCGGTCGGCCTTCGCGCTGCTGTTGGGATGCCATCAGTTAAAAGCAGCAAGGCGCCATTAGGGCGCACAGGCTGAGTAAACTGGCATGCGTCATCGATCGCTCCATCCATTAGAGTGTTGTTGTCCGTGTCTTGTATGCTGTTGATCGCGTTGATGACCGCAGTGGTGTCGTTGGTTGGCCGTTGACGTACTGTAACTACTGCATTGAACTCAAGGACAGCGAAGAAACTCCCTGTCAGTTGGTTGACTGCGTTTATAGCGCACCGTTTTTCGGTTGGCAGGCGTCCTGCCGCCTTAATGCTGCCGGAATTATCGATAGCGATGACAATCACATTGGCGTTTTTTAGATTGCCTATAATCCAATCCTTGAATGGTCCTTGTGGATCGCAGCCTTGCTGCTGCGCGTTGACTGCTACTGTTCCTAAGCCTAACAGCGCCACTGTTAAGCCGACAGCTATCAAGACCTTCATCCCGCGCATTGTTCATTCCCTCCTTTTCTGGGATTTAAGTTTGTGTGTGTGCGCTGAGCTGTGCGGACGGCTTCTGCTTCGTATCTCACCTCCTCGTTGGCTTCTTCAGACCCCGATAGCCGCTAAGAGTGTGACAGTGCGCATTTCCGTGTTCTCCGTTCCTTTCTGTGCTTTCCGTGATTCAGGGTTCGTGGAAAAGGCCCCCGCTCGGTGCCCGCGAGCGGGGGCCGCCTGCATGCTTGAGGGTCTGTGCTCCGATCCGGTTATGGTGCGGCGGGCCGCAGGGCTGGGCGGCGACGATAGAGCATATAGCCCATGCCGCCCATCAGCAGCACCGCCAGCGCGATCAAGCCCCACTCGGTGAGGGTGGGGGTGACTTGGATGATTGTAGTTGTGCCGTTAATGGTAGTATTTGGAATAGGAGATGTCTGTGGCGTAATGTTAGCAGCTGGTACGTTAAAGAACTCGATCTTGTAAGGATAGTTACCTACAGAAGCGTCCGTTCTCACGGTGAATAATGGTGATGTTATGTTTTGACCTGCTGGTATATTTATGACATACACTCCCGGTGCGACTTGTACTGGTGGCTGCTGCGCCGCAAATGGCGTGTTTGGAGGAGTACCTGAGAACGTAATCCTGGCGCTTTGAACCCCGGAGACGCAAGTGCTAAGAGCATTAGCACCTGTATTTACAAAGGACCACGCTACCGTCTCTCCACGCTTGATTTTGACTTCCTTATTGTCTACGGAGGGAACTGCTGGTGTACCTGCACACTGCACCCTTATCGTTGCTGTAGGCTGCTGTTGCTGTCCTTGTGCCAGCGCTGGCACTACTACCAACGCCACTGCTAACCCGAGAACCGCGAGAACTTTGATCGTGCGCACGAGTATCTACCTCCTTCTTCTCTCGAGAGATTTGAGATTTTTGCACCTTGCCTCTACAACTTTTATGAGACTCCCACAAACCACCTCCTCTCGTCACTTGCCCCAATTATAGCACAGTTAGAACCAAAAATGACGTAAATTGGGAACATTTGTCAAAAAGAGAACAAATGTCAAAAAGGGAACATTTGTAAAAAAGAGAACACTTGGAGGGAAAAGCTACAACCCTTCGTAACTTTGGCGCTTGAGCGCCTCTGGGTCACGGACCCAAAAACCATCGCGACCGCAGATCAGCAAACGCTTGTGCTCAAACTCCCGGAGGACCTCACACACCCGCGCTCGCGTCGCCCCACAGAGCTGCGCTTGCTGCTGCTGCGTCAGCACGATGGGCACGAAGACCTCCCCCGTGCGCGCGTCCCGCTCCCCAAACCGCTGCGCCAGATCCGTTAATTGCCAGGCCACCCGGCCCCGCACGCTCCCCCGCGCCAACATAAGTTGCCACTCGTGTAACCTCTGCAAGCGCCGCCGCACATAGCCCATAAAGCGAACCTCAACGATGGGGTTGTCATGCAGCAGTTCTAACCACCGCTCCTGCTCGATCCAATGGCCCTGAACCTCCCCCAAAACCTGGGCCTGGCACCCCCCCTCCCAGAGATCTCCCGGCCCGAGGATCTCTAGACAGCTCTTCTCCTCAGACCCCCACAGACAGCCCACCGGCCCACGACAGATCACAAAGAGGCCATTCTGGGCGTGAAGGTGCTCTCCCAGATGGTAGGAACAGCGCGCCTGGAGCTGAGCGGGATCTATGCCCTCCAGCAGGCAGTCCTTCGTACACCCTTGCGTGCGAGTGACTTGGCTCATGCCCCACCCTCCCCGCTTTAGCGTTATTATACCCTGCATGGCGTATGGTCTGACAGTTTGCCCCGCAAAAGCGCGAAAAGATCGCGGCCCTTGGGCCAAGGGGGGACTTGACGCCCTTGCTGGATAGGCCCCAAGGGCATACAATAGCTGTACGATGAGCTCGATGTAGGGTGATCATCATGCGCTTTGTGGGCATCCAAGAATTTCGCGAACAATCCGCGGCGCTGCTTAAAGCTGTGCGCCGGCAAGGGGAAATCGTGGTGCTCACCGACCACGGGAGGCCCTGTGGTGTCGTGCTGCCTGTCCGGAGCAAAGCTGAGCTGGAAGACCTTGTGCTCGCCCACCATCCGGAGTTTCAGAGAGCTTGGGACGAAGCTCGAAAAGAGATCGCGAGCGGCGACTACACCACGCTAGAGGAGCTGCGCGCCCGGGCGAAGGAGTAACTTCGGTTGCCTCCCTGGCAAGTCCGCCTGGCGCGGCGGGCCGAACGCCACCTGCACAGTCTCGATCCAGCTCAGCAGCAGCGGATTCTTCACGCCCTGAGCGCATTGGAGCGCGACCCGCGCCCGCCCGGCAAGAAAGTCAAGCGCCTCCAGACACCCCGCGGTGAGCTGTATCGTCTGCGGGTCGGCGACTTTCGTATCGTCTATGAGCTTTCGGGCGACTTCATAGATGTCTTGGGTATCGTCTCGCGCGCCAAGCTGGAGCGGTTCCTTAAGGGTTTGTGAGAGCATACGTCTGGGCCAAGGGGGGACTTGACGCCCTTGCTGGATAGGCCCCAAGGGCATACAATAGCCGTACGATGAGCCAGCTCTTCAGCGCGAGGAAGCACCGCCCGCCCTTGGCCGAACGGATGCGCCCGCAGAGCTTAGAGGAGTTCGTGGGCCAGGAAGAGCTCGTCGGCCCCGGCAGACCCCTCAGAAAGATGCTCGAGCACACCGAAGTTCGCTCCCTAGTCTTGTGGGGCCCACCGGGCACGGGGAAAACCACCCTAGGCTGGATCATCGCCCGGTCGTGCGGCGCGGAGTTTGTAGCCTTCAGCGCTACGCGATCTTCCATCAGGGAGATCCAGAGCGCCATGGAGCGCTCAAAGAAAAAATTTTTGAGCTACGGCACGCGCGATCTCATCTTTGTCGATGAGCTCCATCGCTTCAACAAAGCCCAACAAGCTGCGTTTCTGCCCTACGTTGAAGAGGGCTCGATTATTTTAATTGGGGCGACTACAGAGAACCCGTCGTTTGAGATCATCGCGCCGTTGCTGTCGCGCTCGCAAGTCTTTGTGCTGCAGCCCCTCAGCCCGGAGCAGATCAAGACGATCCTACGCCGTGCCCTGACGGATCGCGAGCGCGGCCTGGGCGCGCGAAACTTACAGCTCTCCCCCGACGCCGAAGAGTTCATCGCGCAATACTCTGATGGCGACGCCCGTCGCGCCCTCAATCTCTTAGAACTGGCCGCCGAGACGACCCAAGGGCTCATCGACCTCAAGACCGTCCAAGAGACAGCTCAGCGCAAGCTCCCTCTCTATGATAAGTCTGGGGAAGAGCACTATAACGTAATCAGTGCCCTGCACAAGAGCGTCAGAAATTCCGATCCCGACGCGGCGCTCTATTGGCTGGCAAGAATGTTGGCCGGCGGTGAAGATCCGCTCTACATCGCGCGCAGGCTCATTCGTATGGCCATCGAAGACATCGGCTTAGCCGATCCCCAAGCCCTTTCTGTAGCTGTCGCTGCCAAAGACGCCTATGAGTTTCTCGGCTCGCCCGAGGGCGAGCTGGCGCTGGCTGAGACGGTGATCTATTTAGCGACAGCCCCCAAGAGCAACTCGGTGTACAAAGCGTTCGGCGAAGCCCGCGAGGCGGTGGAGACAACGCGCAACGAGCCCGTCCCGCTACACCTGAGAAACCCCGTCACTGACTTAATGAGAGAAGTTGGCTACGGGCGGGGCTATCAGTATGCGCACAATCTCCCTGAGGGCGTCGCGCCGATGGAGTGTCTGCCCGAGAGCTTACGAGGCCAGAGATACTATCGTCCGAAGGACGCCGGCTACGAGCAAGAGATTAGAAGGCGCTTGGAGCGCTGGAGGGCGCTGCGGACACAGAGCAGCAAGACAAGCGCTGCATAGCCCCAAGGGGTTGCGCTCCGCAAGCTCTTAGGCTATAGTAAACCCAACTCAGACGCGAGGGATCAGTGTGCGCCTGTGGTTGGGATTGAAGATAGCTGTGTTTGCGGCCTTGGCGGTCTTGCTGGGCTTGGGGGTCTTCACGTTCATCTACGCTCGCGGGGGCTCGTATTTTTCTGATGACCCCAAGGCGTGTGTCAATTGCCATATCATGAACGATGTCTATAACTCCTGGTCGCGCTCCAGCCATCAGGCCCTTGCCACGTGCAATGCGTGTCATGTCCCCCATGATTTCTTTGGGAAGTGGCTCTCCAAGGCGCGCAACGGGTTCAACCATTCTGTGGCGTTCACCCTGCAGAATTTCCCCGAACCCATTCGTATAACCGAGCTGAATCGCCAGATCCTGCAGAAAAACTGTATAGAGTGTCACAGCGTGGTCGTGAGCGAGATCGTGCACCAAGCGAACTTCGAGCGCATGTGTTTTGACTGTCATCGTGGGGTAGGACATGGGCCATAAAAAAAATAGTTAAAGAGAGTTAAGGAGGTAGCGATGAGACGGCTTATCCTGTGGGGAGCGCTCTTTGTGGTGATCGTGGGTGTGACCGCGGGGGTGACGGCGCTCTTGATCAATATCATGGAGCGCAAGCGCGAGGCCGAAGAAGCGACCAGACGCCTGATCGAGATCGCCCAGAACGAGCCTGACCCGTCAGTGTGGGGCCAGAACTGGCCCAGGCAATATGCGGGCTATTTGAGAACGCGCGAGTCGAACGAGCGCACCAAATACGGCGGCTCGGTGCCCTATCAAAAAGTCGAGGAGAACCCCAGGCTACGAAGGCTCTTTGCTGGCAATCCCTTCTCGGTAGACTACAAGGAAGAGCGTGGCCACGCGTGGTCGCTCGTCGATGTGAAGGAGACGCAGCGCCAGCCCAAAGCGGGCACGTGCATGACCTGCAAGAGCGGCAACGTCTCGCAGTTTTTGGAGGAAGCCGGCAGCCCCGCCCAATTCTACGCGACCCCCTTCGAGCAGTGGGCGGCCAAAGCGCAGCATGGCATCTCATGCGTAGATTGTCATGATGCCAAGACGATGAATCTGAGAATCTCCCGCCCGGCGTTCTTAGAAGCGATGCAGCGCATGGGGATAGACATCTCTCAAGCGACCCGCCAGGAGATGCGCACCTTCGTCTGTGCCCAGTGCCATGTCGAGTACTACTTCCGGGGCGAGGGGAAGTATTTGGTCTTCCCCTGGGACAAGGGGTTTACTATAGACGACATCGAGCGATTCTATGACGAGTACGGCTTCAGGGATTTCATTCACGCCGAGAGCGGCGCTCCCCTTCTGAAGATGCAGCACCCGGAGTTTGAGCTGTTTACCACGGGGATTCATTACCAAGCGGGCGTCTCGTGTGCTGACTGTCACATGCCCTACAAGCGCGAAGGCGCTATTAAGATCAGCGACCACTGGGTGCGCAGCCCGTTGCTGAACATTGCCGGGTCTTGTATGACTTGCCATCGGGCCTCGGAGCAAGAGCTGCGCCAGCGCGTCGAGAGGATTCAAGACCGGACGTATAATTTAATGGTGCGCGCGGAAGAGGCGATCATCGCCGCGATTGATGCGATCAAAGCTGCCAAAGCAGCCGGGGCAAGCGACGAGGCCCTCCACGAGGCGCGGCTGTTGCACAGAAGGGCTCAGATGCGCTGGGACTTTATCTCGGCGGAAAACAGCATGGGCTTTCACAGCCCGCAGGAAGCCGCTCGCATTTTAGGGGAAGCGATAGACTACGCGCGCCAAGCGGAGCTGGCGGCGTTGCGGGCGCAAGCCGGCCTCTCCTCGCGCTAAGCAGATGCAAGCTCGCTTGGAGCTTACCTACGGGAGAGGGGTGGCGCAGCCTGGGTGAGGGCCTCTCCCAAGGAATACCCCCTCCACCGAGGCCGGCGGGCGGCGCTTTTGGGGGGATTTTTCGCTTCCAGTCTGAAAACTTGACAAACCCGCCCCCCTCTGCTATAATTCAGTTAGCAGACTAAATTCGAGTCTGCTAATTCAGGGAAAAGCCTAAACAGAAGAGCACAGGAGGTGGAAGCTATGACCAGACTTCCAGAGCTGTGGCGGGAACCCTTCGCGCTCTCGGCGCGGCTGAGCCGCCTGATGGATGAGTTCTTCGGCGACTTCGACCGCAGTCTCTTCTTCGACTGGACCCCCTTTGAGACCTTCGGGCGGACCGATATCTACGAGAAAGACGGGAAGCTCGTCTACGAGACCGAGCTGCCCGGGGTCAAGAAGGGCGATATCGAGATCAAGGTCGAGGGCGGCCGACTCGTCATCAGCGGCGAGGTCAAGCGCGATGAGCGCATCGAGCGCGAGAACTACTTCCGCATCGGCCGCCACTACGGCAAGTTCCAGCGGTGCTTCCCGCTCCCCGAGCAGGCCGATGATCCCAAGAAGATCAAGGCCAGCTTCGAGGACGGGATCCTCCGGGTGACGGTCCCGTTGCGGGAGTCGCTCAAAGAGAAAGAGAAGCCCATCGAGATCAAGGTCGAGTAAGCGTCTAGGCCCTCACCCCGCCCTTCGGGCACCCCTCTCCCGTCTTCATGGACGGGAGAGGGGTGGGGGTGAGGGCCTGCCCTCTAAAACGTCTGCCAATCGATGGGCTCGGTGAAATCGGGCAGGCCCTCTCCCGTCAGCGGGACCTCCGCCCGCTCGATGGGGATGACCGGATACCCAGCCCCAAATCTGTAGATATACGTATACGGCCTTTCATCTCTATAGTGCAAGAAGACGTGAGCTATCAGCTTGGCTTTCTCTAATAGAATGGGCTTGCCCACGTTGTCCCGTCGGGAGATCCCCAGATCGAAAAGCTCTTTGGTGTTGAGAATATACGCCGAGAACGTCACGGCGAAGTCTTCGTACTCATTGGTCATGGCATACGTTGGCGGGCCGCCGAAGGGCTCGCGCACGTAATTGACCATATCCGCCCCAGATTGCTTGTGCAATGAAGCCCATTCGCGCTTGAGCGACGCTCCCAGCTTCAGGAAGTGAATGAAGTGCGCCAGCTCGTGATAGAAAACCCCGGTGAAGCGCCGCCCCGGTGTCATACGGTACATTTCTATGATGCGCCCTGCAGAGAGAAAACGCCCTTCGACTTCGTTTGAGGGGGGCAAGAATTTGATCTGGTGCAGCCCTTCTATGAGGTTGAGGCCCAGCGAGCGCAGCGCCCGCCACATCTGGTCGCAGTGATGGTCTTCGAGCTCGCCGGCTTCTTCCTCATAGGAGATCCGAATGCTCAGCTCCGCGGCGATCTCGACGCAGAACGCCTTGGGGAAAGTGATATCGAGCTCGGCCGTGAGCGCGACGCCGTTGGAGTGAACGAGCACGAGGCGCCAGGGCGCGTTGAGGCTCTCTTCGTCTGCTTCGGCAAGCAGATCGAAAGAGCTGTGGCCCATGGTGAGCGCGACGGGAGAAGAGCGCGTGGGCTTATACAGCTGGGCAGAGGCCCATAGTTCCAGGGGTCTCAGCTCAAGGTGCACCCGCACCGGACCGGGCGCGGTGGGGGTGAAGAAGACTTCGTAGAGCTCCCCCGGCGCGACGGTCGCCTTGTACGCGCCCGTCACGGTCGCGTGGGCAGTGACAGCCAGTGTGACCAAGATGATAAAGACCATTACGAGAGCAGCTCGCAGCATCTGTGTGCGCATATCGGACACCTCGGGGTATTATAGCACACGCGGGGGCTGGGGTGACAGGTTTGCCTTCAGGGGGGCTTGTGTGCTATGATGCACAATGCATACTAAAGCTCCAATGCTGGGAAAGGGGGGAAACGGGAACGTATGCGATGTATCGCGATCACCAATCAGAAGGGCGGCTCGGGCAAGACCACCACGGCTATTAACTTGGCCGCAGCCCTGGGCGAGAAGAGACGCCGCGTCTTAGTGATAGACCTAGACCCGCAGTGCTCGGCGACCTCCTGGCTGGGGCTCAAAAACACTGATAAGGGCGTCTTTAGCGTCTTTGTCGGGAACGGGAACGTTTTAGATATTATCAGTAAGACAAACGTTCCCAACGTTGAAGCCGTGCCCGCCAGCCCCTGGCTGGTGGGGGTGGAGAAGGCCCTGGCTGGCGAAGTCGGGGCAGAGATGATCCTGCGGCGGCAGCTCCAGAGCCTCCCCTCAGGGCGCTGGGAATATCTGTTGATGGACTGCCCGCCAGCACTGGGCATCCTGACGGTCAACGCCTTGGTGGCGGCCCGGGAGGTGCTCGTCCCCGTGGAGGCGCACGTGATGGCCCTGGAGGGCCTGGCTCACCTGCTCCAGACGGTGGACGTCGTCAAGGAGCGTCTCAACCCGGCGTTAGAGATCTCGGGGATTATCGCCTGTCGGGTGGATGGGCGGACGCGCCATGCCCAAGAGGTCGTGGAGCAGCTGCGGAGCCGTTTCGGGAACCTTGTCTACAATACTGTCATTCGGGAGAACGTCCGTCTGGCGGAGTGCCCATCGTTTGCCAGGCCCATCACGCAATACGACCCGCGCAGCTATGGTGCTCAAGACTATCGGGCTTTGGCCGCGGAGGTCATAAGGCAAGAGAAACGGGGGGAGTGAGCATGGCCAAGCGGCGCACCATTGGAGTAAACCCGCTCGATGCGGTCATCCCGGCACATCGCGAAGAGAAGAGACCCACGCCTAAAATTCCTAAAGAGCGGCTGACTGTTCACCTGCCGGTAGACTTAATTGAGAGAATCAAGAATGCCGTCTACTGGACGCCGGGGCTGACGCTTGCCGGGCTTGCTGAGGAGGCTCTCACGGCTGCCGTGGAGAAGCTTGAGCGCCAGCGGGGTGAGCCCTTCCCACCGCGCAGGGCCGAGCTCAAAGGCGGCCGGCCTCTCACATAGCTTCTACTCTGATAGATAAATTCCCTGGAGTGGCCCTCACCCCGCCCTTGGGGCACCCCTCTCCCGTCTTCGACGGGAGAGGGGCCGGGGGTGAGGGCCACGCCGGTAGTATTTACGAGCGTTTGACGGTGAGCTTGCCGCCAGCCTCGACGACTTTTAGCCTCTTACGCACCATCTCTTTGAGCTCGCGGCCGGGGCGGAAGGCCGGGACAGCTTTGCTAGGCACCATGAGGCGCTGGCCGGTCTGCGGGTTGATCCGGCTGCTGCTGCGGCGCGGTCGGGCGGCGAAGCTGCCAAACCCGGTGATGCGCACGGTCTGGCCATCCGCGACCGACTTGGAGATCGCGGTGAAGATGGTGTTGACGGCGTCGCGCGCGGTGCGCTTGGGCATGCCCGTCTTCTGGGCAATCGTCTCGATGAGCTCTGCTTTGTTCATGTGAACCCCCTTTGTGGTTGCTATGGTACTCGTATTGTAGAGCAGAAGGGATCCAAAAGTCAAGTCGGTGGGGAGGGTGGATGAGTGAATGCGCGCGGGGGAGCAGGGGGACGATTGCGATTTCTCTCTTCTGATCAGTATGTTTGTGAGGCCCCCACCCCCAGCCCCTCTCCCGTGGGAGGGAGAGGGGAGCGGGGGTGAGGGCCTTCGGACTTGTCTGTGCTTGCCCTCCCTGACTATACTCTCTGCTTGGAGGTGAGATTAGTGGCTCCCTTACCGAGCCCAGGGGCTGCTGTCGGTTTCTACATCATTCTCTGGGGTGTCGTGGTCGCAGCGTCGCTGATAGCACTGCCGTTGAAGTCAGTCATCGCTGATCAGCAGGTTTTTCTTGCCACTGCGGGGCTCCTGCAAGCGGCGCTGATGATCGTCGCGCTGGTTATGTTTATCCGGAGCAAGGGATTCGAGATCAGGGCAACGTTGGGCTTGCAGCGCGTGCGTCTGGGGATGTATCTGTGGGCTGCGTTGGGTGTCGTCCCCGTGGGGATGCTCAGTGGGGTCTTGATCTGGCCCTTGATTGAAGCGATGCCCTGGCTCATCTCGAAAGAGCTAGAGTCTTTGGTGCGGCTGTCGCGCTTCAGTGCGCTTCCTATCTATCTCTTCTACGCCCTTGCGCTCAGCGTCGGCCCGGCGCTCAGTGAGGAGCTGGCGTTCCGCGGGCTCATCTTGCAGGGGCTGCGCGGGCCTCTGGGGGCAGGGGCGGCTATAGTTCTCTCGGCGCTCCTGTTTGGGATCATCCATATCGATATCTTGCAAGGGCTGGGGGCGTTCTTCACCGGGCTCTATCTGGGGTATCTCACGGTGCAGTCGGGGAGCATCTATCCGGCGATAGTCGCTCATGGGGTCAACAACCTGTGGGCGACGGTGGAGTCGAGCCTGTGGCAAGCGGCCAACCCCCAGATCAGCCCCAGGGAGATTCTCTTGAGCGCGGGCTATCCGATGTGGGCCTATGGGCTTGCGGGGATCGTGCTGGTGTGCGCGCTCTATAGCTTTCATCGTGCCGCGCGCTCAGGAAGGGCGTAGGCGACGGCCCAAGCCTTCGGGGTTTTGGGCGTAGCTAATCTAGGGAGCTGTTCGCAAGACCGTGAGCCCAAGCCGCTCAAAGTCCTCATCAAAAGCCAAGCACGGGGCGTTGTCTAAGTGCTCGCGCACAACGAGATATGAAATCGCGTCGCAAACCGAGATCTTCTTGTCTCTGCTAAGCTTGCCAAACCAGTCCAATGCTTTGGCACGATCTGAGGTGGGCAGCGTGACGAGATTGAGCCGTGGAAGGATCTGGTGGATGAAGACCATAGCAGCCCGGTAGCTGTGGCGGTATCTGAGCAGCGTAACGGTCTCAACGATGACTTCCCACGTAGTAACCAAGGGAACTTGCTTGTTCTGCACCCACTCAGCAAGCGCCCTAGCGGCAGGGTGATCTCGGTCTCGTCGGTCAAGCAGCGCGTAGAAAAAAGAGGTGTCACAGAAACACGCCGAAGGTTTTGTGGTCATTGGGCTTTGGCAGGATAGAGATATTCGTCGTGTTGGCGTGCGACAGAGCCGTCGTTGGGCGCTTCCGGCTCTCCTAGAGTGACGAGGGCTCGGGTTAGAACCTCGCCGGGCTGGATCAAACGCAGCTGAGGCTTGGCAGATCGCAGCTCTCCCAAAACTAAGCCGTTCACCGTGATCTGGAAGACCGTCTCGGGGTCTTCTTGGAGCTGCTTGAGTAATTGTGACAGCCGCGCCCGCGCTTGGCTGACGGGAATCTGTTTATGGATCATTTCTACCTCCGGTGTGTACAATATACAATATTTTGTACAATGGGTCAAATCTTTCTTCAGAAGCACATTCCCGTCACCGCACACTTGCCGCACATCAGGCGTCCCGTTTTGGACGACTAAGAGACCCAGACCCCTACAAGAGAGAGTGGGAGCGCAAGCGTAACTGGTCTCTATGTGCTAGATTTTATGCGCTCTTTCTTGGATCAGAATGTTCCAAGATCGCCTTGGCCTGCGCGTCACGATATTCTCTGAGAGCCTCACGATATTGCGGGTACTTGTTCGCTAGGATCGCCGTGGCAAAGAGCGCCGCGTTGATCGCCCCGGCCTTCCCAATAGCCAGAGTCCCCACCGGGACACCTGCCGGCATCTGCACCATAGATAACAATGAGTCAAGCCCGCCCAGCTTCGATTCCATCGGCACCCCCAAAACCGGCACAAGCGTCCTCGATGCGATGACCCCAGCTAAATGCGCTGCCCCTCCCGCAGCAGCTATGAAGACTTCTACACCCCGACGTTCAGCAGATTCTATATACTCAGCAAGCGCGTCTGGTGTGCGATGCGCCGATAAGACCCGCACCTCACACGGCACCCCCAGCTGCTCGAGAGTCTTTACGCAGTGCTCCATCGTCTCCCAATCGGACTTTGACCCCATGACCACGCTGACCAATGGCTGCATCCTCGGCCTCCTTACGCTACAATCTTGAGCATGAAGATTCTAGGGATATCGGGCAGCCTGCGCAAGCATTCGTATAACACCGCCGCCTTGCGCGCCGCCTGTGAACTGCTTCCCCAAAACGTCACCCTCGAGATCTTCGATCTCTCTTCCCTCCCCATGTACAACGAAGACTTCGAGCCATTTCCCCAGGCAGTGAGAGCTTTTCGTGAGCGCATCGCCCAAAGCGATGGCCTGCTCATCGCCACCCCGGAGTACAATCACTCGATCCCCGGGGTGCTCAAGAACGCCCTCGATTGGGCCTCGTCTGCTCCGGATCCGCCCTGCACCAACAAGCCCGCGGCGATCTTCGGCGTGAGCACGGGGCGCTTTGGCACGCTGCGCGCTCAGCTCCATCTGCGCGAGATCTGTAGGGCTTTAGATATGCTGGTGCTGCCCAAACCCGAACTCTATATCGCGCAAGCGCAAGAGAAGTTCGACGCGCAGGGCCGCCTCACCGACGCCCAGACGCGCGAACGCTTGCAAGCGCTGCTGGAGGCCTTTATAGGCTGGATACGCCGATTCCAGTGACTGGGCAAGGCCCCTCACCCCCAGGGCAGGCACCTAGGCCTGCCCCTACAGCACCCCTAGGTGGTTGCCCTGCCTCACGGGCAGGGTAAGGACTGCTGTGCTAGGTGCTCCGGCATCTGCACCGCGACGACCTCCCCGCGCGCGCAGACCTCCCCGTTGGCGATCAATCGTGATTCGACGATCACTTTGCGCCCACTGATCTCTTTCACCCTCGCGCGCACTTCCAACGGCACGCCCAAGGGAGTAGGCCGAAGATAGTCTACTTTGAGCGACGCCGTGACGAACCGTAACGGGGGCTTGGTGCCCATCTCGCGCCCTTGAGCACGATAGGCCGCTGCGGAAGCTGTGCCCGTTGAATGACAATCGATCAAGGACGCGATCAGCCCCCCGTAGACATAGCCGGGAATGGCGATGTGATAGGGCTTAGGGGTGAAAGTGCAGACGGACTCTTCGCCGTCCCAGTAGCTCTTGATATGCAGCCCGTGCTCGTTGAGCCGGCCGCAGCCGTAACAGTAACTCAAATTATCAGGGTAATAGTCTTGAAATGCTTTCTGTGCCATAGCGATCACTATTGACTATTGTATCAAAGTCCCCTCATCCCTGCTCCCCTGTGAGAGAGAGGGGCAGGGGGTGAGGGTGCAATCTCTCTCGCTCTGGTCTATAATGCAAACCATGAAAGAGCAGATCGAGAGCTGGCTCGTCGAAGAGGGCCAATTCAATCGCTACGTCGAGCACCCCAACGCCAACTGGGTCGTCTTGGCGAACCATCCCAAGAACCAGCCGACGACCGTCAGCATCATCAATCCCAAAGTGAGCCCAGATAGAGTCTTAATTGAAGTGAGCGTCAACATCGCTGACGACGTGCAGCAGCTCTTCCAAAAACTCCCTCAGCCCCAGCGCGAACGGATCCTCCGGGAGCTGAGCCTAGAGCTCAATCGCTTCCCCATCAGCTTTGGGATGATCCATCCCCAGGGGATTTTGAGACAGCTTATCTTACAGCAGGAGATCTTCTCCGACGGGCTGAGCAAGCACGCGCTGTTTACGGCCATTCAGAATGTCTATAAAGCGTTCTTGCAGTCGCAATGGCTCTTGCAGAGAGAATTGGGGGGGTCTCACAAGTCGGGGAACGATTTTGGCATCGGCTTTCGCCCATCGCCAAGTTAGAGAGGTGATGCCCATGAAGACCGCGCGGGAAGCCCTAGTGCAGACGCTCAAGAAGAACGAGATCGCCCTGGTGACCGGCGTCTACGGCGACCCCTGTACAGCTCTATTAGACGAGTGCGCCAAGCAGGGGCTGCACGTCGAGATCAGCACCGAGGAGAAAGCCGCATTCGCCCAAGCCTTGGGCGCTTCGGTTGTGGGCAAGAGAAGCGTCGTCATCGTCAAGCAAGTGGGGGTGAATGTCTTAGCGGATCCATTAGTGACCGCGGTGACGCATGGTATTGGAGCCGGGCTGTTGCTCATCGCCGGTGACGACCCTGGTGCAGCGAAGTCTCAAAACGAGCAAGACTCTCGGTGGTACGCCAAGCTCGCTCAGATTCCCGTCTTGACGCCGCCAGGCCCTGCCT
>FWWM01010329.1_pt1 | contig 16676 bp, 20 predicted proteins | sample 2228351 | NCBI WGS metagenome assembly FWWM01 (sample SAMEA103939774, study PRJEB20133) | metagenome | reverse complement strand
CTATTTCAACTCTTATAACATCATGTATCTCATTATATCCTTCCAACTTCGTTTCCCTTATAATTGATAACAAATTATTCAAAAGTGCATCAACCTGCTCTGCTTTTTTTAACTTACTGTAGATATGAAATTTTAAAAGATTGAATGCAAGAGCTTCGGGAGGTGGCAAGTTTTCTTCATTAGGTACTGAAGAAATGACCTTTAAGGCTTCATTTAACTTCCCTAAAACGATTTTAGTTTGGATAAGTGTTTTTAAAGCTTTTATCGTATTATAAAATAAATTGTTTTCCTGTGCAATTTTAAGTGCTTCATTAGCATAAATTTCCGCTTTATCATACTCCTTTAAAATTATATACACATCAGCCATCGCTAGTAAGGCTAATGAAAGAAGGCTTGGAGAACCCTTATCAACTGCTATATCTATTGCCTTTTTAATATACTCAACAGCTATAGAAGGCTTATTAGATGTAGATGTAATAGCATAATTTAGATAGAATAAGAAAAGTGTTCTTGAACTTCCAGCAAGCTCTATAACTTGCTCAATTGAATTCTTCAAAAATTCTATACTTTGATAATCATAAAATGCAAGGTATAAATTTAGGGCATTAGTGTAAGCGAATGATAAATAATATGCATTATCAAGATTTCTTAAATTATCAATGGCCTTAGAAAATTTCTCAATAGCTTCTTTGCTCATTCCTAAGCTTGCCATTGTTATTGCATAATGTGTTAAAGCTAAATTATAAGCAATTGGATCGAACTTTGCATAATCCATAGCTATCTTTAAACAATCAATAGCCCTATCTATCTCACCCCTATAAAAATAATACCTTGATAATACATCAAAAATATAAGGATTCCTACTTCTATTTTTATAAACCTCAAGGATCTCACCTGCTTGTTCAATCTCACCCATTTCAATAAGTGTATTTGAATAACCAACTACAATAAGTTCATTATTAGGATATTTCTCATATAAATCAACAAACATAGCATGTGCCTGTGATATATCACCTTCAAGATAAATAGCATATGCCTTTATAATCTTCTCTTCATCACTTAAATCAGGTCTCCTTAATAAATCAAGCGTTTCCTTAACCCTACCATACCTAAATAGCTTATAATAAATGTATTGCTTCCTCACTTGCCTATAACCCTCATCCACAACCCCCCTATAATCCGAAAAATCAAATAATTTCCTACTATTCCTCGTCTCAAATATAAGTATCCTCGATGTTATCTCACCAACCTCCTCTAAAAACTCCTTATAGCTCTGATTAAGCAAAATCCTATATTCCCTTGATATTATATCTGATAGCTTATTATAATCACCTAAAAAATAATAAATGTTATTTGCTCCTAATTCCAATGCAAATTCTATTAAAGAAAATGGAAGTAAATTCCCACTTATCAAATTATCCTCATTCACTTTATAAACACCAGGTATCGTTATTGCACAAATGATAGACTTTATAACATTATCACTCTCTTCTCTCCCAAATACCCTCATCTCATTCTTGTTTGGATTGTAAGCAATAATGTAAGTTGGTATCTTCAAAAGCTTAAAATCCTCAGGTAACATTCTCCTTAATTTCCTCTCTAAACCTCTATAAGAATAAAAACCCTTTAAAATTGCTTCAAATAAATTCCTATTCAAAAAATCCTCTTTCCTCAAAAACTTATAAAAGTCTATAATATCTTTTATGCCTTTTATTGTAGGTTCTTTTGAAAGTAATGTGGCATTTATGCTTGAAAATGATGTTGCTATTATTACATCAGGAACATAACCCCTCTCAAATAAATACAATAATCCTCCAATCTCAGAAAGTATTTCATTGAAATTGCTGTTTAATATAAGTGCATTCCTAAATTTCATAGGGGCTAAAAAGCCCCCTATTGACAGGAGAATTCTTTTGTAAATTCCTTCGTTCCAGTTGGAAGTTTCAGTATTATCCTTATACCACCTGAGCTAATACCCGTATTACCATTTGGACACTTAGTTATTTTCAATGTATCTGTTGGAGAAAATGATAGATCAACATCTATTCCTGAACAGGCACGAAGCTTTCCATGACCAATAGGCCAGGTCTTTACAATTCTAGTTCCAACCGTATCACCTGGATACCATCCCTGTGCCTGGTCTAAGAATATATATGTAGTTTCACTAAATGAAATATATCTACAGGCATCTTTAAAATTCTCCTTGGCGTATTTTAGATAACGAACTAATTTATAAGTTGTAGGATTAACTTGACTCATAGACATTATGCCTTCATGATAACCACTATAACTATCTTTGATATTGCCTAATGTATCTTTTACTATCACTTGAACCTGGAAAGGAAAACCCCACTTAACTTCATCAAAGACAAGAGGATTATTATCGTTACTATCAATATGATCAAGAGTTCCAACTATAGTATAATTCAGTATGAGCTTTTGACCATCCCTTATAAGTGTATCTGTTCTATTATTACAATTGAAGCTTATTTTAGCATCTTCATATACTCTATCATTATCCATATCAAAAGTATCAGAACCTGAAATATCGGCACATATTTGACGAAGTGGTATCCTATCCTGATATGTTCCTTGAATGCTCATTTGATCACTAGGTTTTATAGAATAGAAAAAGAAGCCAGCTCTCCATCTGCTTACACCGGGGGGTGCTCCTGGATCTTCCATAGTTTGTGCAGAACCTGCAACAGCATCAGTCGTCCCTTGCGTTGCAAAATCGATATCCTCCTGCGCTACCTCCGCTATCTTCTCAGAGCGCTTACAAGAGAAAAGTGTCAGCGCAGCCAATGTGGCTGCTAAGATCGTCAATCTGCTCATAGTCCTACCTCCTTTAATAAAACTATTGATTGTGCTATGTCCTTTATGGTTTTTCCACCATCCATAGCTTTTTTCCTCATATAATTATAAGCCTCTTCCTCACTCATACCCCTTCTCATCAAAATCCCCTTTGCTCTATCTACCCACTTCCTTTCTTCAATCTCATCACTCAAATTCCTATTCCTCATTATCAAATCTGCTTGATTTAAAATCAAACTAATGGCCTTTCTTTGCTCTTCAGTTAAATTATGATCACTTAAAATTAAGGAGAAGTATTTGGATTTTATATCACAATTAACTTTCGTATCCTGAACAACCTTAATTGGCTTTTTGACAATTTTAAAAATTATACCTTCAAGTCGCTCACAAATATCACTATTTTCATCCAAAATGCTATCCAATATCCCTTCTAAATTATCGTTAAATAGTATCGGAACTAAAATTATAGCTTCATATATTGTTTCTCTTGAATAACGTTCCGAGTAATCCATAGTTAATGTCAAAATTTTAAAGGATAGCTCCTGATGATGCTCATCTTTCTCTAAAAACCTTCCAGAAAACATTACTTTGTATATTATTTGGAAATTATACCCATAAGTCAAGACCCTTCCCAAGAAAACTTAACAAACTTTTCAAATACAAGTAGTTATACTGATCATCATCCACTTACAGGAATTAACTTGGTCTTGCTATGGTAAATTCCGGATATCTATACTTTTCTGGAATTTCACTAGATTTTTCGCCTAGTTTCTGAACTTGAGATAGTTTTTTCTTTTTCTTTATACCAAGTGAATATAAGGTAATTTCTCTTTTTAGATATTGAATTGCTTTTGCAGGGTCTACACCTTTTGGACATACATATGAACAGGATTGTGCAAAATGACATCTAAAACATCCATTAGGTGAATCTAAAATTGCAATCCTCTCTTCAAATCCATCATCTCTACTATCATAAATATACCTTAAAGCAGACATTAGAGCTTGAGGTCCTAAAAATTCTTCATTACTCTGAGATATTGGACAAGCAGAAACGCATACACCGCACTTTATACAATAAGCAAACTGCAAATAATTCTCAAGCTCACTAGGATATTGAATAAACTCACTATCAGGACTATCTACTTCTTCTAAATCCTTCCTAATAATGTAAGGCTTAATAGATGTATGATGTCTGAAAAAATTATTTAAATCACAAGCTAGATCCTTAATAACAGGAAATGACTTTAATGGTTCTACTACAACTTCATCAGTTTCAAGCTCTAAAATTTGTGTTTGGCATGCAAGTCCTGGCTTACCATTTATAACCATTCCACAACTACCACAAACACCCATCCTACAAGATTGGCGCCAAGATAATGTGCCATCAATTTTTGATTTAATTTCATTAAGCGCTTCAAGAACAGTCATACCCTTATGAACATCAAGTTCATATTCTGCATAATGTGGTTTTTCATCCTTTTGAGGATTATATCTAAAAATTTTAAACTTAACTAACATAGCTTACCTCCTAAAATGTTTTAAAATATGGTATCCAAGTTGTAATAATAGCATAGAGGAAGAACAGGATACCAACAAATAATAATGAAAAGTTTATAACCTTATGCGAAAGTGGTGTATGAAAGCGTTCATATAGAATACCTCTAAGTCCATATAGTCCATGAAATAATGCAAGGGCAACAAATAAAGTATAGCTTATTGGGAAAAATAGATCCTTTGCACGTTTAAATGTCTCTTCAACCGAAAGTGCATCTATACCTGAAAGGTGCATATAATACATATGACTACCAAGCAAAACAACCAAGAAAGCACCAGAAAGAATATGTAAAAACCAAAGTTTCCCTTCTCTCATTTTCATTTACCTCCTATTGGATTATAAAAAGCAAAAATGGAGTATATAATAAAAATACCTGCAACAATCATAATTATCCAAGAAAAAACCCTTTGATAATCAATAGATGTTTTATATGGATAAATAGGGCGTTCAGGTTTGCCAATAAAAAATCCAAGTTCAGTAAATATAAGTCTTATACCATTCATCATATGAAATATGACAGCAACAAGCAAAAGCCATTCAAGAAAATATATAACAGGATTAAATACATTTTCATAATGCCCAGCTACAATACGCATAACTTTATCCCACATTTGTGGACTATAAGCTCTAAAACCTACAACTATGATATGAGCAAATAAGTAAAAAATCAATGCAATTCCCGTTATTCTGTGTAAAGTAAATAAAATTCTTTCAAAATTCAACTTTCCACCATAAAACCAACCAACAATCCCAGGATAATTTTTGTATCTTTTCATAGGTCAAAATTTTATAGCATGAGTTCTTTAAGTAATTCATTTGCAATTTTCAAATTTTTAATATCGTTTAGATTAGCATCTGAATTAAAAAAGTCATCTACATTTGTATAACCAATCTTCTTATAGATTTTCGCCTGAATAAGAAGTTCTAACTTATCACAAGCTCTAACAATTTTAGCTTCATTAGTTTCACCTTTCAAAAACTCTTGATATATTTCTTTAAGTTCATCAAATTCTAAATTATTTAATAAATCAAAAGTAGCATTCTCTTCAGCTCTATCAACATTTTCAAATCCTAAATACTTCTTTGCAACTAAATGTATATCACCAACCTTAACTTCTCCAAGTTCATGAATTAAACTCATGATTAAAATTTTCCTTAAATCTACATTTTCATTTCTTTTAATTAACATCAGACCAATTATTAAGCTCAAGAAAGCAACCATAAATGAATGTTCTGCAACACTTTCAGGATTTTTTATACCATAATACATCCATCCACTCCTTAGCGTGAATTTAAGCCTTTCAACTTCTTCTATAAAATTAAGCACCTCTTTCATATTCATATAGTGCCTCCTTTATAGCAGAAAGTCCAAATAATGCACATTTAGTTCTAATTTTAATAATTTCATCCCCAACTATTGATCTTAAATAATCAACATTCAAATTTTTAACTTCATTAACTGTCTTATTCAATATATTATCAATGAGAATTTCCAAAACACCTTGACTAATTGTACAACATTTACCATCATATCCAACTTCTAAAATTTTATTATCTACAATTTTTAAAAATACTTCAATCCTATCACCACAAAATTCATTAATTTTCTTAGCATATGCATTAAATTCATTTAATTTCTTTTTATAATAAGGAAAGTTATATCTACTTAAAATAATTTCAAGCACAAATAAAATTTTAAAGCAAACCTATTGAAACATCTTCAATTGTTAAAATACCATTCTTCGTAAAAATTACATTCTTTTTGTGCTTTTTCATTTCCCTTATAGCATTATAAATTGTTGTCTTTTCATCCAAGAAAAGTGGTTCTCTTATAATACTCTCAAAATCTATATCATCAAGCTTCAATAAGTCCTTTCTATAAACATAACCAAAAATCTCACCATTGCTTCTAACTAAAATAATATAGCTTTTAAAATCTCTAAGACTAAAATTTCCAATATCAATAACATCAAATTCAGAAAATGATTTGGTGATATTTGAAATAGGCATTTCAAGATAGTTTAACATGGACTTTAATTTATCCTTTTGCTCAGGATTAATAGAACCTATTCTTTCAAGCTCACTTAAATAGAAATTGAGCATATCCTCAACTTTCCTCGGTGATAATTTCTTAAGAAAAATGTTAATTGGAAAGAATAGATAATAGCTTATTGTGATAAAAATCTCAAAAAACTTTATAATATGATCAGGTTTCCTTCGTGCTATTAGTCTTGGTAAATATTCTGAGACTATTACAAATACTATAGTAGAGATAATACCTCCTAAAATTGCAGATGTTTTTTCACTTAAAAATGAACTAAAAAACTTGAAATTCAATATTGCATAAGAAATAGCAAATAGATTAACACCTAAAAGAATTGTAAATAGAACACCTGCTGGATTTTCAATATAGAATTTCTTTTTAGTTAGCTTATAAATTGTAGGATATGCTACTGAAAGATAAGCAATCTCAAAAGCTACAAATGAAAATCCAAGAAATAGAATAGCAAATGAAAGTAAGAGATATACAATCATCGCTTTAATAGGACTCTTAATCTTGCACTTCTTGCTCTTGGGTTTATTAAAATCTCTTCTTTTGATGGTCTAATAGGCTTTTTAAAGAGAGGTCTAAAATAGATTGATCTTGAAAATTCCTTAACTACTCTATCTTCAATTGAATGATATGACAAAACTAATAACCTTCCATCAACCTTTAAACATTTGTAAGCTTCTAAGATACCTTTTCTTAAATTTTTTATCTCATCATTTATATAAATTCTAAATGCCTGAAAAACTTTCTTTAGAGTTTTATCAAGTTTACTTTCAGGAACACATCTTTTAATAACTTCAACAAGTTCCTTTGTTGTTCTAATGGGTTTATTTTTAATTATCATTTTCGAAATTTTATAGGCAATTTCAACATCACCATAAGTTTTTAAAATATGTGCAATTTCCTTCTCATTCAACTTTTCAAGCACTAAATATAATGGTTTACCTTCATTTGGATTAAATCGCATATCCAAAACCTCATTCCTCTTATAGCTAAATCCAAGTCCTGAATGCTCTATTAAAAATGATGACAATCCAAGATCAAGAAGTATAACATCAACTTTTGAAATTAAATTTAAATTTTCTAAAATTTTACTCATATTCTCATAACCTTCATTAAAAATTTTAACATTTTTGTAATTTTTAAACATTTCAGTTGAAATTTCATAAGTTTTGGGATTTTTTTCAAATCCAATTATAATTCCATCTTTTATAATCTCTAGGAATGCTTTTGTATGACCACCAAATCCAAATGTTCCATCAACAACAATACTATCTTTATCAATAGCTGAAAATTCCAATACTTCCTTAGCCATTACAGGTTTGTGCATTAGATTAACTTCTCAAATTTATAACCCAAATGTTCGTATGCTAACTTCGTAGTAACCCTTCCTCTACTTGTTCGCTCCAATAATCCTGCCCTTATTAAATATGGCTCATATATTTCTTCAATAGTTCCAGGATCTTCACTAACTGCTAAACTAATCGTTCTAATACCAACAGGACCACCTCTAAATTTCTCAATAATTACCCTTAGAATTTTCTTATCCAATTCATCAAGTCCAAATTTATCAACTCCAATTGATTCAAGTGCATAGATTGTAATGTCCAAATTTATAATGCCATTATTTTTAACATCAGCAAAATCTCTAACCCTTCTTAATAATCTATTTGCAATCCTTGGTGTTCCTCTACTTCTTCTTGCAATCTCATAACTACTTTCATCATCAATTTTAAGTCCTAAAATTTTAGCAGAACGCTTAACAATTCTAGATATTTCATCAACACTATAATAATCCAAATGAAGTAATATGCCAAATCTTCCAATGAGAGGTTGTGAAATAAGGCCCATCCTCGTCGTTGCACCAATAAGTGTAAATTTAGGAAGGTTTATTCTAAATGTTCTTGCAGAAGGACCCTTATCAAGCACTACATCAATAGCAAAATCTTCCATAGCAGAATATAAGTATTCTTCAACAATTCTTGGAATTCTATGAATTTCATCTATAAATAAAATATCACCTTCTTTGAGAGATGTTAAAATACCAACTAAATCAGCGGGGCGTTCAAGAGCAGGACCTGAAGTTGTCTTTATATTTACATTAAGCTCATTTGATATTAAGAATGCTAATGTAGTTTTGCCAAGTCCAGGAGGACCTGAGAGTAGAACATGCTCTAATACATCCTTTCGCTTTATAACAGCTTTTATAAAAATCTCTAAATTACTCTTAATTTTTTCCTGACCTATAAATTCAGATAATTTCTTAGGTCTTAATGAATTTTCGTATTCTAATTCAGAAGGAGAAAGTTGTTCATCTAAAACTTGGGACATAATTTAAATTGTAATTCAGAGGTAAAGAGCCTACAATCTGAATAGAAAATGAGCTTTTGTTATAGCTAAAATTGAGGTTTAAGTAATTTTGAGAGAAGTTTTTATAAGTTATGTTAGTTATACCAAAGTTTAGACTGTAATTTGGTTTATTTATAAGGTTGAAGCTTGTTGAAACACCATACAACCCATAGCTTGTTGCAAACGCACTAAATCCATTATATGTTAAGCTGTTAAAGAACAAATTCAAAATTAAATTTAGCATAGTTTTAAAATTTTAAAGCATAATGTTATTTATTATCTTAAATTGTGCTGATAGTTTGATGGAAAGATTGTGGAAAACTGCAAGTCTTTGGAGAGCAGGTGAAAATGTTCAAAAAGTTGATGCTGCAAGAGATAGTTTAAAAAGATGCCCCCAAGCAGTAGCCTGGCTTTTCAATAACAAGATTGGCAAGAGAGATAGATTTGCACTTAGAGCAATAAGAGATATGTTTTCTGATAATTACCAAAGAACAGTACCTTACTTAAAATTTACTTTATTATCAAATGATACGCTAAAAGTTAAAGATGCATTATATTTAATAAATGAATGGAAAGTTAAGGAAGTAGCTGATATTCTTTGGCAGATTTTAAATAGATACGATGACCGACCCCATATTCTGTCATCAATTATAAGAGCAATAGCTTATTCTAATGATAAAAGTTATGGTAAGTATTTACTTGATTTCATTGACCATGATGATGAGATTGTAAGATTTAGAACCATTCAAACACTTGGAAAGCTTAAATACTACCCAGCAATACCACAAATAATTTTACATTTAAATGATAGCATATTTTCAGTTAGATATATTTCCTGTTTTGCTCTTTATCAGATGCGCGATAGCTCATTTAAAGAGATTGAAAAATTTTTAAGGGTTTCAAATGATAGCATATTTATATATTTTGCAAATTTAACATTATCAGGAAACTGTTTTTTTCAAAAATAGAAAAATGGGAATTCTCTAAATGAGCAAGCTTTAGCCTTTCTATATAGTTCAATTAAATGAGTATAAGTTTTACTTTTAATACTTTCATTATAGAGCTTTTCATTTATCTCCTTAAAGAACTTATAATCCTTTGGATTTTCAACAATTTTTAAAAATTTCTTCTCTTTTAATGGATTTTGAACTAAACTTAAATTTAAATTCAAAAAGTAGTTTATATCTTTTAATGGACAATTACACTTGAATAAGTATTCGCCGTGCCATTTTAGGTCAGAAATGATATTTTTGAGCCTATAAAACTCCTCAAAATTTCTAATTTCAAGTCCTAAATCCAAAAATCGATCTCCACTTACTAAAAATTTTGGTGCTAAATTATCAAAAATGTATTCAATAACACTATCATATCCATATCCACCAAAACCATGTAAGAATGCAAATCCTCTTTTCCTAAAAAATAATGTTAAAGTATATGCTCTTGGTCTTATTTCAAGCTTATCTAAAATTTTTAAGTCTTCTCTTAGAAGTGGAAATCTTCTATTGCCAATAATTTTCCAAAAAGGTAATTCATTATCTGCTAAATACTTAAAGGGTTTCCTTTTTAGACCTTTTAAAACCTCATTAAACCTTTTACTAAAATCACTATTTGAGACCTCTAATACAAATTCTCTAAATTCATCTGTTCTTGAAATTTCAGAAACTTTTAAAATTTTTAGATTTATGTTATAGAGTTTAAAAACCCAATTTATTATAAAATCGCTATAATTATCCAAAATTTTTATTAAGTCAAATGCTATTGAAAATGCTCTTTCTAAATTATCAAGAAGTTTAGTGTGAGTTAGATTCTTTAGCTCTAAATAGAAACCATATAATAGCTTTTCATCTATTTTTGGATATTTTTCAAAAATCAAATTTTCATTAAATTTAAGTAGATAGATTTTATGAATGTTAAAACTATTATCAATAGCATAAGTGAAAATCTCTTTTCTTTCATCATGGTCTGCTATCAAAAATAGTTTATTACCTTTATGTTCATTTAAAACAATTACCTTTAAAAGAATTCCATAATAAAATATAATCGGTTGATGACCACTTACAACATTTTCATATTCTAAAATTGATTTAAGTGAAGGTTTAAAGTATGTTTTACAGCTCAACTTCTTGCACTAGAATTTTAACATCCTTTCCATCTTTGTGCTTTATTACAAAAAATCCCCTACTCTCTGCTAAATCTTTAATTCTAGCTATCGCACCATAAATTCTATAATTCCTATACATTGCTCTCTAACTGCTTTATTGCTTTCCTAGTTGGCTTGGTTTTTGTCTCAATTACTACTGCTATCCCATCTATCTCAAAATCCTCACCTTTAATCCTTCTTATAGGTGGCTTAAATGCTGGTTGTATTAGCCTCAATCCATATTTCCTCGCTGCATACTCTGTATAATTTTGCCATGTACCATTTTGTATTTTTCTTAGTTCTACTATCTCCTTTTCATTCTTCTCATGTAGTTCAAATAGTCTTGCTTTTTCTCTATCTTCTTTTTGGGATTCCATCAATCTATCCAAACTTTCCAAAATCTTTTCAATTATTCTCCACATTTCTTCTCTTTCTTTTTCAGTCATAATGAAAATTTTAAAGTTTGTTCATCAAAGCCTTAAAATTTTAAATCCTATGAAATATGCTTTGATTTCAATTTGGACAAAGGAGGGTATTGAAGGCTATGCAAAGGATTTAATTGAGCTTGGATATGAAATTATATCTACAAAAGGAACTGCTGAATATCTATCAAAATTTAATATAAAAGTTCATCTTATTGAAGACTTTACAAACCAAAAACCGCTATTTGATGGTAGAGTAAAGACATTACATCCAAAGATTTTTGGTGGTATTCTCTATAAAAGAGATAATCCCCAACACCTTCTTCAAGCCAATGAGTATAATATTCCAAGTATAGAAGTTGTAATAATTGATTTGTATCCATTTGAATTAGTTTCAAGAGATATTGATAATGAAGATGAATTATTTGAATTTATTGATATTGGTGGTATTAGCTTAATTAGAGCAAGTGCAAAAAATTATAAGGATATTATTCTAATAGTAGATTTAGATGACTTGGATTGGGTAATTGAAAAGCTCAAAAAGAATGATTTAACAATAGATGATAGGAGAAAGTTAGCAATTAAAGGCTTTTTTAAAAGTGCAAGTTATGATAGCTTTATTTACAATGAATTATTAAAGAGGTGGAATTTTGATATTTATGATAGTGATTTAGCATTATCATATAATAGAGGATTTCATTTAAGGTATGGTGAAAATCCACATCAAAGGGCAAGTTTGTTATTTAACGTTCATAGCAAAGGTTTTGCACAATCTATTGAATATCTATGGGGTAAGGAACTTTCGTATAATAATTTATTAGATAGTTTTAGTGGTTATAGTATTGTAAGTGAATTTCAAGAGAAAGCTTGTGCTATTATAAAACATAATAATCCATGTGGTGTAGCAATATCAAATGATGAAATTGAGGCATATAGAAAAGCATTTGAATGTGATAGTTTATCTGCTTATGGTGGTATTGTAGCATTTAACTATTTGGTAGATGAGAAACTTGCAAAACTTTTAAATGAAAACTTTTATGAAGTTATTATAGCAAAAGATTATACAAAAGAAGCATTAGAAATCCTCAAAGAGAAGAAAAATAGAAGAATTTTAAGAATTTTAAATTATAAAAAGCCTGATTTTTATATTAGGGATTTAGGTGGTGATTTACTTTTGTGCGAAGAAGATAATTTTCTGTATAGTAAACTTGATGTTTTAAGTGGTGATGGATTAAATGAGAATGAGATAAGGCAAATTGAATTTGGTCTTAGGGTGATTAAGTACGTTAAGTCAAATGCTATTTTATTGGTGAAGGACTTTGCAACAATTGGTATTGGAGCAGGTCAAATGAGTAGGATTGATGCTTTAAAAGTTGCAATTATGAAAGCAGGTAATAGAACTAATGGTAGTATTCTGATAAGTGATGCATTCTTTCCATTTGTTGATAGTATTGAACTTGCACACAAAAATGGTATTTATCTTATTGTAGAGCCAGGAGGATCAGTAAGAGATGATGAAATTATTAAAAAAGCAAAGGAGTATAATATAAAGTTAGTATTTACTGGGATAAGGCATTTTAGACACTAATCTTCAAGACTTATCCTTAAAAAAATACCATAACTATTATAATTCCAAAGGCTTTGAATGTAAAAATTACTTGAATAATTAAAATTGACATATGTACCACCAAACAAATTAAAACTTATCCCAATGCTTGAAATAAAAATATCTTCAATAGGTTCAGTAAACTGATTTTCAATGTACATCGCCTTAACATATGGGCTTATTAAAATATCTTTTCGCCAATAATAATCATAATGTGAATTTAATGTTGTAAGCCACTCAATAGGTGTATTAAAATTTCTTTGAATGAAAAGCCTAAAAAATTTAAAATTTAATGATGTTTTAATAGTATGGACATAACCATAATCAAAATTAGCCTTATCTTTTGGAATCAAACTTGCAATATAACTATAACCTAATCTCAAAAAGTTATAATTTATGTCAATTGAATGATCTTGCATAATATAGATACTATCTAAAATTTGCATAGGTTGAAATTTTGATATAATTTTGATGAATTTTAATTTGGTATATAACTCGTAATTTGGATAGAATTTCTCTTTTAGAAAATTATAATAAGCACCAGCATTTAAATATAACCAATCCTTTCTATAAGCCAAATTTAAATAAGTTTCTCTTTGACTATTTGAGTAGATGAATTTTGAAGATAGGATTTTGGCAAAGAATAATGGATTGTTATTTAAAATTTGATAGTTAAGCTTAAAAAAATTAGAAAATTCAAGATAAAAAAATTGCAAATGTTCATCAAGTTTAAAAATTTCAAAATAATTAAGTTCAAATTTTTTATAATCAATACCTATTGAACCTTGCTTAAATACATTATTGTAATCATAATTAAATGAAAATAGAAAATCCTTAATAAATCTTGAAAATCCAATACCATACTGCGAATAATTATCATTTGGAAATTGGACTGAATAAATTGTAGAAATTGGAAGACTATCTGCTTTTATTAAATTTTTCCTCAAAATCAAACCATAATCAAAACTATTGTAAATTTCAATATCTTTCAAACTTGGTCTTTCAAACACATAGTTTAAATTTTTTGAAACGAAAGGATTTAAGCCCCAAAGACTAAATGGTAAGTAGATCAATGTATCCATAATTCTCCCTTATTACAACATCACCAATTTTAAAATTTATAGCTTTCTTAAAAATTGGACCATCATAAACAAATGTATGAAATTCACCATTTTCACCACAAACATCTACACTATCCCCAAGATCCCTGATAAAATTTTCATCAAATTCTCTACCAAGAAAAGAAATATCCAAAATATCTAAATTGACACAAACTACTATTGCTCTAAAACCTAATTTTATAAACGTTTTTGCTAAATCTTTAGTGTCTTTGCCCCAAATTGGGAAAATACCCTTCATATTAAGTTTTTTTAGATTATTTTCTCTATAAGTTCTTACATCTTCTAGGAAAATATCGCCAAATCCAACATATTCAACGCCTAAGTTTTTATAAAATAGCATATTTTCATACATTATCCTTTCATACTCTTTGTTTACACATCTAGAAGGTATGTAGATTAAATGGAGTGGTAATCCAATTGAATTAACTTGTTCAGCAAGTAATTTTTCACTAACACCATGCATTGAAACTCTATTATATTCATCAGTAATAGTAGTAATTAAACTTACAATTTTATAATGAGATTTTATAAGTCTATAAAGTGCAAGAATACTATCTTTTCCACCACTAAATGAAAACACTATGGGTATAGAAACTTGCTTATCCATTTACCGTCTTGAAAAATATACAAAATCCTTTTATGAAGTCTATATTCACCTTCATACCATACTTCAATCTCATTTGGAATTAGAATGTAACCACCCCAATGTTTTGGCTTTTCAACTTCCTTACATTGAAAAATTTTCTTATATTCTTCAAATAGTTCTAATAATTGTTCATAACTTTCTAATTCCTCAGATTGCCTTGAAATATAAGCAGAAATTTGAGCAAATTTTGGTCTTGTTTTAAAGTATTCAATAGATTCCTCATCACTTAATTTTTGAACCTTACCTCTTATCCTAATTTGAACGCCAATCTCTTGCCAATACAGAACTAAACATGCATTTGGATTAGTTTCTAAATCTTTCCCTTTCTTTGAATTATAGTTCGTATAAAATACAAATCCATTATCTCTAATCTCCTTCACTAAAATATATCTACCATCTGGGATATCATTTCTACTTGTGCAAAGAACAGCACTATTTGGATATTTTATATTTAATTTTTCAGCCTTATTTAAATACTCCTTAGCTAGTTCTATGGGGTTTATCAAAGTGTGAAAATTTTAAAACTTGGCTATAAAATTTTCGCATGCTTAGTCCAGAACAAGTTATTGAAAGAGCTAAGAAGTGGGAAATTATATTTGATGCTTATGATAATAAGAAGCAAGTGAAAGTTAAAATTGAAAAGAAGCTTGAAAAAGGTTATATTGTAAGAATTTTGGATTTGGATTTAAAGGGATATCTAAAGACTAAAAAAGATTTTAATGTAGATGATGAGGTTTTGGCATTTATTACAAGTGCAAATTATATCGACAAGAAAATAGAACTTAAATTGTCCACTGAAATGACAAGCAAAGAGAAAAATCTAAGAATTCTCAAAAAAGCCAAGAAAAATAATACAACTTTGAAGGCAAAGATTATAAATGTTGCTAATAGCGGATTTGAAATATCAATATTAGGACAAAAGGGATTTATACCACCTTCACATATTCCTAAGAAGTTTTGGGAAAATCTAAATGAGCATATTGGTAAAGAATACGATGTTTATATTTTAAGAGTAAGTAAAGACAATATTCTTGCTTCCCTTAGGCAATTGAGTTAAATAGGTTATTCAATAAGTCCTCTTCACATGTGTGATAACAATTTCATCGATATTCACATAACTTGGAAGTTCTATAATGTTTTTGATAACTATTGCTATATCTTCAGGTGATAACATATCATTAGATTTTTTAAAATTGTTTTTCTCCCACATAGGTGTCCAAACTGCCCCAGGGATGATTAAACTAACTCTTATATTTTTGCTTGAAAGTTCCTTTCTTAAGCTTTGTGTTAATCCCTTGAGGGCAAATTTGCTAGCACTATAAACTGACCAGTTCCCAAAACCTATATTTGAAGCAATAGAACCCATATTCACAATAATTCCATTTTCATTCATTAGCTCCAATAGAATTTTCGTAGTATAAATAATGGATTTTAGATTTAGTTCAATTTGCTCTTCAATCTCAAAAAATTCCATCATTTCAAATGATTTTACATAAGCAGTTCCGACATTATTAACAAGAACATCAATTTTAAAGTCATTTTCAACAAGAAAACTCTTTAGTTCTTGAATATCTTCGATTTTTCTTAAATCTGCCTTAAAATCTGGTCCCCTTCTTGAAACACCAATTACATTATAGTTATTTTTTCTTAAGAGTTCATAGGTCGACTTACCTATACCTGAACTTGCCCCTGTTATTAAGATGTTAATATGGCCAGGGAGGGAATCGAACCCCCGACACAGGGGTTTTCAGCCCCCTGCTCTACCACTGAGCTACCTGGCCGAAAGCTCGAAAATTATAAAGTATAATCACCATAAAGGTGGGCAAAAGCCCACCATATTATTCCTTAATAAACTTTTCATTTATAATTTTACTCTTGTTAGAATAAACATTTACAATATAAACACCTTTCTTTAACGATGATATATCAAGCTTAATTGATTTTGTTGAGCTATAATACCTTGAAAGAATTAG
>FWWM01010327.1_pt1 | contig 16679 bp, 16 predicted proteins | sample 2228351 | NCBI WGS metagenome assembly FWWM01 (sample SAMEA103939774, study PRJEB20133) | metagenome | reverse complement strand
CACGCTGGGCGGCTATGCGGTGGCGCGTTCGCGGCTGCGCCTCGTCGGTGCATCGAGCTACTTCTTCCTGGTGCTGCTGATGATCCCGCCGGTGGCGATGCTGGTGCCGTTCTACCTGATCATGCGTGACCTGGGCTTGCTCGGCACATATTGGGCGGTGATCATCCTCGACACGGTGTATAACGCGCCGTTCGTGGTGTGGATGATGAGCAACTACTTTCGGAGCGTCTCCATGGAGATGGAGCAGGCTGCCCTGGTGGATGGCGCCTCGCACTTTCAGGCCTTTCGCCTGGTCGCCTTACCCCTGGCCGTGCCGGGCATCATCGCCTCGGTGCTGTATTGCTTGATCTTCTCCTGGAACGACTTCATCTTCGCGTTACTGCTGACGTCACCTGCCACCAAGACGGTACCGCTGGCGATCATGGGTCAGTTCAGCACAGCTCAGCTCCAGTGGGGCTACATGGCTGCGCTCAGCGTGTTTGCAGTGTTGCCGGTGTTGCTGGTCGCGCTGGTGCTCAATCGTTACTTCGTGCAAGGGCTGACCGCCGGCGCGACGAAAGGATAAGCCTTGGCCGACGCTCGCTTGACTCAGATCCGGCGCGTCGAGGCGCACTTCCGCAGCGACCTGCAGCGCACGGGCCGGATCGACATGGCATTTCATCCTCCGCTGCACCTGGCGTGGGAACGCGCGTTCGACGGTGAGGTTCGCTCGCCGACTATCGCGCACGGCTGCGTCTACTTCAACACCCTGAGCGGTCATGCCATCGCCTGTTCGCTCGACGGCCGGACGGTCTGGCAATTTACTTCCGGCACACGGCTGAACGCTTCGCTGATGATTTGGGGCGACCGCGCCTACTGTGGCTGCAACGATGCCTACTTCTATTGCCTGGACGCGCACACCGGCGAGATGGTCTGGAAACAAAAAGCCGGCGCGGCCATCCAGGGTAACTTCGCCGCGCTCGGCGATATGGTTTTTTGCGGCTCGTACGATGGTTGTGTGTATGCCTTCGACGCCAACGGTGGCGATGTGCGTTGGAAGGTAAGCGTGGGCAGCGGCGTTAACTGCAGCTTGGCCGAGATGAACGGCGTGCTCTATTGCGGCACGAACGGCGGTGCCATCTATGCCCTCGATGCCTGCATGGGCAACGTGCTCTGGCGGACGCCCGCACCCGGCGGCATCAATTCCACTTGCGCAGTTTCCGAGCGCGGACTGTTCACCGGCACGCGCACCGGCCGGTTCTGCGCCCTCGATATCGCCACAGGACAACTGCGCTGGTCTGTGGACTTCGGCGCGAGGATCTACGCCTCGCCCGCGCTGGATGACGACTTCGTCTACATCGCCTCCGACCTGGGCACGCTGCGCAAGCTCCGCATCGAAGATGGTGGGCTGGTCTGGGAAGTGACCATCGGCTCGGGCAGGTTGCCCCCCGGCGGTCAGATCTGGACCTGCCCGACGCTGGCCGGCGACGTTGTATGGATCGGGCCGGCTCTGGGCAAGATCATGGCCCTCGATCGCGCCACCGGTGCCGAGCTGTGGAGCTATCCCGTCGAAGGGCCGTCCAGCTCCAGCATTGCCATCGGGGAAGGCGTGCTGGCCAGCAGCACAGGCGGGTATCGTTTGCTCGTCTTTCGACCCGTGTAGCCACGTCACACACGATCTCCCATCGCACGCAGATACATGATGACGATCAACTACGCCAAGCGACGCTTGCGTCGCATATTCAACACCGACGACAAGACCGTGATCGTCGCCATGGATCACGGTAATTATCTTGACCGACCCATGGCCGGCGTGAGCGACCCGGCGCGCGTCATTCGCGAGACGCTGGCTGCTGGTGCCGATGCCATCCTCACGACCTTCGGCACGGCGATGCGCTGCGGCGATGCGCTCGGTCGTTGTGGTCTCATCCTCAGCATCAACGACGACACGCCCCTGGCCGACGTTGCCGTCGAGCGCGCGCTGCAACTGGGCGCCGATGCACTCAAAGTCATCCTCTATCCCTTTGCCGGGAACCGGCAGAACCAGGCTAACTGTGAACGGCTGGGCATGGACTGCGCCAGGTGGGGATTGCCCTTTCTGGTCGAGACCATCCCCGGCACGTTCGCTGCCGGGCCGGAGATGCGCACGCCGGAGAGGATCGCCGCTGGTGCGCGCATCGGCGCGGAGTGCGGCGCCGACTTCATCAAGACGTTCTATACGGGTTCACCCGACTCGTTCCGCGTAGTCCTGGAGAACGCCACGCTGCCTGTCGTCGTGTTGGGGGGCGAGCGCGCGACCGATGCGCGCGACGTCCTGGCGCAGATTCACGAAGCCATGCAGGCCGGCGCGGCCGGCGTCGCCGTCGGACGCAACATCTGGGGGCACGAGTCGCCGGCGAGGATGACGGCGGCCATCGCCGCCATCGTCCACGGCAACGCCGGCGTAGACGATGCGCTGAGGCTGCTGTAAGCTGAGGGCATGCGCGCACTCGTCGTCTCCGATCAGCGACTGATCTATCGCGAGGACTATCCCACCCCCCAGCCGCCGCCCGGTGAAGCACTCATCCGCGTCACGCGCGGCGGCATCTGCAACACCGACGTCGAAATTCTCAAGGGCTACTTCGGCTTTCGCGGTGTGTTGGGCCACGAGTTCGTCGGCGTGGTCGAGGCGCTGAATCCGTTGCCGGGCACGGCGCCCCATGTGCGCGCCGGCGATCGCGTCGTCGGCGAGATCAATTGCGTCCCGTGCGACTCACCAGCACGCACCGCCTCCGAGCGTGCTCAGGATCCCACCCGCAACACGTTGGGCATCGACCGGCGTGACGGCGCCTTCGCCGATTACACCATCCTGCCCATCGTCAACCTGCACCGTGTTCCGGAGGACGTGGACGATGACGAAGCCGTCTTCGTCGAGCCGCTGGCAGCCGCCTGCCAGATCCTCGAACAGGTGCACATCAAGCCCACCGATCGCCTGGCCGTGTTGGGCGATGGCAAACTTGGCCTGTTGTGCGCGCAGGTGATCGCGGCCGGCGCGCCGTGCGAACTGGTCGTGATCGGCAAGCACGACAACAAACTGGCGATCGCACGCGAGCGCGGCATTCGCACTGCGCACGTCGCGGAAGCGCCGCTGCGCACGTTCGACGTCGTCGTGGAGTGCACCGGCTCGTCGGCCGGCTTCGAACATGCCAGACAGTTGCTCCGGCCGCGGGGCACGCTGGTGCTGAAGAGCACCTATCACGGCCTGCCGCAGGTCAACCTGACGATGATCGTGGTGGACGAAATCACCATCGTTGGCTCGCGCTGCGGTCCGTTCGCTGCTGCGTTACGCCTGCTGGCGCAGAAACGCGTGGACGTGCGCCCACTCGTCCATGCGCGCTATCCCCTGGCGCTGGGCGAGCAAGCCATGGAGCACGCGCAACAGCCTGGCGTGTTGAAGGTGCTGCTCGACGTGAGTTGATCGTTCAGTCCGGTTCCGTATCAAGCTCGGCCAGCAGGCCGGCAAAGTCGATCGGGGCGTTGTGCATGGCCAGCTCGCCATTTGCGCCGCGTGGCCATTCCTCGCGTGGTCGGTCGCGGTAGATCTCGATGCCGTTGCCGTCCGGGTCGCGCAGGTAGATCGCCTCGCTCACGCCGTGATCGGACGCGCCGTCAATCGGCCACTCGTGGTCGAGCAGACGCCTGAACGCGCGCGCCAATTCCCTGCGATTGGGGTAGAGGATGGCGAAGTGATATAGGCCGGTCGAGCGGCGTGGCGGTGGCGGAGCGCCGCGGCTCTCCCACGTGTTCAAGCCAATGTGGTGGTGATACCCGCCGGCGGAGAGAAAGGCGGCGCTGTCACCCCAGCGTTGCATCAGCTCGAAACCCATCACGTCGGTGTAGAAGCGGATCGCGCGTTCCAGATCGCTCACCTTCAGGTGCACATGACCGATGGTGGTTTGGGGGTGAATCGGCGGCTCACTCATGGGCAAATGATAGCCCCGGTGATGAAGCCGGGGATGATCGCTCGCAACGGCGAGGGCCAGGGCACCCCGACCCTCGCCGGCAAAAGCGCTTCACGCCATCACGGCCTGGCCCGCATCGGCCGGCTGCTCTTGCTGCTGGACGAATTCGGCGGCGATGTCGATCTTCACCTCCTTGCCCACCAGCCAGCCACCGGTTTCGAGCACCACGTTCCAGGTCAGGCCCCAATCCTCGCGGTTGATCTTGCCGGTGGCTTCGAAGCCGACGCTCCACGTGCCCCAAGGCGACCTGGCCTTGCCCAGGAACTCGACATCCAGCGTCACCGGCTTCGTGACGCCGCGAATCGTCAAATCGCCGTGCAGCCTGGCGGTGTTCTCGCCCGTGCGCTCCACGCGCGTGCTCTTGAACTCGATATACGGATAGTTCGCCACGTCGAGGAAGTCGGGGGACTTGAGATGGGCGTCGCGCTGCGCATCTTTGGTGTCGATGCTGTCCGCCGCGATCTTGACGTAGATCTGCGTCTTCTCCGGTTGCGCCTCGTCGAAGTCCACCGTGCCGCTGACCTTGCTGAACTGGCCGGTGACGGTGGAGATCATCATGTGACGCGCTGAGAACTTCACGCTCGTGTGTGCGGTGTCGAGAATCCAACTCATGACATTCGCCTCCTGATCTTGATTGGAATTAAAAGGACAGGTGTCCGTTTACGGGTATAATTTAGCGGACATGTGTCCGCTTGTCAAGGCCCGGACAAACGCGCAGCCGATCGTCCTCGCCTGCAGCCTGGTGCCTTCAGCGCAAAGCGATTACACTAGGTCAGCCGATGCATGTCCCAAGGATGAATCAGGGGTTGCCGGCCGAGCGCCTCTGCGGTGGATGGCCAATGGGCGACGTGGCAGTCTGCGGAGCTGACAGGGAGCCGACCGATGAAAAGAACCAGCGCTTCCCTCCCGATCCTGGGTGACGCGCCACAGCGCGCCGAACGCGCCGACGCTGTGGCGAATCGCCAGCGCATCCTGGCGTCTGCCGAGAAGCTATTTGCGAAGCACGGCGTGGCCAGCGTCCACATGGCCGACATCGCCAAAGCGGCTCGCGTCGGTCAGGGCACGCTCTATCGGCACTTCGCGAACAAGGGTGAATTGTGCCTGGCGCTGCTCGATGCGCAGATGGCCGAGTTTCAAGAGCACACGCTGAACACGCTGCGCGAGATGAGCGCCCGGCGCGAGCGCAAGCTCGAACAACTGTTGTGGTTCCTCGACGCCGTGGTGCACTTCAACGCCCGACATGCGCCGTTGCTGTGTGCGGCACAGCGCGAAGTAATGGTGCCGGAGAGCCCAACCGGCTCACCCTTCCAGTGGCAGCGCATGACGGTCATCGGGTTGTTGCAGGGCGCCCAGCGCGAGGGGGAAGTCGAAGCTGGCCTGGATCTGCCGGTGGTGGCCGATGTGTTGCTCGCGCCGACGCATCCACCCGTGTTCAACTTCCTGCACGTCGCCAATGGCTACGCGCTCGATCGCATCAGCGCCGCGATCCAGCACGTCGTGCGGGGGTTGGGATGTCGTTGAAGCGCTACCCCAGCCGCCACACGTCCAGCGATTGCACGCGCACGCTCTCGTCGCCGAACAACGACAATCCGTCGCTTTCCGGCTGCGGGAAGATCAGATCGCTGATGACGATCCGGCCGCCATCGGCGAAGACCTCGACCGAGCACGCGTCCACCAGCACGTGCAGCGCAAGCGAGCCGGCGCGCAGGGTGCAGGGCGCTGCGTGGCGCTCGTCGAAGCGCGGAGAGAAGCTGACGTCGCCCGATCGGCTGCGATCCACGAACAGTTGCCCTTCGGCGACGTTATAGCCGATGACGGTTTCCTCCGCCGCGCCCACGCGCACCCTCAGCCCGAACTCGGCGCTATTCGAACAGGCAAACGTCGCGGCGATTTCCACAGCCGCGCCTCGGATGCCCTGCGATTGCAGCCATGCGTTCGCTTCGTCCACGCCGGCCCCGGCGATGTGGTGATGGGCTTGGCGCAGCGCTCGCAGCTCGCCGGCTGGTTGTTGCGTCAGGTGCACGCCGTCGTCGAACGTTCGCAGCATCAACTCGCGCGGCACGGTCATCATGCCGCGCCAGGGCGACGTGGGCGTGGTCCGGGCGTAGGCCCAATTGCTCATCCACGCGATCCACACACGGCGGTCGTCGGGTGCATCCGACCACGACTGGGCGGCGTAGAAATCCGCGCCGTAATCGAGCGGGCGCACGCGAGCGGGCGGGTCGTCGCAGGTGAACGTCGTACCGTCGAATTCGCCGATGAAATACTGCGCGCCGCTATGGCCGTCTATGCCACGTGAGGTATCCACCTTCAGAATCCACTTCTCGCGCTTATCGTCCCTCCCCGAGGGGTCGGAGGTGGAGTCAATGCGCAACGGGAAGAAGTCCGGGCACTCCCACAAGCCATCTGCCGCGCCAGCGGGGCCGAAGTCGCTCAGGTGATGCCAGTCGCGGAGGTTCGGCGAGCCGAAGAAGCGCACCCGGTGCTGGTCGGCCAGCACACAGACCATGATCCAGCGTTGCGTCGGCGCGTGCCAGAACAGCTTGGGGTCGCGGAACTCGCGCGAGCCGATGGCGATGACAGGGTTGCCTGCGTACTGCGTCCATGTTCGCCCGCGATCGGTGCTATAGGCGATGTGTTGCGTCTGCTCGCGCTCGCTGTGGGCGGTATATGCTGCGACGAGCAGTGGCGCATCGCCTTCGCCAAAGCCGCTCGTGTTGCGCCAATCCACCGCCGCGCTGCCGGAGAAGATCATCACGCCTCGCTCGGCCTCCTCATGGAGCGCGACCGGCAGGTGCTCCCAGTGCACGAGGTCACGGCTGACGGCGTGTCCCCAGCTCATGTGGCCCCAGTCCATTCCGAGCGGGTTGTGCTGATAGAACAGGTGCCACTCGCCGTCGAAGTAGACCAGGCCGTTTGGGTCGTTGAGCCAGTATCGGGGCGGGGTGAAGTGGTAGCAGGGGGCGCTCAAGCTCTCAACTCTTTGACGAACTCGTACGCCGCTTGTGCGGGGTCGGGCGCCTCGCCTGCCGCGCGGAGCAGCGCGCTGGCGACGATCACGCCATCCGCGAACTGTCCGACCTCGCGCACATGTTCCGGCTTGCTGATGCCGAAGCCGACGACGACCGGCTTGCCACCCGCCTGCGCCTTCACGCGCTCGACATACTCGCGCAAGCCCTCGGCCAGCTTGTCGCGCGCGCCGGTGACGCCGGCGACGGAGACGATGTAGATGAAGCCAGTGGCGTGGATAGCGGCCAGCCGGATGCGCTCGTCGGTGCTGGTGGGCGCGGTGAATTGCACGAGCGCCATCTCGCGCGCGTCGCATTCGCGCTTCAGGGAATCGCACTCCTCCGGCGGCAGATCGGGCACGATCAGTCCATCGGCGCCGGCGCGCTGCCAGTCGGCCACGTAGCGCCCCTCGCCGTAGGCGATCACCGGGTTCAGGTAGCCCATCGCCAGGAAGGGCGTGGTGACGCCGGCGGCGCGAGCGCGGGCAGCGACCTCCATGCAGCGGCTGACCGTGATGCCGCGCTCGAGCGCGATCTGATTGGCGCGCTGGATGACCGGGCCGTCGGCCAGCGGGTCGCTGAACGGCACGCCGAGTTCGATCAGGTCGGCGCCGGCGCGGGCGATTGCCTCGATCGCCCGCAGCGAGGTTTCGGCGTCGGGGTAGCCGAGCGACCAGTAGGGCATCAACGCCGGCCGGCCTTCGGCACGGGCGCGGGCGAATGCGGTGGCGATGGCGGAGCGTCCCATGGGTCGGTCAGGTGAAGCGGTCACGGCTGCGCGTCGCCGAGGTGATGATAGCGGCCGTTGAAGTAGAGCAGCGGCGCGTCGTCGGGGCGCTGCACGCCGGACGCCTGCACCAGGCCGATGAAGATGGTGTGGTCGCCGGCGTCGAGCGCGCGGGCGACGGTGCAGTCGAGATAGGCGATGGCGTCGTCGAGCACAGGCGCACCGGTCGCTTCAGCGCGATAGCGCACATCCTGAAAGCGCTCCTCATTGGGATAGCGACCGGCGAAGCGGTCGGAGATGTGCGTCATCTCCGGCGCGAGGAAGTTCACACAGAACACGCCCCCTTGTTCGATCAGGGGATGTGTGCGCGTTTGCTTGCTGATACTGATGAAGACTTCGGGCGGGTTGACGCTGAGCGACGAGAACGCCGTCGCCGTCAGGCCATAAATCATGTCGCCGGCCCTGGTGGTGATGATGGTGACGGTGCTGGCCCAGCGCCGCATCACCTGTTTGAAATCGTCGGGAGAGACCATGGGTGTTCTCGAGTGTCGAATGTCGAGTCGCGATGATACAAGGGATTTGCCGCCTGGCATCCAGAACCAGGAACCCGGCTAATCCGGCCACTCCCCCAGCCGCACGCGCTCGGCGTGATAGCCGGCTGCCGCTAAACGCTGCATCACCTCCTGACCGTGCGCCTCGTCGCGCACCTCCAGCACCAGTTCCAGGCCGGTGCGCGTGAGCGGCGCCAGCCACACCGCACGGCGATGGATCACGTCAATGATGTTCGCCCCGCACGCCGCAACCTGATTGACGATGGCGGCGAGCTGGCCGGGCCGATCCAGCACGGTCAGCTTCAGCACGATGATGCGGCCCTCTTGCACCCTCACCTGCTCAATCACCCGCGCCAGCAGGTTGCCGTCAATGTTGCCACCGCACAGCACCGCGCAGATCACGTCGTCCGGTCGAACCTCCACCTTGCGCGCCAGCAGCGCCGCTATGCCTGCCGCGCCGGCGCCTTCGACCACCAACCGCGCGTATTGCGCGCAATGCGCGATGCCCCGCGCGATCTCATCGTCGCTCACCTCCACGACGCTGTCCACCAGATCGCGAATGATGGGCAAGGTCAGCTCGCCGGGGCGCTTGACCGCGATGCCGTCGGCGATGGTGTTGGCCGATGGAGCGGTGACGATTTGTCCCGCGGCGAGCGAGGGCCGCACCGACGCGCAGGCAGCGGCCTGCACACCGATGATGCGCACGCTCGGTTTGAGCGCCTTCACCGCGATGGCGATGCCGCTGATCAGGCCGCCGCCGCCGATGGGGACGAGCAACGTCGTCAGCTCCGGCAGCGCATCCATGATCTCCAGCCCGATCGTGCCCTGACCGGCGATGACCATCGGATCGTCGAAGGCGTGCACCAACGTCAAGCCGCGCGCCCGTTGCTGTTCGCGGGCGAATGCGCTGGCATCGTCGAAGGTCGCACCGTGCAAGATCACCTCCGCGCCCAGGTCGCGCGTGCTCACCACCTTGGTGAGCGGGGCGTGCTGTGGCATGACGATGACGGCCGGGATGCCGAAGATGCGCGCGGCCAGCGCCACGCCCTGCGCGTGATTGCCGGCGCTGGCGGCGATCACCCCACGTTTGCGCTCCTCCTCGGCCAGGTGGCTGATCTTGTTGTAGGCGCCGCGGATCTTGAACGATCCGGCGCGCTGCAGCGATTCGGCTTTGACGAAGGTGCGCGCGCCCAGCAGGCGCGTCAGGCGCAGCTCGGGCAAAACCGGCGTGTGAATGAGCTGATCGCGCAATGTCTGTTGCGCGGCGTAGATGTCGGCGAGGGTGACCGGGGGCGACGTCATGTTGGTGGGTGCGTTCGGCCGTGCATCAACGGGTTCCGACCATGATCGGAATTGTAATGCTGTTGCCCGCTCCCGGACCGGGGTGGACGAGGGCAGTGCCCTCGTCCACCCGGCAGTGCCCTCATGCTGCTCGCGGCCATCGCTGCCGCTCCGACCGCGATGCGGCGGAGCAGCAGCAACTCGTCGTTTGCCGGGCACGTCAGGGCCGATGACGCCGGACCGATGGAGGCGGTGCGTGGAATAGCTTCTCTCCCGTCGGCGCCGCGCATGCGATGTCGCCTTTGACCTGCCCCGGGTTCGACACTGTCATTAGGAAGCTTTCAGGGCGATGATGACATCGGCCACGTTGGTGCCGGTTGGGCCGGTCATCAGCAAGTCGCCGAGCGGCTCGAAGAAGCGGTAGCTGTCGTTGCGTTCGAGGTAGTCCCAGGGATCGAGGCCGCGCGCATGCGCGCGCTGCACGGTGTCGGCGAAGGCGATCGCACCGGCAGCGTCGGTTGGGCCGTCGGTGCCATCGCTGCCCAACGCAGCGATTCCGATGTAGGGGCGACCCTGTGTGGTCGCCCGTGAATCCAGTTCGATCGCCGCGGCCAGCGCCAGTTCCTGGTTGCGCCCGCCCTTGCCCTTGCCGCGCACGGTCACCGTCGTCTCACCGCCGTAGATCAGGCACACGCCGCGGGCTGCCGCCGGCGGGTCGGCATCCAGCAGCTCGCGGACGATGCGTGAGCCGACCTCGCGCGCTTCACCGTGCAGCGTCGTAGTGACGACGTGCGCGGCCAGGCCGAGTTGCGCCGCTTCCTGTGCGGCTGCCTGACAAGCCTGCGCGTTGTTGCCCACCAGGATGTTGTGCGCGTGTGGGTCGTGGGTCAGGCCGCTGGCGATCACGTCCAAAGGATCACCGATCACATCGCTGAGTATGAGGCCGAGCACGGTCGCCGGCTGCGCCATCCGCACCAGCCCGCCACCCTTCAAGCGGTCCAGCCGCGAGCGCACGGCGTTCATCTCGTGAATGTCCGCGCCGCTGCGCAAGAGCGCCTCATTGATGGCGCGCATCGTGCTCAGCGAGATGCCCTCGTGCGGGGCGACCAGCAGGGCCGACGCGCCGCCGCTCACGCAGGCGATCACCAGCGTGCGCTCGGTGCAATCGGCCAGCGCCTCGCACACGGCCTGGCCGCCGCGCACGCTGTTCTCGTCGGGGATGGGGTGGCCGGCTTCGATCACTTCCGGGCTTCTGGGGACGAGTGGCGAGCCGGGGGCGAAGTGGGCGTGTTCGCGCTTGGTGACAACGACGGCGCGCGAAAGGCGGCTGCCCAGCAAGCCAGCTACGGCCTCGGCCATCGGCAGCGCTGCCTTGCCAACGGCAATCAGCCGCACGTCGTCGAAGGTGCGCAGATCGTAGCTCGCGCCGTCTGCGTGAAGCGATTCGCCCTCACGGCGGACGTGACGGCGAATCGCTTCGGCCGGATCGGCGGCGCGCAGAGCGGCGCCGATGATCGCCTCCAGCACCGGGCGCAGATCGTCTCGCATCGGGAGCCCATTGTAGAGGCGATCAGACCGCCTTCGTCTCTTTGACCCGGTTCCGCCGGGCACGCCGAATCAGCGCGAACAAAGCGACGAGCGGCAGCGCGATGATGAGCAAGATAGGCAGCACGACGATGACCAGCCAGATCAGGATGCTCGCCAGCCCTTGCAGCGTGGCGATCAGCGCCTCGACAGCGTCCTTGATCACGCCCGCCGGCCGCCAGCCGCCCATCTGGACCGGCTGGGCCAGCGCGTCGGGGATGAGGGTGACGGAGATGGTGGCCAGGGCTGCCGACTGCGAGAGGTACTTCATGCGACCTTTAATTTGCTCGATCTGACCGCGGATCGTAGTGAGCTCGCGATACACCGCCAGCACATCTTCGGTGCTGGTGGCCTGTTTCAGGATCGCCTGGAGTTGGGCCTCGGTCGCTTCCAGGTTCTTCAGGCGCGCATCAAGGTCCACGTACTCGGCGGTCACGTCCTCGCCGCGCACGCTTTCGCTGCGCACCTCGACGGCCATCGCCCGGATGCGATCCATGGCCTCGTCGAAGCGCGCGGCCTCTACGCGCAGCGTGATGTAGCCCTGGGTGGCGTTCTCCAGGCGCGAGGTGCTGGATGACACGACGAACCCGCCGAACTCCTCGGCGAGCTTTCCCAAGGCGCTCATCTGTTCTTGTGTGTCCTTTACGACGATGGTCAGGTCAGCCGTGCGGATGATCAGGCGCGGTTGGGGGGTCTGATCCGATGCATCGGCTTGGCCGACGGCTTCCTTAGGCGGCAGCTGGGCCGGCGCGGGGGCCATCGCTCCCGCCTCTGACGCGTAGTGCTCCGGTGGAGCGGCGCAGGCCGAAACGGACAACACGACCGAGCTGAGCAGCGCGACAACTGTGATGAAACGGTGCTTGAAAGTGACTCTCATGATCGCCCTCCCTGTGGCCTTGTAACAGGCCAGTATGCGACTTTATCTTCAAGACGCCAGACGCGCCGCTAGGTTCCCTGTGCGGTCGCATCCGCAGCCAGACGCCGAGCAGCGTCAGGCAGATGTCAAGCCTTTTCGTCCCGGTGGCTATAATTTCGACTAATCCGCTTACCTTTGTGGCTGTCTCGAAAGCGTCCTCGTCAGACGTGCGATCCCACAGCAGGGCGATTCGGATGGGCTGGGGAGCAGCGATAGTGTTGAACATCCGGAGGAATAACGAATGGCTTCTCTTCTCGATAAAGTGAGCACCTTGATCCAGGCGAACCTGCATGCGCTGGTGGACAATGCGCTGCGATCCAACTCGATGGCAGTCATTGACCAATATATCCGCGACGTGGACAACAACCTCGACGCGCTGGAGGATGCTGCGGCAACCGTTGGCGGACAGGTGAAGACGCTCGAGCGCAAGAGCGCCGAGTACAAAAAGCAGATGGACGAGCTCGACCGCAACATTGACCTGTTCCTCACCCAAGGCAAGGACGACCTGGCGCGTGCGGCGCAAGCCAAGCTGAACTCGGTGCGCGGTCTATACGAGACCTACAACGGTCAGTTGGAGCGACAGCGCCAGGAATACAAGGCGTTGCTCGATGCGCGGCTGAAGCTGCAGGCCAAGCTCACCACCATCCGTCAGCAACGCGAGGAGATGGTGGCGCTGCTCGACCTGGCCAAGGCCAAGGAGATCACCAACCGGACGATCAAGTCGCTGAACGACCTGGCCGGTGTAGGCGATGCCGATGTCGCGCGCATGGCCGAGGCCATCCGCACCCGGCTCGATCAGGCATCGGCGCGCGCGGAGATGGCCGCCCAGAACCTGGACGCGCAGATGGACGAAGTGCTCGGCCGGGGCGAGCTGGACGCGCAACTCGAGGAACGCAAACGGCGGCTGGGGATCAACCAGTAAGCCTCTGGGCTTTGAGTTCTGAGCCTCGGGTTTGCAGCCATTCATAGCAAGGTCGGGGGCTGAGAACCGACGACTTCGATGGACGATCTGCGGCAGCGCACGCGCGGTAAGCTCATCCAGAACGCAATCTTCAGCCCGCTCAGCGCGTTGATCATCGCAGCTGGCATCATCCTGGTCGGGCTGGGTGTGCCGATTCCCATCCTGGGCCAGCCGCCGTTCAACCTGCCGGCGGTCTGGTGGCTGGCAGGGCTGGTGCCGCTGTGGCTGGCTGTGATCGGCGCGAACATCGTCAACCGGCAAGCCGGCGAGCAGGCCGTCGCGCAGGCGTTGCGCGAGGAGTTCGACCTCGGCCGCATCCGCAACCCCAGCCTGCGTATGAACGTCAAGCAGGCCATCGCCTACCGCGAGCGCATAGACAAGGCGGTGGAACGCTTCACCGATTCGGCCATGCAGCATCGCATGCAAGACGTGGCGAATCAGGTGGAGGAATGGGTGCGCAACATCTACGCCCTGGCCAGCCGCCTGGATGCGTTCCAGAACGATGAGATCATCAAGAAGGATTTGCAAGACGTGCCGGAGTCCATCAAGCGCCTCAAGCAGCGCGCGCTACAGGAGCGCAACGAACTCATCCGGCGTGAACTGGATGAGACCATCAATCGCCGGCAGGTGCAGTACAACAACCTGCTCAAGTTGGAGGCGGCGATGGATCGCGCCGATCTGCAGTTGGAGAACACGCTCACTGCGCTTGGCACGGTGTATTCGCAGATGCTGCTGCTGGACGCGAAGGACGTGGACAGCAGCAAGGCGCAGCGCCTGCGCGAAAACATCGCCGAGCAGGTGAACTCGCTGCATGATGTGCTCGCTTCGATGGAGGAGGTGTACGACGGGAGTCACGATCAAGTCGGACGCAGCCGCACGAACATGGGTGCCGACGCCGGGAGCGCGCGCTAATCCACGCCTCATCCTTCCACCTACATCTTTCTAACCCACCGGCGATATAGTCCGCCACAATCATCGGCAGGCGCGGCATGCGGCTGGGCAGACAGGCTGCCGTCGGGTGATCGCGGCGAGGTAGACATGGATATCGGTCAGGCTGTCTTCGACGTCATCTCCAATCCGAATATCGCCTATGCATTGCTGGTGCTCGGTTTGCTCACGCTGGTGATCGCGTTTGCGGTGCCGGGCACCGGATTTCTGGAAGTGGGCGCCGGGTTGTGCCTGTTGCTGGCATTGCTCGGCCTGTCCCGGCTGCCGGTGAACATCGCCGGCCTGTTGCTCATCCTGGCTGGCATCGGCCTGCTGATTGCCGATATTCAAATCCAAAGCGGGTTGGTGGCGCTCGGTGGAGCAGTCATCCTCGGCATCGGCTCACTCTTTCTGTTCCGGCCCGACGAACGCGCATTCGCCGTCTCGTGGTGGCTGATCGTCCTGGTCTCGGGCGGTTCGGCGATCTTCTTCGGGTTCGGGTTGCATCGAGCCCTGCAAGCCATGCAGCGGCAGCCGGTCTTCTCGCAGGACAGCCTCTTGGGCGCACAAGGGGTGGTCAAGTCGCCCCTCACCGCCGAATCGGGGTTTCTGGGCACTGCGCAGGTCGCCGGCGAGCTGTGGACCGTGAAGTCGGATGAGCCGATCGGCGAGGGTGCGCCGGTTGTGGTCGTTCAGGTCGAAGGATTGACGCTCTTCGTCCGCGCGCTGGCCCACCCCGCGGGACATCTCGAAGAGCAAGTGCAAGCGAAAGAGGAGGAAACGAAATGAATGGTTTGATCACGTTGATCGCGATCAGCTTACTGGTGGTGATCGCTTTCTTCATCGTCGGCGGGGTATTGCGGTCTTTCATCCTGGTCGCCAGGGAATACGAACGCTATGTGGTCTTCCGCCTGGGACGCTCCATCGGCGCCAAAGGGCCGGGGTTGATCATCCTGATCCCGCTCATCGACACGGCGACCAAGGTGGATCTGCGCGAACAGTTCATGGAGGTGCCGCAGCAGACAGCCATCACTAAGGACAACGCGCCGATCTCAGTGGACTTCCTCACCTATTGGAAGGTGTCCGACCCGGAGCGCAGCGTGCTGCAGGTGGGCAACTTTGCTGCGGCGTCGCAGGGTATCGCGACCACGACGCTGCGCGCCGTCATCGGCGACATCACGCTGGACGATGTGCTGGCGCAGCGCGAGCGCATCAACCAGACGCTGCGCAGCAAGCTCGATGAGGTGACCGAGCGCTGGGGCGTGAAGATCACGGCGGTGGAGATTCGTGAGATCACCCCGCCGCGCGACGTGCAGGAAGCCATGAACCGCCAGATGAGCGCCGAGCGCACGCGCCGCGCATTGGTGACCGAGGCGGAGGGCAAGCGCCAGGCCGCCATCACCCTGGCCGAGGGTGAGAAGACCTCTGCCATTCTGCGCGCAGAGGGCTCGAAGCAGTCGGCCATCCTGGAGGCCGAGGGTCAGAAGATGGCACAGGCGCTGCGGGCCGAGGGTTTCGCTACGGCGCTGAATGCAATCTTCGAGGCGGCGCAGCACGTGGACACGAACACCATGCTGATCCAATATCTCGAGGCCCTCAAGGCGATTGGCGCCAGCCCGGCTACGAAGTACATCTTCCCCATGGAGTTCACCGGCCTGGTCAAGCCGCTGGGAGAGATGATGTCGGCAAACGGCAAGGGTGTGCGCGAGGACGCCAAGTCGGCCGGTGCGTGAAGCGCTGCAAGCGCGCTGAAACCGGGCAGGTCTCGCTCGCTCTCCCACCGGGAAGCGAGCCGACCTGCCCGATTCCTTTCATATAAACCATCCCGATGCGCTCATCAAATCGCCGGCGGCCATGCGCGCGATGCGCTCGGCTTCCGACGGCGAGTCGTGGACGGCCGTGACGTGACCCATCTTGCGGCCTTTGCGACACGCGCGCTTGCCATACCAGTGCACGTGCGCGCCGCGATACGAGAGGGCGCGTTCGAAGTCGCGCGGCCCGGGCATCTGGTCGCTCGTGCCGAGGCAGTTCACCATCACCGCGGCTTTCTTGACCATGTCCGGCCAGCCCAGTGGCAATCCCAGGACGGCGCGCACGTGATTCTCGAACTGCGAGGTGAGGCAGGCCTCAATGGTGTAGTGGCCGCTGTTGTGCACGCGCGGGGCCACTTCGTTGATCAGTAGCGCGCCGTCGTTCAGCTCGAATAGCTCGACGCCGAAAGCGCCGACGCCGTTCACGGCTTCGATCACCGCCCTGCCGAGCGCCTTCGCCGGGTGATCGAAGCCGCTCTGGTGAGCACGCACCACGTGGCACACGTGGTTGAGTTGCAGCGTCTCCACCACCGGATAGGTGACCACGCGCCCATCCTGTCCGCGCACGACGACGATCGCCAGTTCGCGCTTGAAGTCCACGAATCGCTCCACCATCAGCTCGCGGCCGGTCGCGCTCAACGTGTCCCACGCCGCCTGCGCTGCGTCGGCGCTGGCAATTTCGGCGTTGCCATAGCCGTCGTAACCGAGCGTGCGCGTCTTGAGCACGAGTGGGTAGCCGTGCTGCGCGCCGAAGGCTTTGACCTCGTCGAGTGAGCCCACGGCGGCGTATGCTGCCGTGGGAAGGCCGGCGGCGTTCAGGGTTTGCTTCTGCGTGAACTTGTCCTGTACGAGCGCCAGCGTGTGCGAGCCGGGCAGCACGCGCCGCCCGCGCCGTTCGAGGAATTCGATCAGCTCGACGGGCACGAATTCGCT
>FWWM01010326.1_pt1 | contig 16679 bp, 16 predicted proteins | sample 2228351 | NCBI WGS metagenome assembly FWWM01 (sample SAMEA103939774, study PRJEB20133) | metagenome | reverse complement strand
ATGTCGACACATCTTACCCAGAGACCGGTATCATAAACTCTTAACCAGTTTCGGGCAAGCCCTTTTCGGGATAGGCTCTTAGCGGCAGGAGCCAGCCACGGTGCCCGGTGCCCGGTCGCACAATTCGCCGGGTTCACCCCGTGGAGAGCCTGCCATGTCTTTTTGCCCGTCTACCTCTGATTGCGTCGGCGGTCTCGTCGCCGGTTATGCCGCATGGATCCCGAACCGCGCGGCGAGCCGCCGGCGCCCGCGCGCCGGCTTTACGCTCGTGGAGATCCTCGTGGTCATCGCCATCATCGGCGTGTTGGTCTCGCTGCTGATGCCTGCGGTGCAGCATGCACGCGAGGCTGCTCGCCGCAGCCAGTGCAGCAACAATCTCAAGCAGATTGGCCTGGCCATTCACATGTACCACGACACGTACCGCAAGTTCCCGATGGCCACCCACTGGCGCGGCAAGTACTACAGCGCGTTTACTGCCGTCTTGCCTTTTCTGGAGCAGTCTCCCATCTACCAGTCGTACGATGCGAGGGAGAGCGCGTTTCATCCTTTGAATGCCGCGGCCGTGGCGATACCCATCTCGACCTACACCTGCCCGAGCATGGTGCTGCCGCGGCCCGTGCCGCAGAAGAGCTGCGGCGAGTCGGCTGCGCCGGCCAGTTACGCCGTCTGCGTCGGCAGCATGAGTTGCTGGGGACCCATCCACAACGGTGCCATTGTGGGTCACGACAAAGGCAGCTTCGGGTTCGACGACGTTCTCGACGGCACGGCCCAAACGCTGATGGTGGGCGAGCTGGACTATGGCCTGACGAATTACAACTTCTCGAGCGGGGCATGCGTGGGCATGCATCGTGGCGGGGTAACAGCTTGGGGGATCGGCTACCCTGGTTATTCGATGGCATGCACGGTAGGCGTTTACAACGCCAGCAAGCTGATCGTGGGCTTTCAGGAGTTTGAGACGTTCCGGAGCGATCATCCGTCTGGGGCGCACTTCGCGTTTGTCGACGGTGGGGTCCACTTTATTCACGACTCGGTCGACAAGACGCTGCTTGATGCCCTGGCCACACGGCGGGGGAAGGAGGGGGTTGACTGGGAGGACATGCAATGAGGCGGAGCAGAGGGCGACCTAGGGCGGGCTGGCCAGCCTTGCCGTGCTGTGTGGAGGGCAGGGCATGCGCCGCGAGTCAGCCGGCGGTGCAAGGGCCGGCAGTACGGAGGTGCGCCGCGCGAGCGTCGGCGATGCGAGTGCTGGCCGTGCCGGTGTCTGCTGCGCCGGTTGCGGCAGTACGGGTGCTGGCGGTGGTGGTGCTGGCTGCCGTACTGTTGCCTGTGGCAGCGGGTTGCGGCGCGAGTGGTCCGCCGCGGGCCGCAGTCAAGGGGCGTGTGACGCTTGACGGCCAGCCGCTTGCTGCGGGCGCCATACACTTTGTGCCGGTGGGCCAGACAAAAGGGCCGCTTGCGGCGGCTAGGATCGTGAACGGCGAGTATTCCCTTTCACGTGCCGAGGGTCCCGTGGTGGGCCGTGTGCGGGTCGAGATCTACTCGCCGACCGAAGCTGCGATACCGCTGGACGATCCGCTGGCATTTGCCGCCGCTGACGCGAGCGCGATGCCTCAAGAGCGCCTGCCTGCTCGATACAATCGAGCCTCGAACCAGTTCGTTGATGTCAAGTCGGAGGGCGAGAACCACTTCGACTTTCAGCTTGTGTCCGATCCATAACACCATTCGCTACCCATCAAGTAGAGGAGCAACCATGTTTGATATCCGGAATTATATTGGCGCCCTGTTTGCCGGTGTGCTGTTGCCGCTTGCGGGGCATTGGATGCTGGCCGAGGAGCCGGCCTCGGGCACTGTGTCGCAGGGGGTTACAGGGCCGACGGCGGAGGAAATGATGCGCCGTGCCCACGAGGCTCGCGCAACGTGGGAAGGCCTGCCGGGCTTCGCGGCAGACATTCTCGTTTCTGCCGATGGCCGCACGGCCTCGGGCACAGTCGAGGTGGGCCCAGATGGAAACGTTTCGCTCAAGCTCGACGGCGATTTCCCCTGGGTAGAACGCACGTTGCGGTCGCTGGCGGCACACCGCCGTGCTGACGCGCGCGATACGTACGACGTCTCATTCGCAGATGAAGACGTGTGCCATCCGCTCGGCCGCTTGATCAAGATCAACGACGATGCGTTGATGGGCAGCCAGTACCGGATCCGCGAAGACGTGATCACCGAGGTGCACCGCAAGCTGGACGATGTGCGCTTTACGATTACGGTTCTGGACGTGGTACGCAACGTGGAGGACAAATATTTGCCTGCCGTGTACGCGGTGAGTTTCTGGGAGGCGGAGTCGGGCAAGCTCAAGAGCACGTCGGTGGTGCGAGACGAGTGGACGCGCCTGGGCCGTTGGGACGTGCCTGCGCGGGTGATCAATATCGAAACCAGCGACGGCGCTAGGCATGTACGAGAGATTCGCTTCAGCGGCCACCGGCTGCTCGAGGCACAAGCGGCGAAGTGAGTCTCCGCGCGGCTGTACGAGTAAACAAGCCAGATGGGCGGCGCATGCTTGGGCGAGCAGGCCTTGGCAGAAGGGGCGAGGTTCCCGACGCTCGCTTCTTTCGTGCGGCCCCAGGCTGCTTGCGGGCTGGCCCCCATCTGGCTCGTTACTCCGGCCGACGCGTGCGGCAGGTACGCGGCAGGCAAGGTATGCGGGAACAATGAGGCTGCTGCCGTGCTTTGGCCGGCAGTTACGCTCGCCCCGCCGGATGGGGGAGGCATGTGGAAGCAGTGAGGGTGCTGCTACCATGGCGGCGGTTGGGCACTGCCACTAGGCCGCGCGAATCGGGCTGTTTCAAGGGCGGGCACGCTGCTGGCGGCTAGGCGGGCGGAGGAGTCTCGGCCCGCTCCCGTGCCACACGGCGTTCGGTCAGCTCGATGGCGGTCTGCAATCCTCGGGCCTTGTTGAGCGTTTCTTGATACTCGTTGGCTGGCACGCTGTCGGCCACGATGCCCGCGCCCGCCTGCACATACGCCGTGTCGCCTTGCAGTACGATGGTCCGCAGGGCGATGCAGGTGTCCATGTTTCCGCGGAAGTCGATGTATCCCACCGCCCCCGCATACGGGCCGCGACGGTGGGGTTCGACTTCGTCGATGATCTGCATGGCCCGCACTTTGGGCGCGCCCGACACCGTCCCCGCAGGCAGGCAGGCACGCAAGGCATCGAAGGCGTCTTTCCCCTCCGACAGACGCCCAGTGACATTCGAGGTGATGTGCATCACGTGGCTGTAGCGCTCCACAGTCATCACGTCGCTCAACTGCACGCTGCCGTAGCGAGATACGCGGCCCACGTCGTTGCGGCCCAGGTCGACCAGCATGATGTGCTCGGCGCGCTCCTTGGGATCGGCCAACAGCTCTTCGGCCAGGCGGCGGTCTTCTTCTTCCGTGGCGCCGCGGCGGCGGGTGCCCGCCAGCGGACGCACAGTAATCTGGCCATCCACCACACGGACCATGATCTCCGGAGAACTGCCCACCAGCGTGGCGTGGGGCGTGCGCAGGTAGAACATGAACGGGCTGGGATTGATGACCCTCAACGTGCGGTAGATCTCCAGCGCCGGAGCACGCACGGTGGCTGCCAGCCGCTGGCTGATGACGACCTGAAAGATATCTCCGGCGCGGATGTACTCCAGGCAGCGTTCGACCGTCTGCTCGAAGTCTGCTTGCGAGAAATTCGACTGCCATGCGAGCGCTGGCTCGCCCGGAGTTTCAACATCGGCCAGCCGCAACTCGGGCGTCGGCCGGCACAAGGCGGCCGCCAGTTCGTCGACCCGCTGGCAAGCCTCGTCGTAGGCCTCGCGGAGCGGCCGCCCGCCCGCAAGCCGCGCCAGCACGACCACCAGCATGGTCTTGGTGACGTTGTCGAACACCACCATGCGGTCGTAGAACGCAAAGCTCAGATCCGGCAGACCGCGGTCGTCCGGCGGCGCATTGGGCAACTGCTCGATGTAGCGCACGGCGTCGTACGCCGCATAGCCGACGGCGCCTCCAGTAAACGGCGGCAAACCCGGCACCTGCGCCACGCGCCAGCGCCCCAGCTCCGCGCGCAGCAGCTCCAGGGGGTCGGCGGCCGTCGCCTCCTGTATCTCGCCCGCGCGTTCTAAGACTTGCACGCGCTGGCCCCAGGCATAGAACTCTGCAAACGGCTGGGAGGTGAGGAAGCTGTAACGGCCAACCTTCTCTCCCCCCACCACGCTCTCGAACAGGCAGGCGCAGGCCCCCTCGTCCATGCGTGTAAAGGCGCTCACGGGCGTGAGGGCGTCGCTGAGCAGCCGCCGATAGACGGGTACGAGTTCTACGCCCTGAGCCAGGCGGCAGAAGGAGCCAAAATCAGGAAGGTGCGTCATCCGAGAGCAGCCGCGCGAAACGGAAGCAGCTTAGCAGCCGCACACGACAAGGGCAACCGGCCCGCTCGGCGCACGACAGGATCGCCAGCGGATGAGCGGCTGCACGTGTCCAGCGCGGCCCAGCCCCATCTCGCCGGAACAGCTCGCGACCCTTCTGACTAGCGTAGAACGCCGCATGTGCCCGCCAACAGTGCATCACGAACCCGCTGAAACCATCCCCATCAACCGGCCCACGACCTCGTCGCACTGCGCGTGAAGTTGCCCGCGCGAAAGCACGAGGCCACACCCCGCAGACCGTGCCTGTTCCAGCAGGGCCTGCTGCACGTGCGCGCCATAGGCCGCAATCGCGGCCACACCGCGTGCACGCAAGGCAGCCACGACTTGCTCGGGCTGAATGCCCGGCATGGCAAGGTCGAGAATGGCGGCGGCTGCCTCCGGTGCTCGGTGCAGCGCGTCGGCGCGGCGAACAGCCACCAACTCCGCCCCATGCCGGCGGCATGCCGCCTCTAACTGCGGTGCAAACATCAAGTCTGCGCTGATGAACAGCACATTCATGGCAGATAAGGCCGCTGAGCGATCATGCCCGCAAGGAGCGGTCTTCAGGCAGGTAAAGAATCCGCCCGCAGCTTCCGCAGACGGCCACCTGCCCCATCATAAGTTGATTCATCTTGTTCGGCGTGACCCGCTGGTAGCAGCCGCTGCACGTTTCTCCGTCGACCTGGGCCATGCCGTCGTCTCCCTTGCTGCGGACCACGCGCTCGTACAGCTCGCGAAAGTCGAGAGGGAGCTGCCCTTCGGCCTGGGCCAGGTCTGCTTCGAGCCGCTGCACGTCTGCCCGCAACATGGCCTCTTGGTCGGCCACTTGCATGCGGCAGGTGGCCAGGTCTTCTCGGGCTTTGGCCAATTTCTGATCGACTTCTTTGATGCGGCCAGCCAGAGCATCGATCTTTTCTAACAACTCCAGATACTCGTCTTCCAACACGCTTTTCGCCATTTCGTCGGCGGCGATTTGGTCCCTCAGTGCCTGGTACTCCCGATTGCTGCTGGCGGCGTTGAGCTTGATCTTGAGATCCTTGATCTTCTGCTCCGAGGAACGTAATTCGAGCTGTTTCTGATCGGCGTGGATGCGAGCGGCTTTGTGGTCGGCCTTGGCCTGGTCGAGTTCGCCCGCAATGCGGTTGACGACGGCTTCGCGGTTTTTGACTTGTCTGGGCCCTGCTTCGAGCCGGCCACGCAGATCGCGCAATTGACGATGGATGCGGTGCAGTTCTCGCAGGGCCGCGGCGGTTACGCTCATGCAAGTGCTCGCTGGCGGCGGTGAGAATGCCTCTTCTCAGTATAAAGCATAAACCACCCGCTTGCGATGATAGCGCATCCAAAACGCCGCCGCTTGCTACGGCGAGCCACAAGCGACCATAGTCATCGCAAGCTGCCAGCAAGCGCGAGGCGGCGCTATCGCCGATCCCGTGGTTCTAGCCTGCGCCACACTGGCTGCGTGCGGCCTCAGCCTGCGTTGTTGGCGGTGCCCTGCCTCGCTATTGGGGGTGCTTCGCGGGGAATGAATTCTGTTCTTCCCGGCGGCGGGCGGCACCCTACCTGGCTGCCGCGGCCACCTAGATTTGACCTTGCCCACCTCGTGCTTTGCCATGCGGCCAGGCACCGCAGCAAAAGAAGCCTGCACTTGTAATCGGCCGGCCCGCTAAGGCAGGGCCTCACTCAGAAGCGCGCCGCAAGAGCAGCGGCAGGCCAGCGGCAAGTTCCTGCTCGTCCAGCACGGCGTCGCCGTTGGCGTCCAGCCGATCGAAAAGCCTGTGCAGCTCCATAGGTACTTCCCTGCGATCCAGGCGGCCGTTGCCGTCTGCATCGAGCCTTTCGATGGTCTGTTCCAGACGCGCGGCAAGGCCCAGGTCGTCCTGCGTGGCGCCGCGCGGCACCGCGATGTCGAAGTATCCCAGCATCATTTCCTCCCACGTCTGGTCGCCCCAGCGGACGGCCGCCTGCGGGTCGGGATTGTTGAGGTTCGCCGGCGAATTGTCGTAGTGGGCCACGGCATGCATCAGCGTGCCCGCAGGGATCGGGCGCGGCTCGGCGAGGTAATAGGTGGTCTGCCAGTTGAAGTCATACCGTGGGACGTCAAGCAGGATCTCACTTGTGCCATCAGGCCAGCGAGCCACGTAGCGGAACGATTTGCCGCGCAGGTGCATGTGCGGCATGAATGACAGTAGCAGACATTCGGGCAGGGGCCGCCAGCGCGTGGCGCGAACCTCGTGGTCCGGGGCACCGGGTGGAATCTGAAAGAACCGCTGAACGACAGACGTGGTGCGCACCTCGTGGGTGATCGCCTGCTCCTCGGCCAACAGCAGGCCGACCCGGCAGCGGTCGCGCTGTGGTGTGCCGTTGGGCGTGTAATGCACTTGAAAGACCAGTTCGGATCCGGCGGGCAGGCGCTTGGCCATCCCCTGTGGATAGGGCCGAGGCCGGCGGCCCGGTACGTAGGCGGCAACAAAGCCCTCGATCCCCTCTCGCAATCCTCGCCGGCCCTTACCTGGCTCCACCGCGAACACAAGCACATGGTGCACCACCGCCCGGTTGCCCGGCCTCACTTCTGCCGCCTGCACCCACACATCGGACTTCAGGCCGCTGGCGGCTCGAAAGTACTGGTACTCGACCGTCCCCGAGGCTGGCACCTCGAACTCACGCGGCATCTCGAACACCAGATCTGGGGCGCGATCAAGCTGCCACCCATCTACAAACTCAAGCGGCGGCGGAAGGTCTGCCGGGTCTCCTTCCGGAGCGCCCGCTGCCACCCACGCCTCGATGGCCTCGCGCTCCGCCTCGCTCAAGGCGCGCTCGTTGGAGAAGCTCCCATATGCGGGGTTCGCGTGCCAGGGTGGCATGCGGCCCTCGCGAACCACTTCGGCAATCGTCTCCGCCCAGCCGGCAACCTCGCTGTACTCGGTAAGCGCAAAGGGGGCGATTTCCCCGGCACGGTGGCACTCGACGCACCGCCGTTGCAAGATCCGCGCAATCTGGTTGCTGTACGTCACTGCCGCATCGGGCTGAGGTGCATGCACCCGACCAATGCGGCAGCCCGCGCTCGGTTGATGAGGCTGGCTGACGGCCTTCCCGCCCAGCAACTCGTTGAGCGCCTCTCGCAAGTCTTCTCGCTGTGGCTTGGGGCGTGCATACCCAACGCCGTACTGATCGTCGATCCGGCCCCAGTACCGCACCACGCGATCCTGGTCGAGCACAAACACCTCCGGTGTACGCTGTGCAGAAACCGCGTCCGCCATCCGGTTGCCGGCATCCTTCAATAGGGGGAATGGCAGGTCGTGCGCATGCACAAACGCCGCCAGGTCGGCCAGCGAGTCTTGGCTATTGGAGTCGATGCCGAGGATGGCGACGCCCCGCTTGCCGAATTCGCGGGCAAGCTCGCCCAGCCGCACGGCATATAGCTTGGCCAGGGGGCATTCCGTGCCGAGAAAGGCCAATACCACCACCGGCTGCCCGGCGTAATCAGACAGGGCGTGCGGCCGGCCGCGGTGATCGGGCAGCACAAAGTCTGCAATCTGCTTGCCCAGGGGAGAATGGGGATCCGCCGCGTGCAGCGGCTGTGCGTAAGCCAAAAAGGGCGCAAACAAGGCTGCTGACAACACCACATACCCCACCACGGCAGTTCGCATGGATGACTCCTGGACCCTTAAGGCACAGCACGTTTACGATGAAATGCGGCCGCTCACCAAGCACGCGCGGCTGCCGCCAACGGCAGCATGTCTCGCACGGCCGAATGCTGCAAACAGCCAAATCCCGCTCCTTTATACCCGCTGTGCAGCCGAGTTGTTTCGGCCCACGCGTGCCCTGCTACGGCAAGCGCGCTCCCGTAGCAGTAGCTTGCTTGAATGTACCTATGGCTCATGTATGGCCCTCTGCTGCGAGCAGCAGGCCGCAATGGGCTTATGCGTACTATCGCGGGCGAGAGGGGGCGATCAGCCCCTCTTCGGGGCTGCTAGCCGTGGCGTACAGCCGCCGCGGTATGCGCCCGGCCAGCCAAGCCAACCGTCCCGCCTCAACCGCGCACTTCATCGCACGTGCCATGAGGAGCGGATCCCTGGCATGTGCGATGCCGGTGTTCAGCAGCACGCCATCGACGCCCAGCTCCATGGCCACAGTTACGTCGCTGGCCGTGCCGACACCTGCATCGACGATCACAGGATAGTGCGGATCGCCCTCCTTGAGATACTCCAGGCAGATGCGGATGTTGTTGGGGTTCAAAATACCCTGGCCCGAACCGATGGGGCTGCCGGCCGGCATCACGCTGGCGGCACCCGCCTCTTTCAAGCGGCGTGCCATCACCGGATCGTCGGTGGTGTAGCAAAGAACCTCAAAGCCTTCGGCCACCAGTTGCTGCGTGGCCTCTAGCGTTCCGACGGGATCGGGTAGAAGCGTCTTCTTGTCTCCCAACACCTCGATCTTGACCCAATTCGCACCTGGATTGCCAAGCTGTTCGAGAATCTCGCGCCCCAGCCGGGCCACACGGATCGCATCTTCTGCCGTATAGCAGCCGGCCGTATTGGGAAGCAAGGTGTAGCGGTGCGTATCGAGATGGTCGAGGAGGTTGCGCCCTTGGGCGTCGATGAGGCGCTCACGGCGCACGGCTACGGTCACGCAGTCGCAGCCAGACAGTTCGAGCGCCTGGGCCATCAGCTCGAAGCTGGCGTACTTGCCTGTGCCAACAATCAAACGGCTGCGCAGCACGTGGCCGCCAATACGCAGCACATCATCTGCCGCCTGTGCGGAGGAAACAGTTTCGACCCCTGTGCGGGGCGAAGAGGCCGTACCAGTCGATCTCGACATGTCTTAACCGCCTCCTGCCAGGCCCACGACTTCCACCCGGTCCCCATCTTGCAGGGGGCGTTCGGCGTGGCGTGCACGGGGCACCAGTTCCAGGTTCACCTCTACAGCTACGGGGCGATCGGAGGCGTTGAGCAACTTGAGCAAGTCTGCGACGGTTGCGCCGTACGGCAGTTCAACAGCTTGGCCGTTCACGAGCACCGAGGGCATTACCTGTCCCGCACGGCCGTTGTGCGGAATTGAATCTTGTCCAGGGGGACAAGTGCGCTGAATTGTGCGCCGCCCCCTCGGCTAGCCGCCGAGTTCCAGGGCACGGCGTAGGCGACGCACTGGCCTGTGGAGAGTTCCGCCACATAGACCACGGCGGCACCGGGCTGAACATTGCCCGCACCAGGCACGCGCCGCAGTTGCGCCAGTCCGGTAACCATCAGGTACTTGGGATTCTTGCTCGGGTCTACCTGCAAATCGGCCAGCACGTTGGTGGTAAATGCGGCCTGGAACTTGCCTGTTACAGGGCTGAGCGCGGTCGCCTTGAGTTCGCCCGTGACCGAGTCCAGGAAGTAAAGACACTCCATATCTTCATCCACAGGACCGGTGGCCATAGCAAAGTTCTCAAAGCGGTCCGTAGAGACGGCATGCAATGGGGCATGGGGCAGCACCCCTGCCGCCGCCAGACCCAGCAATAGGCCCGCCAGCAACCAAGCTGCTCGGCCAAGCCAACCTTCGCAGCAATCCGAGATTCTGAGGTTCATTGCATCCTCTCCCGATTCGTTCAGTGTGGACGATGCCGCCTGGCCAGCCCGCACGCACCCGGCTAACGCAACGTGACGACCCGTGCCAGCGCCCAGCCGTCCCGTATCCTACCGCGCGCCGCCGTTTCTTACCAGAGATGTGACGAAGCGGCAGCAGAGCAGGCGCTGTTCGCCTCAGGCAGCCCGGCCGCCGGGCGAGCGTGCGGCAAGCGGGCAACGCCCCGCACCACGCCGCTGTTTGATGCGTCCCTCGTGGGAGCAGCGCACGACGTGCACGCGAGCTGCCCGCACCACAACCCATCGCGGCTCAGGCACACTCACTTGCGGCGGCGCGGAGCCACCTCCGGGTTGACCCAAGCCCGTAGCGGCTGACCGGCGAGGCCGGCCAGCAAGTTGTCGGCAGCAATCTCCGCCATCCCGTTGCGGCTGCTTACCGTGGCGCTGGCAATGTGCGGAGCCACCACGCAGTTGGGCAGCTTCAAGAGCGGATCGTCCGGGTTGGGCGGTTCCGGATCCGTCACGTCCAGGCCGGCCGCGAAGATCCAACCCTCGCGCAGGGCACGCACCAGGTCTGCTTGGACGACCAGGCCGCCGCGGGCCGTGTTCACAAACACGGCCGTCGGCTTCATCTTTTGAAAGGCTGCGGCATTGAACAGGTGTTGCGTGCTAGGGTTCAAATCGGCATGCAACGAGATGAAGTCGGACTCAGTCAGCAGCTCATCGAAGCCCACCAGCCTGGCGGCTAGCTCTGCCTCGGCCCGCGGGTTGGCACGCACGTCGTGGTACAGCACCCGCATGTCCCAGGCGCGGTGGCAGCGGCGTGCCAGGCTGAAGCCGATGCGGCCCATGCCCAGCACGCCGAGCGTCTTGCCGCACAGATCTTGCCCAATGAAGCCGAGCGGCTGCCAGGTCTTCCACAACCCAGCCCGCGCGTGATCGGCAGACTCGACGATCCTCCGTGCCGCGGCCATGAGCAGCGCAAGTGCCATGTCGGCCGTGGCCTCGGTGAGCACGTCTGGCGTGTTGCCGATGCAAATGCCCCGTTCGGTGGCCGCGGCGACGTCGATGTTGTTGAATCCCACGGCAAAATTGCTGACCACCTTGAGGCGCGGTGCGGCATCCAAGAGTGCGGCGTCGATGCGGTCGGTGAGCAGCGATAACAGTCCGTCGCAATCTTGCACCTTCTCCCGCAGCGTTTCGGGCGGAGGGGGAAGGTCCTCGGGCCAGATCTCGGCATCACAGGCCTGGCAGATGCGTGCCAGACCGGCCTCGGGAATACGTCGAGTGACAAAAACGCGCGGACGAGGCATGGCTTGCGAGCCTTGTGACGATCGAGGGAGGCCGTACGCCGGGCCGTGGCGGGGTCGTACCTACGCCAGGTCGCGTTCTTCGAACAGAAACAACGCCACCAACATGGCCAGCGTACAGTAGAGCAGAGTATAGCCGCACGTGGATGCCAGCACGTCCGGCGGTACGACACGCCGCGAAACGATCGCCGGAGACATGCTGTAATTCTCCAGCACCGGAAACACGGCGGCCATCAACTGCGCCACGAACGCTACCAGCGGATGCCGCCCCACGGCAGAGTTAGCCAGCAGCGGCACCAGGTGGCCCACCACGTAGATCGAGAGCGAGAGCAGCATGTTGGGCAGCATCGGCAGCCGGGTGGAAATAGCCACCGCGATGCTCGTCATCAGCATCGCCTCCATCAACACCATGGCAAGGCCCGGAACTACGTTGAGCACCGCCCCGGCACACTGGCTCATGGTCGGATCCTGCTGAGAAAGTTCCCGGGCCTCGAATGGCACCTTGTAAGACACCGCCATCAACAGCACCGTCCCCAACACGATAAACAGAGACAGCACCGCTCCCAGCACGCCCAGAAACTTCCCCAGCACGAACAACCGCCGCGTGATCGGCTTGGCAAGCAGCATCAGCGCCGTCCGGCCCTCGACCTCCTCGAAGATCGAAACGCTCGCGGAATAGATGCCCAGCAGAATCGTCAACACCATCACCCAGGTGAGGCCCGTATCCTCGAACATCTCCAAATCCTGCCCCAGCGTGTTGTAGGGCAGCAGCATCAACAGCACGATGCCCACCATGCCCACGCCCAGCAGAACCCAGAAAAGCGGTTGCGACCAGGCCTCGCGAGCGGTCGCATATACCACAGCCGTGAAGCGAGGCATCAGCAACTTCATCAACACGTATGCGGCCAGCAGGAGAAGATAGCAGGCCGCTCCTCCGGCCAGGGCGGCGCCTGCGGGGGCCGCCCAGTCGTACCAGACTGCCAACAGAAGGGGATGCATGCCGTATGTCATTGCAAAAAGGCGTTCGATTAGCGTCGGATTTCAAAACAAGCGAACTCTCCGGTGGCAGGCAGGCGCACCACGTGGCAGCCCTCGACCAGGCCGCGCATGGCCGCTTCGATCTCGCGTTGCAAGCGGTCCAGGTCGAGCGGGCGGCCCTCGGCCACTACAAGCACCCGGCCGTCGGGCAGGTTCCGTACATATCCCGTAACGGGATGGCGCGACGCCACGCCGAGCGTGGTGTAGCGAAAGCCCACGCCCTGCACGCGGCCCGAGAAGTACATCTCACGGCGTTCGACCTCGTGTGTGGCAGCAGCGTTCACCGCCAGCGTTGCGCCAAGCCAGTCAAGGACCAATGCACAGAAACCCTCCTCGTAGTATACGTACGGCACGCGCCATTGTGCGAGGGGCTGGCCGGCTCCCTGGCCGATCGCACCGATCGGCCGGATTGTACCGATCCGGCCGCTCCGCCCGTTTCTGGCACCCTGGCCGCACAACACAATGCCCTGCATCCAACACGGTCTACCCACCTCATGCTGCTTTGGAGGCAGGCTCTCGCTCGCTAGACGGTCCCCTCCGGACATGCGTGTGGAACTGCGGAGCGAGGCGGATTCAAGATCGGCCATCGGGTAGGCGACGCCCGTCTCGGCGCCCGGGTGGCCTCGTTGCGGTGAAGCAACGTCTCGATAAGCCGCCGGTCCTAGTGGTCGGGCACAGCCCGCGTCCCTAGGTCGTCGAGCCGGGCGAAGCGTTCACTGGCCCAGGCCCGCAGTTCGGCCTCGCTGATCGCCGCCGGGCACCAGCCCGGCGGCGGGTGTGCCACTGCTTGACGCAACGCGTCAAGCAGTGCGAATTGCCAAGCGCCGTTGACCTTGGGAACGCACTGCTTGAATGCGGCCGTGGTGCATGGATTCTGTTGTCGCAGTCTCACCTGCGGCCGCATTCAAGCGAGTGGCACACCCCTCACGCAACGCGTCAAGCAGTGCGAATTGCCAAGCACCGTTGACCTTGGGAACGCACTGCTTGAATGCGGCCGTGGTGCATGGATTCTGTTGTCGCCGTCTGCGGCCGCATTCAAGCGAGTGGCACACCCCTCACGCAACGCGTCAAGCAGTGCGATCGCGCCAGGCGCGTCTCCCACTGCGCCATTCACGAACCAAACTCGCCCCCCACCCCACCGACGCACGCTCGGTGGCGGCGGACGCGCGGCGCGTCGCGGGGGGGCAGGGGATGTCGGTGGCCCATGATCGCGGACCCGACTTTCGACAGGCTAGATGAGCTGCACGCTGTGCTGGCTGAGCTGAAGCAGAGATGCGACGCGCACCAGAGCGAACTGGAATCGGCGGGGGCGACGGCCCCGGCGCCGCTTGCGCCGCAGCAACTCCGCGACTGGGCATATGAGCAGTCCACACGGCTGGACGAATCGGCCGTGCAGGCCGAGGTGGATATGGCGGACCACCAGTTGGTGGAATGCTTCGTCGAACGCATCGAGGTCGATCCCGACACAGGAACCGGGGTCATCGCTCTTCAGGCAGACTTGCAATCAGCCTTGGCGTCCGCACCTGTGGTTTGAGGAGATGGTCCGCAAACAGGCGCGATGCCCGCCTTATGCCGTGCTGTGGGCACAGCCCCGCTGCCACGCGCACAAGCCGCCCGGAAAGCCGTAGCCGGATCGGCAGCGTATGCCGTGGTGTGGGGGCGTCCCCCTGCCACGCCGGCCAGGCTCATTGCGTGCGCGCCACCCGGGCCCATCGCGGGCACACCAGCCGGGCTGGTCGCGGCTCTGCCGCCTGCGTTGATTGCAGCACGCCTGCTGCGCGTGTTTCAGCGATGCGGCTCACGTTGGCCGAAGGCGGCGCCGCGTGTCAGGCGCCCCGCCATGTACATAGCCTCCACCCTTTGCGATTGCGCCGCTATACTGCCACTCAACCAGTGGAACAAACAGGAGGAGGTACTCTCGCATGATCTGCCGACGTAGTCTGGGGCTGGGGGGCAGCCTTGTCGCAGTTGTAGCGCTTGTAGCCTTGTTGGCCGTGTCTCGCGGGCCGAGCCACGCCGCACAGCGGCGAGGTCCCAAGCAAAAAAACCCCGCGACCCAAGACTGGCCCCAGTGGCGCGGCCCCAACCGAGATGGCCGTTCGCCCGACCGCGGCCTTCTCGACCGCTGGGCAGCCGGCGGCCCGCCGCTATTGTGGACCGCCCGCGGCCTGGGCAGCGGGTACTCTAGCGTCGCCGTGGCCAACGGCACCATTTACACGCTGGGCGGGGGTACCAACCTCGTGGCCATCGACGCGGCAGACGGCTCGATCCGCTGGAAAACCCGCGTCGGCCCCGGAGACTCTCCCAACTCGACGCCTACCGTGCACGAGGGCCTCGTCTACACCCTCACCACACAAGGAGACCTGGCTTGCGTCGATGCGCAAAGCGGAGAGGTCCGCTGGAGCAAGAACTTCGGCAGAGACTTTGGCGGCCAGATGATGTCGGGTTGGGGATATAGCGAGTCTCCCCTGGTCGACGGCGAGAAATTGGTTTGCACGCCGGGGGCGCAGGACGGCGTAATCGTGGCCCTCGACCGCAAGACCGGGGCGACCATCTGGAAAGCGGCCATGCCCCAAGTGGGGGGAAACGGCGGCGACGGCGCGGGCTATTCCTCGATCGTGATCTCCGAGGCAGCCGGCGTGCGGCAGTACGTGCAGCTTGTGGGGCGAGGAGTGATTGGCGTGGCCGCGGAGGACGGTACCTTCTTGTGGGGCTACAACCGCATTGCCAACGGCACGGCGAACATTCCCACACCCATTGTGCAGGGAGATTACGTCTTCTGCTCGACGGGCTACGGTGCGGGTGCCGCTCTGCTCAAGCTCAGCCGCCAAGGGCGATTCGTCAGGGCAGAGGAAGTGTATTTTCTGGAGGCGCGGGACTTGCAGAACCACCACGGGGGCATGGTGCTGGTGGACAAGCACGTGTACTGTGGCCACGGGCACAACGAGGGATTCCCGGCGTGCGTCGAGCTGGCCACGGGCCGGATTGCCTGGAAGCCGGGCCGCGGCCCTGGCACGGGCTCAGCCGCCGTGGCCTATGCAGACGGCTGCCTCTACTTCCGCTACCAGAACGGCATCATGGCGCTGGTGAAGGCCTCGCCCCGAAACTACGAGCTGCGCGGCCAGTTCAAGCTGCCGGAGGTGCTGGGAGAAAGCTGGTCTCATCCCGTAATAATCGGCGGGCGGCTTTACTTGCGGGAGCAAGATCTGCTTTATTGTTACGACGTGTCGAAACAGGGCTGAGCCGTGTTATTTGCCCGAGGCTGCTGGCGATCGGCCAGAGCGCTTGGCGCGTTTTGATACCAAGCGAAGCCCCGCGCCTCCCGCCGTTCACGGGTGCGGAAATGCAGAACAACGTGCATTCCGTCTCGCCCAGACGGCAGATAGCGTTTGTCTTGGCGTCGGGTTCGACCTCGCAGCAAATCACGACAATTTCGACAAGCACACCCTCCTGGAGGTCGGGCACGCCGTAGAGTGCGAGGCAGTCGTTGAGCGGGTTCTCGAGGAGTTCGAGTCAAAGGAGTTTCGGGCAGATACGGAGTACGGGGCCAAGCGGCAACAAGAGGTCGACGGTCCGATGCATCATTTGAGCGGAGCATAGGCCAGCCATTTGGAGCCGCCGATCGAGCCCGCCGATTTGGTACAAGGAGTTCATACGTCTGCGAGCGGAAACGTGAGATGCGCCTGGTCGTGAGGCGTCAAGATGAAAAACATGAAGGCAGAAGCTCTCGAATTTGAACGGCCGCACGTGACAGGCGGGGACCAGCATCACACGGTTCTCTGGCCCGATGACTCCATGGCCGAGAATGCCGACTACCTGTCGCGGCAACTGATCACGTATATCGGAAACAAGCGTGCGCTTCTAGGTTACATAGGTGGCGCTGTTGAGCGTGTCAAGCGCCGGCTCGGCAAGAATCGTCTTAGGGTGTTCGACGCATTCGCCGGCTCAGGTATTGTTTCCCGATTCCTGAAAGCGCATGCATCCCTGCTGATAAGCAACGACATCGAAGATTATGCAGCAGTCGTCGCGCGTTGCTATCTACGAAATAAGAGCACCGTTGACCTGCCAGCCTTGAGAGCGATTGTCGACGATATGAATGCGAGAGTCGAGGGTGAGGACTTTCCTACTGGTTTTATCGAGGAACTGTATTCTCCGCGCGATGAGGCTCGCATTACGCGCGCGGATCGGGTCTTGTATACGAAGAAAAACGCACGCCGTCTGGACAACTACGGCCGGCTCATTGATGCTGCGCCTCCCCAGGGCCATTGCACCATAAGTCAGTTTCCGAGAAGGACTTGTTCGAGATAGCTTTCGTCCCAACCGGCGGTGAGGCGCTTGTTCTTGATCCC
>FWWM01010325.1_pt1 | contig 16680 bp, 18 predicted proteins | sample 2228351 | NCBI WGS metagenome assembly FWWM01 (sample SAMEA103939774, study PRJEB20133) | metagenome | reverse complement strand
AATTTAATTAGTCCTTAATATAAAGCTTAAAAACCTTACAATCTTTACAATCCCTTTGGACCCCGATCAATCTTTCGCACTGTGTGAATTCATGTTCCCAACAGGGTTTTTCTCGATACTGATAGGCAGAACAATCAGGATAGACATACTTCGAGCAATTTAAAATAATCCAGCAGGGCTCTTTTCCTTCCCAAAAGTCTACCACTCTATCCCTCCTCTACATTCTCCATTTTAAATCAGAGTTTGAAAAAAGCAATAAAATTTTTGCAAAAATAGGTAAAATTCCGCATATCACTGGGGAAAATTACATAAAATCCTCAGAATGATTATAAATTTCCCAATCCTTTTGGGACTATGGAGAATTAAATTTTTATTAAAAATTAGGCAGTTATAAAGATAATGAAATTTTATCCATCTGGCATAGATATTGCTAACTGTAAAATGGTGTAAAACAAAGTCAATGGAGTTTAAAGAAAACTATTTTACCACAAAAGATTCTGATTGCTGATGATGAATTCCTGATTCGATGGTCTCTGAGCCAAGCCCTTTCCCAAGAGGGTTATGAAGTTACTGCCGTCGAAGATGGGAAAAAGGCCTTGGAGGTCTTTAAGGAGAAGCAATTTGATTTCATCATCACAGACTTAGTTATGCCAGAATTGGATGGTTGGAATCTCTTGGAGGCAATTAAAAAGACTCAGCCTTCGACCCGGGTCATCATTATCACAGCCCATGGTCAAGAAGATACAGCGATAATTGCGAAAGAACGGGGTGCCTGGGCCTATATTGAAAAACCATATATTATCGACATGATTAAGGACCTATTAAAGAAGAGTCTTTGATAAAGGAGTATTTAAATCTTTCTCTGAACATAAATCCGGTCAGGGGTTTCCACATAATACCAATGTAAAATCTCTCTTAATTTTTAGTATTACGATTCCAAATAAAAAGGAGGAAATGTAGAAATATGAAGAGGCTATTGACTATTGGGATTCTGATCGGTTTTATTATTTCCATTCTGGCGATATCCAGTGTTTTGGCAGTCAAAGAGAAGATTATCTTTGATGCTCCAAATGGTAAAGTGACATTCAATCATTTGAAGCATCAGGAAACATTAAAGATCGAATGTCTGAAGTGTCACCATACCTGGAAACAGGGAGAAACTTCTGGAAAGTTATGCAGGGAGTGTCATAAGGCGGGGGCTGAGGGAAAAAGTCTCCTCGCAAAGGATGCCTTCCATAAAAACTGCAGGGGGTGTCATGAAGAAGCAAAAAAGGCCAATAAACCTGCGGGCCCAACATTGTGTACTCATTGCCACTTAAAGGCGAAGTAGTGTCATCAACAAAGCCTGAATTATAACTCAGGGATCATAGACTTTTCATCCTTCTTTTTTAATTGTTCATACATCTTTGCATTCTCAATGGCAATGCCACTCTGCAGGGCAATGGCGGAGAGGAAATCGATATCGTCCTGTGAAAATCGGCAGGGCACAGAGGTATAGAGACGAAGAACACCAATGACCCTCTCTTTAAGGATGATCGGAAAAGAGGCAATGGAGGCGATCCCCTCTTTTTTGGCCTCTTCAGGGTATTGGACCCTGGGATCAGAGGTCGCATCTTCAATAATGACAGGTTTGCCCAGGAGCGTATCCGAAATCGATTTGTCCGCCAGCAGAGGACCCTTCTTAATATAGTATTCACTCAATCCATGGAAGGATTTCATCTCCAATCTCTCCCCCTTCTCGTCGAGAAGCATCAAGGTGCAACCCTTTGAACCGGTAATCTCACAGGTGCTTTTAACAATTAAATGGAGAACTTCTTTAAGATCGAGTGATGAACTGATTGCTCTCGTAATTTGTATGAAAGCGGAAAAATAGGTGTATTCAGTCTCTTTCATCTTATTATACCTCTTTTGGGCAATGTTCCAAACTGAATTGATTCGCTTTAGTTACGCTGAACTTCTCCTCACCCCCTTTTTAATCAGTTCCTTAAACATTACGTAAGGAGGCTGTTCTTCTGAAGGAGCTACATAGAGGGATAAAAGGATTAAACCTCCAAAAGGGACAGCCCAGATGCCAACGGCGAAGAGGAAGGTCATAAACATCGCGATAAACCCTTTAAAAAAGATGTCGTATTTAATGATGATGACCCATGTTCCTATAAAACAAATGGCAGTCCACACAAAAATTGAACAATAAATAACAGATGAAAACCAATTTCTACTGAATAACCCCTTTCCCATTTTTTCCTCCTTTCTCATTAGAAAAGTTCCTTATTTTAACCATTTTGAAATGAACTTCTTTGCAGAGGAAACTTTCTCCTCCGCTTTGGAGATCAATTGTTGAGCATGGATAAAGTTGTGAACCCCTTTGCTTTTATCTTCTACAAGTGGTTTCAAAATCTCTTCAATCTCCTTGGTAGAGGCTTCGACCCTCTCTTTTTCTTTCTCGGGAATCATTCTTTTCTGAAATCTTAAGGTTTCAAGAGAGAGCCTTAATCTTGTCAACCTCTCAGTAATCTTCTTTTGCCATTCATCTACCATTTCTCCATATCTTTCTTCATGGCAATTAAAACAGGCCTTTTTTATTTCAGCCAAAGAGTGCCCTTGTGAGATACTCGTATGACATTCAATGCATTTTACTTCCTTTGCCATTACATCAGGCTGAGGTTCTTTCTCATCAAAAGTTTCCCCCTGGATAAATTTAACCTGATTCTCATGACAACCGATGCATTTCGATGCTGTTTGATGATGGCATCTTAAACACTCTATCCTTGTCTTAAGAATCTTCCCGTGTTCCTCACCCAAGGCATGACAGACCTGACAATTTAATATCCTTGCGATGTGCTTCCGGTGGGGGAATGGATGGCCGAAGATCTTAATCTTCGCATCTTCATACCCCCTGTGGCATTTGCTGCACTCCGAATGAGAAACCTCTGTGCTTTTGGGCAAATGAATGGCTCCTTTGGGATGACATGTAGAACATGCCGTTTTCTCCCTCCTGTGACATTCGAAGCATGCCTCTTTGGGAGGTCGAAATGTGGGTGGATCATGGGGATCGTGGTAGATATTGTAATGGCAGGCTGTACAGGAGTTTTTGAGTTGCTCAATATGAAATCTGTGCGGAATCGATATGTTGTAAGGGTTGAGATTGGGGGAAGTTCGTTCGATATTAAAAACTTGAGGATGGCAACGAACGCAGTTCGGATTGATCTGATCGATTTTGGCTGAAAAACCCGCATGTTCTCCCTCGCTCGAGAGAGGAAAGATGTTGATGCTCGGCAACAAGGCATGGCCTGTGGCATGGCATTCTGAACAGTTGATTTTGGGATGCATGGTCGATTGCTCCCAAAAGGACGATTCCTGCTGTTGTTGATGACAGGTGAGACAGAATTCTTTTTTGGCCGTGGTGTAGGTGGGAAGGGTGATCGCCGCATTAAACAACAGGACCACCATTGCTCCTCCTAAGGTCCAAACCCAAAAGGGAAGATGTGGAAGTTTAAATTTCAGCATGGTCCCCTACGATTCATTAACCAGCGTTTGGTTTAACTCACTTCTTACCAAGTGACTGAAGGGCATTGGCAATCTCCAGGGGAATGGGAATGATAGTGCTGTTCTTCTCCCCTGCAATCTCCGTCAGTGTCTGGAGATATCTCAATTGCATGGCCGCTGGTTCGACGGAAAGGATCCTGGCTGCTTGCTGAAGGGTCTCGGCAGCTTGATATTCTCCCTGGGCATGAATCACCTTTGCCCGTTTCTCTCTCTCCGCCTCAGCCTGTCTTGCCATCGCCCTCTGCATTGGATCCGGCAATTGGACATCTTTGACCTCCACCACACTCACCATCACCCCCCAGGGCTCGGTATGTTGATCGATGATCTCCCTCAACCGTTTATTGATCTTATCCCGTTCAAAGAGAAGTTCATCCAGGTCCGATTGGCCCAGGACGCTTCTCAAGGTTGTGAGGGCGATTTGTGTGGTCGCCTTCACATAGTCCGCCACCTGGATTACCGCTTTGACTGGATCGATCACCATAAAGTAAACGACTGCATCGACCTTGATCGTGACATTATCCTTCGTAATCACCACCTGGGGCTCTACCACCATGGTGATGACCCGAAGATCGACCTTTATCATCCGGTCCACGATGGGGATGATCAGATTGAAACCGGGTTCCCTTGTCCGGATTAGGCGGCCAAATCGGAGCACTACACCTCTTTCATACTGTCTGACTATCTTAATGGCGAGGCTTAGCAAGGTGATACCTGCAAGTCCTAAGACGATGATCAGAGAAATCAATCGAATAGTTTCCATCCAGCATTTCCTCCTTAAAATTAAGGATAATACCGAAATTCGAAGCACGAAATACGAAACAAACACAAATTTTCAAAAAGCAAATGTCCTAAATAAATATCATTCGTTTTGAACTTTGAATCTTGAATTTGTTTCGAGATTCGATATTCGTATTTCGGATTTTTCATTAAACCTTCTCCACCTTTACAACCGTGTCCATCCACCCCTGCCCTCCTCCTATCGGGTCTTGCTGGACAGGGATGATGGGGTTGGGATGGACCCCTGTCCCATGCTTTCCCCACCAGATGAGGCGTGTCTCGGGATCTTCGCTTCGAAAAGGTTTCCCTTGGGCGATCAGGCCGTAATTCCAACGCCCCAGACTATCGGAAAGGGCTACTACCTGGGGATGGATTCCCTGAGTTATGAAAATCGGAGTGATAATAGATCCCAATGAAGAAGAGACTCTAACACGATCTCCGGGTTTTAGGTTCATTTTTCTGGCTTTTTCCTCATTGATCCAGAGAGGGTTTCGGTGAACAATCTCCATGAGCCATTTGCAATTGGAAGTCTGGGAATAGGAATGGACATTCCACTGAAAGGTAATGAGATGAAATTCTCTCTGCCCCATTTTTTGATGATGGGGGATCGGAGTATAAACGGGAAGTGAGGGCTCAAATTCCAACTTCCCTGATCGGGTTTTTAATACCTCTCGGCCACCATATCGAAGCCTCTCCCCCTGGTCAATCCAGATCCCTTTTTCCATCAGAAAATCGATCCCGCCGTCATCCATGAGCTTTGGAATCTTATGGATGATGGCCTCGATATAATGTTCCATCCTTCCAAACCAGAAGTACTTCTCCATGCTTCCCCCGATTCGATTGGCCAGCTCGATCAGGATCTCCGAAAAAGGAAGGGATTGGCCAAGAGGTTTTATGATGGGCTGTCTCAATGCGATAAAAGGAACTCTATCCATCGGGGGCGGCGAGAGGATGTCCCATCGTTCAAGGTATGTTGCCTCTGGTAACAGGAGGTCTGCGAAGATGTTGGTTTCGTTGAGGAAGGGATCGATGGAGACATGAAATGGAATCTTTCTTTCGTCTTGAAGGAGGGCAGTGATCAGCTTTGAATCGGGTCCCTTATAGACGGGGTTATCCATATGGGTCATCAATACACCCACATTCTCCAACCCTTGATGGACACGTATAAACAGTTCCTGGGATTCCGGCACCACCCTCTTTGATTTTGGTGGTTTTGGATCGGGTGGGTCGAGCGGATATCCTTGTGGGAAAAAGAAGCCGCCTTTTTTGTTGAGGTTCCCAACAATGGCGTTGAGAAGAAGGATGCTCTTCTGATTAGAGGTTCCGTTGATATGTTTCAGGAGTCCCCCACCCCCTATGGCCACACCAGGTTGGGCCTCTGCAAACTCAATGGCGATTCGTTTTATATCAGAAGCACGGACTCCGCTCACACCCTCCGCCTTTTTAGGCGTATAAGGGCTAAGGTGGCGCAAGAGTCGAGAAGGTGAAATATTTGTCCACTGTTCAATAAATTCCCTGTCCCAGAGGCCCTCATTGGCAATCACATGGGCCATCGCCAGAGCCACCATACCATCTGTTCCTGGAGTGATCGGAAACCACTCGTCACTTTTACCCGCTGTCTGGGAAACCCTCACATCGAAGGTAACAAGTTTTGCACCCAAGTTGACCCTTGCATCTATTAACCTCTGGATGAAGGGAATGTAAAGAAAATAAGACTCATAGGGATTGGCCCCGAAATTGAGGATGTATCGGGCATGAGCCACATCACCCATACCCATGGGATGACCCGATATCTCTTGAATAGCGAATTCTCCATTGGGAGAATCCAGGATGGCGTGAAGAAATGTGGTTGAACTGCCGAAAGCCGAAGCAAATCTTTCTGCGATCTCATTGCTCGCCAAATCCCATGTATTTCGAATGATAAAATCATGGTTTTTCCTTTCGCCCTGAAAGGCCTTGAGTCGAAGGACAATCTCACGAAAGGCATCCTCCCAAGTGATCTGCTTCCAGCGGCCCTCCCCTCTTCTTCCCGTCCGTTTTAAGGGATAAAGGATTCTTTCGGGATGATAAAGTTGATTAAGCCCTGCAACCCCTTTTGCACAAAGCCTTCCCCGGCTGTTCGGATCGAGTGGATTGCCGGAGATCCTAACAACTTTACCATATTCGAGATGTCCAAGGATCCCACAACTTGCAGGGCACATCATACAAACACTGGGAATCGATTTTCGTATTCGGCCTGTGGTGCGGGAGACACTCCTGCCTCTCTCTAAGGCTCCGGGTTTCTTCCGAGATGGGAGACCCGAAACTAAAAGAGTCACCCCTCCTGTAAGCCATTTCATAAATCCTCTTCGGGTAATACTGGCCATTTTACCTCCATTAACTCAGTGGAATGCTCAATCCCCCAACCACCATGATATAGCGCATGGCAAAGATTCCGATCATGACCAGGACCGAAGCAATCGCAATACTTGGGATCGAACGTTTTGTATAAGGTGAAAGAAAAAGTATTAGGGGAATAATTCCTCCCAAAAGAACTTCAACTCCTAAGAAAAGGTGGCTGAAATCCCCTCGGAGAAGCATGAGGGCCGCTTTATAGGCCTCCGTGTGGGAAGTGAGGAGGACCAGGAGATCTGTTGCAATAAGACTGAGATCCAAAACAATACAGGCTACCAGTAGCTTTCCCAAGTCGTAGATGAGAGCCGGGTTAACTCCCTTTTTTCTCTGAATCACGTAGTCTTTGATAATGATCACAAGAATCATCAATGCTATCCCCGAGACCATAGCCGAAACAAGAAAAATGGGAGGCATTATGGCAGTATTCCACAAAACTCGCGCCTTTCCCAAAGCCAATATGAAACCTGTGTAACCATGAACCAGGAGGGCCAATGGAATTCCAATGAGGCCGAAGATCCTGGTCTTTTTGAGACTTCCTTTGAACATGTAATACCCATAGATCATGCAATTTATGGGGTAGAGGGTTAAGAGAAAAGTTCCCCACGTGATCGGAGAAGTAATTCTCAGATAGAGGATTAGATGCCAGAATCTCAGTGGTTGCTCAAGATCAACGAGTAAGGTTACTGGGGCAACCACCAATAGAAGGGTAGCCAGGATCACTCCAATTTTTCCCAAAGGCTTATATTTTTCGACCCCGAATCCATAGGCAAGTGTTGAGAGAATGAAAGACCCGGCACTCAAACCAGTCAGGTAGAAGTATAAGGCGATGAGGATTCCAAGAGGCATTTCATGTTCGACATTATAGATGATATTTACATCCATTCTTTTCTCCCGGCAAAAGGATCCATCGCATCCGCATCAGCACCAATATAATAAACCTGTGGATAGGTTCCCATCTCTGGCTTAAGGGTCTGAAAGGGATGTTTGGAGATGATTTTTGTAACCTCATCTTCAGGGTTATTGAGATTTCCGAATATCCTTGCCCGAGCAGGGCATACTTCTACACAGGCAGGCTCTAAACCTACATAAATGCGGTGATGGCAAAAATAGCATTTTTGAACGATCGGCATAAGAGGGTTAACGTATCTTGCATTATAAGGACAGCTTGCTAAACAATACTTACATCCGATGCACCGATGTTCATCGATGATGACGATCCCATCTCCTTGCCTCCATGTTGCTTGAACTGGACAGTTGATCACGCAAGGCGGACGGTCACATTGATTGCAGAGAGAGGGAAGAAAATGGCGAGTAATATTTGGGTATCTCCCCTTTTCAATGATCTTTACCCAAGAGCGAAAAACGCCTAAAGGGACACGATTTTCCGATTTACAGGCAACCGAACAGCTATGGCAACCGATACAGCGACGAAGGTCGATCACCATAGCATATCTTTTCTTTTTCTCTATATTTTTCTTCATCTCTTTTCTGATTTAATTTATTTTTAAACAGAGGCCTTGTCAATTGGTCGATTTCCCTATTTTTTTAAAAAAAAAGAACCAATTTTTTAAGGACTTTTTACTTAAAAGTGAATCAGGCAAGAGGTGGCAAAGAGCATAATGAGCTTAGCAATGAGGTAAAGCACCAAATAACAGACAAATTCCAATAACCAAAATTCAAAATCTTAAACAAAATCGTTTTGGTCATTAGGATATTAGTGATTGGTATTTATTTGGAATTTGTATTTTGGGATTTGATTGAATTTCAGCCCTCGGCTATGCGCTTTCAGAGTTTGGTGAGCCCTTTTCGAATAGCATACTTAATGAGCCCTACCCTATCATGGATATTCAATTTCTCCATGATATGGGCCTTGTGGGCTTCGACGGTCTTTTTACTTATGCCGAGGAGGGAAGCAATCTGTGGCGAAGAATGTCCTTCGGCGATCATTTGTAAGATTTCTCTTTCCCTGTCGGAGAGAAAATCTCTTTCTTCCCCTTTTTCTCCCATTTCAGCCTTCCGAATATACTCATCAATCACCTTCCTTGAGATAGTAGGACTGAGATAGGAATCTCCCTGATGGATGGCACGGATGGCTGAAACGAGATCTGTCATCGCTGAATCTTTAACGAGGTAGCCGGATGCGCCTGCCTTAAGGATTTGAAAAATCCATTCCTCATTGTCATACATCGTAAGAACCAGCACTTTAGTTTGGGGGAAAAGCTTCTTAATTTTCCGGGTCGCTTCAATCCCATTCAAATTCTTCATAGCGATATCCATCAATACGATATCGGGAAGAACCTTTTTGGTCATCTCTATTGCTTCCACACCATTAGAGGCTTCTCCCACTACATCCATGTCGGGTTCTGCCCTGAGCAGGGCAGAAATTCCTTGGCGCACAATAGTATGGTCTTCAGCTAATAGAATCCTTATCCTCTTCATTCTCCCTCCATGTGTTTGGACAGGGAACTTCGATGCGGATTTGTGTCCCTAAACCAGGTTCAGATTGGATATCGATATGGCCTCCGAGAAGGGAGACCCGTTCCTGCATCCCGATAATACCAAAGCCCCTTTGGGGAGATTCTGGATGAAGTACCCTCTCTAAATCGAATCCCTTTCCATTATCGATAACATATGCATAGATGTTCGAATCCCTCTTCTCGAGAGAGATTTCGATATGATCGGCACCTGCATGTTTGGCGATATTGTTCAATGCCTCCTGAATGATTCGATATAAGGCCGTCTCAATTTGAGCGGGCAATTTTTCATTGAATCCGATCGCCTCGAAATGAGAATGGATATTCATTCGATTGGAGAAATTTTGGATATACCATCTCAACGTAGGTATCAGGCCGAGTTCATCTAACATGGTGGGGCGGAGATCCATCGACAACTGGCGCATGGCAATTAATGTCTGGCTGGATAAGGATTTTGTTTCTCCTAATCTTTCTTTAAGGACAGGAAGATTTTGAGGAAGGTCTTTTTCGATCATATCGAGGTTGAATTTAATGGCGGTGAGGGCCTGACCGATCTCGTCATGGAGTTCCCTTGAGATTCGCCTCCGCTCATTTTCCTGGGTCTCAATGATCTGGGAAAGGTATTTTCGCTCCTGCCTCATCTTTTCCATCAGGGTCTTTGCCATCAGGTTAAAACTGACTGCTAATCGCTTGATCTCGTCGTCTCCTTTAAAGACGATCCTATTTTCAAAATGACCTTGGCCGAAGAGAGAGACTGCTTCTACGAAATGCTGGATTTTTTTAATAACCATCTGGTTTAAAGCAATGCCTATGACCAAGGTAGTCATACCAATAGCGAAAAGCAAAAAGAAGAGATTCTCTCCTAATTCCGCTCTGAGTTGCTTTTCAATATTGCTCAGGGTGAAATCTGTGACCAGGACTCCAGTGATCTTATGTTCCGGGTTGTGGCAGGAAAAACATTCCTCCCGGTTGTAAATAGGGTTGACATTTCTGAAGACCTTTTCTCCGCCGAAAGAGGAATAGATTATGGTTTTATTAAGGGCTTCAGTGGTTCGAAGATGACAAATCTGACATGTTTGTTCATGGATGTCGATGGTCTTACCAATCTCTTTGTCGTCGGTGGAGAGAATGATGCGTCCAATTCGGTCGAGGATGAAAATCTTCTTGACATCCGGATAGTTATTGGTTGCCTCCAGAATGTATCTCATCTCGCTTAAATTCTTAGATACCATAGAACTTTTTAAGACATCATTAACCATTTGAGTCAAATGAGGGCTAATATTCTCTTGGAGGTTACGAATCATTTTATCTCGATGGTGAAAATATTGGATGGTAAATAGTATGCTCATAGTGAAGGTGAGCAAGGCTACTAAGCTTATGGTAATCTTAAAACGGAGGCTTTTATAAAACTTGATCTTTCTCATTGAAGGAATCTCATTTCAGATGCCTTATATAGGTTTTTAAAACGGCAGTATTTTCCATCCTTTAAATGAATCCCTCCAGCCGTGAACCTTATTCTCTTAAAGGCCTCATGAAAAAGCAATTTTCAAGGCCTTCCCTAATATAGAAACGGGTTTTGCCGTAGCTGGCCTGAGCTTATCCAAAAGGTAGAAGCAAAAGAAATGGAGAGGCGAATAGAAACTTGTTCTACAAAACTGAAGAAACCCCCACCCCGTAAATTTGTAACTTTGTAAGATCTTCATAAAATATCTTACCAATAAAATTTTAATAAAAATAAATTTTGAGGTCAATAGAAAGATTTTACTCGATGATGATTTTTTCATATTTGATAAATCTATCAGATTTAGGTAAAATATTTTTAAAATAGAGAAGTTTAGGATGAAAAAAGAGACAGCAATTCTATCCATTGTTATTGCATTTCTCGTTGGATTCATAACAGGTGCCACTGGGACAATTATTAAGGGGACGAAAGATCTGGGAAAGGAAATGGCCGTATTTATACCATAACAGTGACTGCAAAAGATAAATCGGGCAATTGTAATAAGGCCAATGTAGAAATAAGAGTCCCTCACGACCAAAGAAAAAAGTAATTCATCTTCCATACCAAAAATGGCAATCCTATAAAAATATCTCTTTTCAAAAAGTAGGCATCCCTTTTTCTGTAATGAGGTTAAGCAGCGTGTTGAGGAAATTCCTTTCGACGCTGGTTCCAATAAAAATCCTACTCTCCATTCAATTTCAATAGCCTAAGTTTAAGAAGATCAGCATTCCTACGATACCAACTCATTCCTCGCTTCTTAAACCTCCAGGCCACAGTAATATCTGCCGTCTTCTCCACCGGACCAGACCCCTACCCCTCGACCTTTGGGATATTCGTAATCTAATCGAGATTGTTTCTCAAGGAGTTAAAATAATATTGTGTCTATAATTTAGAGAAGGGAGGGGATGGAGATGGAAGAAGAGAGTTTTGAGAAGATTAAGCAGAAAGCCATTGGGGCAACTTTGAATAAGTATCTTTCGGAAAACATAAAGACTCAAGAAAGGATAGCTCTGAGGCGATTATTAGAGGATCTTCTCGATGAGATCATGAAAGGGGAGTGGAGTGTTTTTCTTGAAAATAGCCCTAACAATAAGTGCAATGGGTATTATCCAAGGTATCTTTATACCCCCAATGCTGTAGAGAGCCTTAACAGCAGAATCGAGCAGATCAGGATGGGACTCGGAGGATATTTTCAATCCCCAGAGACCCTGGAGATCAACTTCATGCTTCAGATAGATAGATTAAAACAAAAAAAGTGGAGAAATCCAATTCCAATCCTGAGGGCAAAGGCATATGAGATTTTACAGATCTTTAAAAGCAAATTCTACCCGAAGACCCAACTTTCTTGACAAGTCTCAGGTATAAAAAATAGAGGCTTAAAAGAAGAATAATTTAGAAAGAACCACCCTTACTATTTTTGGCATCATTTCCATTACTACCAACAAAAGTATTGAAAGAGAATACCATAAAGGTCCTAGACTATTATCGAGGAGGGGTTCAAGAGAAAGCAGAAGGAGAAAGATTACTGAGGGAAGAAAGATGGGAGGAGGCGATGGACCATTACATAAAATCAGACCGGTCTTTTGATGTAGTCCTATATTATCTTCCGGAGGATGAAGGATATCGAAATATCTATGGAGATCATTTTATTATTTATATGCCCAACCTCTTGATCGCTGATAAACAGGATAAGCTTCTAAAGATCTATAGAAGGTTTAAAATAGATGATGATATCTATTGGGCTAAGAGGCGTGGGAAATGGTATCTTACTCAATCTCTTAAGAGCGTAAAAACAGAATGGGGATTTCAGATCGATAAAGAACTTGAAGAAAAGCTTAAATAAGGAAGAGTCGTGAAAAAAAATAAATTAAGATTGAATAGGAAAACGTAAGGACTCAAATTGCCTAAGTGTGTAAAATCTACTCATCATGCTTCTTTTCTCTAATTCCTTTGTAAAAAAATTACGCGGCGGAAGTTTTGAATATTCATTTGCCTCTCCGTGGTCTTTAATAAATAAAAATAAATTCAATGAGTTATGAGATATACCTGGATTTAATTATTTTTGGTATGGCAATTGCTTTTATATAAAGTAAAAAAACTCTGAAAGGAGGAATTAGTTATGAAGAAGATAATATTGGTTGGTTTGGTTGTAGCACTTGGAATAGGCCTGGGAGGCATTGCCTATACCCATGATTGGGGTTATTGGGGCTATATGATGGGTCGTGGTTACAGAGGGCATATGATGGGTCCTGGATATGGAAACTATATGATGGGTCCAGGATATGGTGGTTATTGTTGGGGCAATACACCTTGGAGATTTGAAGGGAAGTCCCTAACCCAGAAGGACGCGGAATCCATCCTTAGAGATTATATCGGTAATAACCCGAATCTTAAGGTGGGAGAGATTAAGGATAAGGTAGTCTACTTCGAAGGAACTATTGTCACCAAAGATAATTCGCTTGTGGCTAGATATGGCATTGATAAGGAAACCGGTTGGGTTCGTCCCCTCAATTAATGAAAGGAATAAACCCCATTAGAAAGCCTCAGCATTTATACTGAGGATGTTAGGAATAGAAAATCTGAGCTCCTTATTAAGGGCAGGGTCGTAGCCCTGCCCTTTCTAAAGGGGCAAATTTTTTAAGCAATAGGTGTAAAGCCCCACATTTCTCCTATTTGTATTTCTCAGTTCTACTTTTATTTTCTTTTACATTCCTATCCCAAATTCCTTGACTTCAGCGGAGGGAATAAACAATAATAAGAAGAAGGTAGGGGCAAACATGTACAAAGCTTTCCCTTGGAGAATATTAAAAAGAAAAGGCTTATATCTTTCAGCCATCACGATTATCATGGTGGCGGTGACTTTGGTCGTGATGCATGCCATTTCCACCTTTCGGACTCTGGATCGAAATCGGCGACAATGGGAGAAGTTTCTTGAGAAAAATGCCCATGACATTATTTCAACGGTAAGAGCTGAAGTGCTGACGGAAAGATCCCTGCCTCGAAAAGAATTAAAAGAATTACTGGACAGGATCGTTGAAAACAAAAATATTGCTTATATAGGCCTGTTGGATAACGACGGGCTGTGGATTGCCTGGAGTCAATTATCCCAAGTGCCTCCCCTTTCTATATCCGAACGAAAAATATGGGAGAAAACTAAGGGAGGAACATTTTCCAGCGAAATCAAGAAGCTCGCAGATGGAAGAACTATTTTTGAATATATAGAATCTTTGGCCTCAAACAATATTCAGGCTGCTGTGGTCGGGTTATGGATGACCCTGTTAGATGAAGCACGAAGCCAGGATATCCGTCATGCTTTTTTAATGGGTGCTATTCTTTTAGTTCTTGGATCAGCAGCCTTTTATTTCATCTTTGTCGTGCAGAATTATTACCTTGTGGATAGAACTCTGGCTGAAATGAGAAGTTACACAGAGAATGTGGTGGAAAGTATGGCCAGTGGCTTGGTCACAGTCGATACCCATGGAAGGATTGTTTCTATCAATCGTAAGGCTTCGGATTTATTAGGATGGGATACGAGACAAATTCAGGGAAGATCTTTTGAAAGCTTAATCCCGGCACAGTATCTCAATATCAATGATGTCATTAAGCAGGAAAAGGGAATCTGCATCTTTGAAAAAGAGATTGACTGTCCGAGTGAAAAGGGTGTCCTCCATTTAAGTGCCAGTGTCACACCTCTTAAGGACTCCGAGGGAGGCAACGCGGGAGCCGTGATCGTTCTCCGGGATTTGGGGGAAATCAGGGAACTCCAAGAGAAAGTACGTCGGTCTGAAAAACTGGCTGCATTGGGAAGGCTGGCATCCGGAGTGGCTCACGAAATCCGAAATCCTCTAAGTTCCATCAAAGGCTTCGCCCAATATTTTAGAGACAAATTCAATATGGGAACCGAGGAGAGATCCTATACAAACATTATGATCCAAGAAGTTGAACGATTAAATCGGGTCATCACCCAACTTCTTGAGTTTGGGCGGCCCAAAGAGCTCCGGCTGGAGCTTCATCCTCTAGACGAAGTTTTGGAGCACCCTCTTCAGTTGATTCGGGCTGATTTAAAGAAGCGGGGGATCAAGCTGATCGGATCACCCTTTCCAAAGAACATGGTTAAGGTGGATTCGGATCAGATCACTCAAGCCCTTCTCAATATCTTTATCAACGCTATGGAATCAATGGAAGACGGCGGAGAGCTTCGAGTGGAAATTGTCCAGAAGCCTGAAAGAGGAGGGGTGGAAATTTGGGTTTCTGATTCAGGTTCTGGCATTCAACGAGAGAACCTTTCCAAGATATTTGACCCTTTTTTTAGTACAAAGAAGAAAGGGACAGGTCTGGGCTTAGCCATTACAGCCAATATTATTGAAGCTCATGAGGGAGAAATCGTAGTGGAAAGCAGAGAAGGGAAGGGGGCAACATTTAAGATTTTCTTGCCCTCCCCTAAACCATGACACGCAATCGGAGAAAGAAGAATGAAAGAAAAGATATTGGTGGTTGATGACGAACAGAGCCATCGAACCATGTTAAGAGCTGTCTTGACCCAGGAAGGCTATAATATTTCCGAGGCGGATGATGGTATCTCGGCAGTGAAAGCGATAGAGAACGAAGCGTTTGACCTTATCCTGATGGATATCCGTATGACCGACATGAATGGAATAGAGGCAGTGAGGCAAATAAAAAGGATAAGTCCTTCAATTCCCATCATTATGATGACTGCCTACGCCTCTGTCAAGACTGCAGTGGAGGCGCTCAAATCCGGGGCTTATGATTATTTGACCAAACCCCTTGATATCGATGAGCTCAAAATCCTCATCAAAAAGGCACTGGAACATTACCGTTTGCAGGAAGAAAACGTTTTTCTCAAGGAGCGCCTTGCAGATCGATTCCATTTTTCAAATATCATCGGCCAAAGCAAGCGGATGAAGGAGCTTTTTGAGAATTTATCTTTGGTTGCTCCAAGTGATGCTACAGTCCTTATTTATGGAGAGAGCGGGACAGGAAAAGAATTAGTGGCCAATGCCATTCATCAGAACAGTCCCAGGGCTCAGAAACCCTTTATCAAGGTCAGTTGTGCTGCCTTGCCAGAGACCTTATTGGAAAGCGAACTCTTCGGCCATGAGCGCGGGGCCTTTACAGGAGCTTTGAGCCGGAAAGCAGGACGCTTTCAACTAGCGGATGGTGGAACTCTTTTCCTTGATGAAGTCAATGTGATGAGTTTAACCACTCAAGTCAAGCTTCTCCGGGTTCTCCAGGAACGGGAGTTCGAACCTCTGGGAAGCACCAAAACTATTCATGTAGATATTAGATTAATCGCCGCTACCAATAAAGAGCTTGAAATCGAAGTAAAAGAGGGACGATTCAGGGAAGATCTGTTCTATCGGCTCAATGTCGTTCCAATCCATCTTCCTCCGCTAAGGGAGAGAAAAGAAGACATCCCTCTTTTAGCCGAGCATTTTTTTAAACTCTACAAAGAGAAGAATAAAAAATCGATTAAAGGGTTTTTACCTAAAACGATCGATACGCTAATGCGGTATGACTGGCCCGGAAATATTCGGGAGTTGGAGAATGTTATTGAAAGAGCGATCCTTCTGTGTCGGAGCGAGTACCTATCGCCCAAAGATCTCCCTCTCCCCCTTCAAGGCGAGGAGGTGAGAGCGCAATCGATTATTACTATTCCTACAGGGATGACACTGGAAGAGTTGGAGAAGGAGGCGATCATTCAGACGCTTGAAGATACCGGAGGAAATCGGACTCAAACAGCACAAATTTTAGGGATCAGCCGAAAGACCCTTCAAAATAAGCTTAAAGAATACGGATTAGAGGAGAAGTAGTATTGAATCGACATAATTTTATATTGCTGCGTAAAAGTTACTCAAAATTTCCTGCCCCTTTAACCCTTTTGCAAAAAAAATATGCAATAAAAGCATTCCATCATTGATTAACTTTTAGAACAGCTATTAAATAAAATATTTATATTTTAATATTTTA
>FWWM01010324.1_pt1 | contig 16682 bp, 16 predicted proteins | sample 2228351 | NCBI WGS metagenome assembly FWWM01 (sample SAMEA103939774, study PRJEB20133) | metagenome | reverse complement strand
AGAAACGCCTGATCCTTCGGAGGGCAGGCCTCCCGGCCCGCCGCCGTTTGACTCGGAGGGCGGCTCCCCCGAGCCGCCGCCGCTCGGCGCGTCAGGAGACGCGCCCTCCGAACAATGGGATCGGCGCGCCCGGGGGGCATCCGGCGGACCAGGCAAACGCCTTGAGCCCCGGCGGCGCCGATTCCGCCAGGGGCCGTTCAGGGGAGCTTCCCCAGCGGCTCGAACCACGCCAGGAAGTGGCGCAGCCGCTCCGGCGCGCGGACAATCCGGAACCCCCGGAGACGCTCCCGCTGCGCGTAAACTCGGGCGCACACCTCGACCACGTAATCCAGATGGCTCTGGGTGTAAACCCGCCGGGGGATCGCCAGCCGCACCAGCTCCAGGCGTGGGTGGATCGTCTGGCCCGTCTGGGGGTCCCGCTCGGCGAGCATCACGCTGCCGATCTCCGCGCTCCGAATCCCCCCCTCCAGGTAGAGGTGCACCGCCAGGGCGTGGCCCGGGTATTCGGATGGGGGGATGTGGGGGAGGAACCGGCGCGCGTCCAAATACACCGCGTGCCCCCCGGGCGGCACCACGATGGGGATCCCCGCCTGCTGAAGGGACTCGGCGAGATAGCGCACCTGCCCGATCCGGTAGGCCAGGTAATCCTCGTCCAGGGCCTCCTGCAAGCCCACCGCGATGGCCTCCAGATCCCGCCCGGCCAGCCCCCCGTAGGTGGGAAAGCCCTCGCGGAGCACCAGCTGGGCGCACAGGGCCTCGTAGAGCCCCTCATCGTTCACCGCGATGAACCCGCCGATGTTCACCAGCCCGTCCTTCTTGGCGCTCATCAGGCAGCCGTCGGCGTATCCGAACAGCTCCCGGGCGATCTCCCGCACCGACCGGTGGGCGTAGCCCGGCTCGCGCAGTTTGATGAGATACGCGTTCTCCGCGTAACGGGCCGCGTCCAGGTAAAGCCCCTTCCCATAGCGGCGGGCGATCGCCGCCACCGTGCGGACGTTCTCCATGGAGACCGGCTGCCCGCCCACGGTGTTGTTGGTCAGGGTCAGCATCACGAAGGGGATGTTCTCGGCGCCGACCCGGTCGAAGAAGGCCTCCAGCTTGGCAGGATCCATGTCCCCCTTGAAGGGATGCTCCAGGGTCGGGTCGTAGGCCGCCTCGACGACCAGGTCCACCGGCTCGGCGGACCGGTCCATGAGGTTCGCCCGGGTGGTGTCGAAATGGTTGTTGCTGGGAACCCGCTGGCCGGGGCGCACGGTCACGGCGAAGAAGATGTGCTCCGCGGCGCGGCCCTGATGCACGGGCACCACGTAGGGATAGCCCGTGATCTCCCGGATCGTCTCGCAGAAGCGGTGGAAGCTCCGGGCGCCCGCGTAGGACTCATCGCCCTGCATCATCGCCGCCCACTGCCGATCGCTCATCGCACCCGTCCCCGAGTCCGTGAGCAGGTCGATGAACACGTCCTCGGCCCGCAGGCGGAAGAGGTTATATCCCGCCTCCTGGAGGCGCCGCCGCCGCTCCTCGCGCGAGAGCAGCCGCAACGGCTCCACCATCTTGATCCGGAACGGCTCCGGCGGATGGGTCCCCATCATCCCTCCCTTTCCTGAGATACGACGGCGATGCCCGCGAGGATGAGGCCTCCCCCGATCAGTTTGATCCAACTCGGCGTCTCCCTCAAGATCGCGTAGGCGAGGATCGTCGAGCCGATGGGCTCGCCCAGGGTGGTCACGGTGACCACCGCCGTCGGCAGATAGCGCAGCGCCCAGTTGAACGAGGAGTGGCCGATCAACTGGGGGAAAATCGCGATCAGGGCCATCCAGAGATAGGTCTCCGGGCGGTAGCCGAGGAGCGGGAGGCCCGCGCCGGCCACGATCAGCAGGCTGATCCCGGCGGCGGACCCATACACCCAGGCGATGTAGACGGGAAGGGAGAAGCGCCCCCGCACCCGACGGCCGATCAGGAAATAGCCGGCCACCATGATCGCCCCGAGCAGGGCGAGGAGGTTGCCGAGGGCGGGGAGGCGGCCGCCGCCCATCAGGGCGCAGCGCAGCGGGGGCCAGGTGCACGCATCACTCCACCCGACGACGGCGCTCCCGGCCAGGGCGATGACGACGCCCAGGAGCGTCCGGGCCGAGATCGCCTCGCGCAGGAAGAGGGGCGCCGCGATCGCCACGAAGACCGGGGAGAGGGAGACCAGCACCACCGAGCTGGCCACCGTGGTGTATTCCAGGGAGGTGATCCAGGCCGCGAAGTGCAGGGCCAGGAACATCCCCGCCAGCGCCATCCAGAACAGATCCCGCCAGGTGATCCGGGCGATCTCGTGCCGGTAGCGGGTGAGCGCCACGGGGAGGATCAGCAGGGTGGCCAGGGTCAGGCGGAAGGCGGCGATGACCAGGGACGGAGCCTCCCGCTGGGCGAAACGGATGAAGATGGAAGCCATGGAAACCGCCAGGATGCCGATCCCCAGAACCAGGGGCGGGGGGACGGGGGGTTGGCCCGGCTGGCGCACGCGGTCCTCCTCGATGGCCCATCGGCGCCCACGGGCGATCCGCGGCCGATGGGGAGATCTGAACAGCGAAGCCTCCAGGTTATATAATTCGGGTGAGATCCCGTGGCAAATCGCCGTGCTGGCGCGTCGCGCGATCGGCCCCTTCATCCGCAACGGGGATCCCATTGGGATGGAAGATCGGGTGCGCCCGGAGACGGAACCGCGCGTCGGGGAGGGCCTGGTCGGGCCGCGGCGGGAGGGAGGAGCGGGCATCCTCTCCCCCTTCCCCCTCCCCCGGGGGGAAGCAGAGGCGCTGGCCCGACGGGTCGCCCAGGCCCTGGACATCCGTCCGATTCCCACCCCGCACCCGCGGCTGATCCTGATGGTGGGCCTGCCGGGGACCGGGAAGTCCACCCTGGCGCGGCGTCTGGCGGCCCTCCTCCCGGCGCCGATCGTAGAGTCGGATCGGGTGCGCCGGGTCCTCTTCCAATGGCCCCGGCACACACTGAACGAAAGCCGGCGGGTCCATCAGGTCTGCCGGGCCATGATCGAACACCTCCTGCGACATGGCTCCTCCGCGATCTTCGACGCCACCAACCTCCTCGAGGCCCACCGCGCCCTGATCTACCAGATCGCGGATCGCCTGCGCGTCCCCCTGGTCATCCTCCTCGTCACCGCTCCCCCCGAGGTGGTCCGGGATCGCCTGGAGGGGCGGGGCCGGCGGCGGGATCCGGAGGACGCCAGCGAGGCCACGTGGCCGGTCTACGAGCGCATGCGGCGCCAGATGGAGCCGATCGCCCGGCCCTATCTGGAGGTGGACACGTCCCAGGATCTGGAGGCGTTGCTCCCGCCGTTGATCCGGGCGATCCTCCAGGCTTCGATTCCGGAAGCGGGGGCCCGCCCGGGGCCAGGGGCCTGAGCCGGCCGATGCCCTCAAAACACGTTCCCAAGGAGAGACCGCCGATGAAGCCCGAGGACGAACTCGCGTTCGCCCGGGAAGGGATGGCCGTGATGGAGGATTACCTGGCCTCGGATCTGGTCTACTGGCCGCTCCGCCCCTTCTCGGCCACCTTCCCGGCCTTCAGCCTGGGGGGCCTGCTGGAGAGCCTGCGGCGGCTGGAGGCGCTTCGCGATGCGCTCCCGCCCCGCGCGCAGGCGGAAGTGGAGGCCTTGAAGGCGCAGCTGGACCGCGTGCGGGAGCGCCACCGCGTCCACTATCAGCGGAAACTGGAGCGGGAGTTGAACAGCCGCCTGGACGCCTGGGCCTGGTATCTGGAGGATTACGAACGGCGCCCGGAGGAGGTCGCCCCGAGCTACCCGGCCCAGGTCCCCATCCGGCTGAAGATCGAGCTGCTGCTGGAGGAAGCCGAGCGGCTGGGAATGAAGGTGGAAGACGCCCGGAACCGGATCCGGGCGCTGGATCAGGCCCTGCGCCGCCACTGGCGGCCAGGGCCGTTCCTGTGGGAGGAATCCCTCCGGGCGGCCTTCCCGCCGGATCGATTCTGGTGGCTGTATGGCCGCCCGCAGGGCCGCTGAGGGGGTTGACAGGAAGGCGGGTTCCGGGCATGATCAGGGTGTTTCGCGCAGATCCCCTCCGAACGGGAGGGGTCGCGTTCCAGGGTGTGCCATCGCATCACCTCCACTGAGCGTTGATCGCGACAGCCCGCCACGGGAGGCCGCCCCGACCCGGGAAGCGGCCTCCCGTTTTGAAGGGAACGACCGGCCCCGCCCCTTCCCGCGCCGGAAACACCCGGGGGCGGGACCGCGCGGCCCCGCCCCCTCGGGTTCGTCCCCGAAGCGTCCGCTTACGTGAGGAACTCGCGCAGCTGGCGGCTTCGGCGCGGGTGGCGCAGCCGGCGCAGGGCACGCCCCTCGATCTGCCGGATCCGCTCCCGCGTCAGCCCGAATTTCTTCCCCACCTCCTCCAGGGTGTAGCACCGGCCGTTGACCAGGCCGAAGCGCAACCGCAGGATGCGGGCCTCGCGGGGGCTTAGGGTGGAGAGGATCTCCTCGATCTTCTCCCGGAGCAGGTTCTGGTAGGCGATCTGGTTCGGCGACGGGGAGGATTCGTCTTCGATGAAATAGCCCAGCTCGTCCTCCTCGTCCTCCCCCACCGGGTTCTCCAGGCTCAGCGGCTGCCATGAGACCCGGAACATCCACTCCACCTTGCGCGGATCCACCCCCAGCTCGGCGGCGATCTCCTCCGCCGTGGGCCTGCGGCCCAGGGTCTGCTCCAGTTCATGGGCCACCCGATACAGCTTGCGGATCCGGTCGCTCATGTGCACCGGGACCCGGATGGTGCGGCTCTGGTCGGCGATGGCCCGGGTGATGGTCTGGCGGATCCACCAGGTGGCGTAGGTGCTGAAGCGGTAGCCCCGCCGGTAATCGAACTTCTCCACCGCCTTCATCAGCCCCAGGTTCCCCTCCTGGATGAGGTCCAGGAACGGGACCCCACGGCCCATGTATTTCTTGGCGATGCTCACCACGAGGCGGGTGTTGGCCTTGATGAGGTGTTCCCGCGCCTTGCGGCCCTCCTCCACCAGCCGCTCCAGCCGGGCCCGCTGCTGCGGGGAGAGCCGGCGGGCCTCCCGGAGCCGCCGGGCGGCCTGCTGCCCCCGGAACACCTGGCGGGCCAGCCGCACCTCCTCCTCGCTGGTCAGCAGGGGGACGCGGGCCATCTCCTTCAGGTAGAGGCCCACCGTATCGTCCACATCAATGTCCGCCAGGTCGTCGTCCTCCCCCAGCACCACATCGCTGGACTCGAAGTGCTCCTCCGCCTCCTCCTCTTCTTCCTCCTCTAATTCGCGGAGGAACCGCTCCTCCTCCTCGATGTTGATCCGGGAGTCATCGTAGAGCTCGATGCCCGCTTCCTGCAGCCACAGACAGATCTCGTCCAGTTCCTCCGGCGACTCCTCGGCCTCCGGGTAGATCTCCAGGATATCGGTGACGGTGAGGTAGCCCTGCCGTTCCGCCAGGGAAAGAAGCTCGCCAATGACCTCATCGAAGCTCGCCATCGTCGCTCCTCTCCGAATCACGGATAGGATGCCCGGACCTCCGGCCCGCCTCACTGCCCAGCCGTTCGCAGCGACCCCAGGACCGCCCAGCGGGGGTCCGGCTCACCGACACACCCGCATTCCCCTTCGTTCCGGTTTTGACCGCACTCCGGGCACAACCCCCGGCAGTCCGACCGGCAGAGGACCCGCAATGGGGTGTTGAGCAGGATGTGCTCCCGCAGCGGCGCCGTCAGGAACAGATACCCATCGTCCGTCACCGCGTAAAATGTCTCCCCCGGAATATCCACGGGGGAGAGGAAAAAGGCTTCCTCGAATTCAAACGTCATCGGGAACGCGACGGGTTCCAGACAGCGGGCGCACTGGGTGTGGATCTGCGTGGAGATCATCCCCGAGGCCAGGAGCCGGCGATCCGAGCGGACCAGTTCGATCTCCCCCCGGAGATAATCCACTTCCACCCCATAGCCCAGATCCCCCGACCCTTCCTCTAAGGAGAGCACCATCCGACTGCCGATCGGCGCGCCCACCAGCGCGCCTACCCGATAGCGCAACATCTTCATGGGGCCCTCCAGGACAGGCCATCCGCCGCGATGGCCCGATCCGGGGTTGGGGCAGGTCCGAAAAGCTTACTGGAGTGATTATAGCACACCGCAAAGCCCCCCGTCAAGCAAAGGTTGGAATGGATACAACCATTCTAACCTTACGCAGGGGAGCGAGGTAAGCAAAGTGGGGTAGACGGAGGCGGGATCCCCTTTGGAGGCCGGCCCGGGCGTCCACGGGGGCCCATGGAGGGTCCGTCGGGAGGGATGGTCCCTCCCGCCCGGCGATCTACGGGGGCCCCCCGGTCCCGCCGCGCAGCTCCGGGGGACCGAACCGGAGGCGGTCGTAGGCGGCGAGGGTATCCACGACATGGCGGCGCTGCCGGGCTGCCTCCTCCTCCTGGAGCCGGCGGCGATAGGCCTCCATCCGCTGGGTGATCTCCTGCTGCACCCGTCGGGGGTTGCCCACATAGCGCAGGTAGAAATCCCCCCCCGGGACCCGCACGATCACGTGGCCGTAATTGAGGAGGCGGGCCAGGATCGAGGGGATCGAATACTCAACGCTCTGGATCCGGCTCAGGCTCGCCGTTTGGGTTTCCTCCCGCATCAGGGCCGGCAAACGCTGCGAGAGGATCAGCCGGCTCGGGGTCAAAATGTATTCATCGTTCCGCCAGTTCTCGTAACGCCACCACCACCAGCCTCCCAGCAACAGCGCGCTCAGGATCAGCGCCCCCAGGCGGATCCCCGGGTCCACCCGGTCAACCGGCCACACGTGGTGGGTGTGCAGCAGCCACCCGAGCCACCAGAGCGCGGTGGCGGCCGGCGGCCCCCATCCGATGGACCGGATCAGGGCCACCCAGTGCTTCCGATAGATGATGCGATCCCCCACCGTCTCCCGGAGGGATGGGAGGAGATAGCGGGCCACCGCCTTCAGGATCAACACGAGCCGCCCGGCCCAGCCCGGCGGGAGCGGTGGCCCAGGGGCCGGCACCGCTTCCGGCGGCGGGGTCAGGCCCAGGCGGTGGCGCAGCTCCTGCTGCAGGCGATAGCGCTGGCGCGCCTGCTGCAATGCCCGCAGGCGGTCGATCTGCTCATAGATCAGGTGCCGGATCGCATCAGGCTGCGGGAGGTTGGAGAACGCGACCCGCCCCGCGAACGCCTCCACCTCGATGTCCCCGAAATCGAGCAGATAGGGGCTGGCCAGGGGGGTGCGCCGCAGGATCTGCACCTCCTGGATCTGATCCAGCGGCATGTCCTGGCGGGTCTCGGGGCCCGGGAACACATACAGCCACCGCTCCCGCTCGATGTGGACGATCCGACGGGTGGTGAGAATGTATCGGTCGTCCCACCAGTTCCATACCTGGGCGCCGAGGAGGATCAGGGGGATCGCGTTGAGGAAAAGGGCCGGCCACCATCCCAACCCGGCCACCAGGAATGTCGTCAGCACGATGCCCACGAGGAGGAGCGCCAGGGGCGGCAGAAGGACCGGGATCACGCTGAACCAGTGCCGATGGATGGCCGCGAGGACCTGCTCATCAGGCTCCAGCCACGGGAACCGGGGCGCCCGCAGGCGGGCCTCGACATCCGGGGGCAGCTCCAGGCGATGGATCCAATCGGGATGCTCGGCGAGCAGGGCGTCGAAGTCCGCTTTCTCCAGGAGCCACCCCTCCACATGCGTGATCGCCATGGCGGTCACATCCCGCGGGTCGTTGAGGAAAAGGGCGTGGACCCCGATCCCCTCCCCCGGTTGAAGGTGGCGGACGAGGCGCTCCACCCCATCCGCCTCGATGCGCAACAGCGCCAGGCGGCCGGAGCGAAGGATGAAGTAGGCGGGGAACGTCTCCCCTTCAAAGAACAGCTCCTCGCCGGGGGCGAGGGATTTCACCTTCATCCGCGCCGCCACCTGGGCCAGATCCTCCGGATCCAGCCGGCGGAACAGCGGCTGCGCGGCCAGCGCGGCCAGGAGCGCCTCATCCGCCATCGCGCCTCCCATCCCCTCCGGGGTTGGGGCCGCGGCCGGGGATCCCCCACGCTCAAGAGGAAGCCTCCAGCGGCACGGCCTCCACAGCGATCTGCGCCCTCAGACGGCCCTGCGCCCCATCTTCCAGGATCATGCGGGCAACGCGCCGGCCCAGCTCCACCGCGTAGTTTGTCCCCCGATCCCACGGATACACTTGGCTCATGCTGGCGAAGTAGAGCCCGGGCAAGGGCGTGCGCAGATCCGGGATCATCCGGGAATAGTTCACCGGGACCACCGGCTGGGCGTAGGGCTCCCGGAAGACCCAGTAGCGGCGGACCCATTCAGGCCGGAACGCCGGGTTGAAGCGAGGGAGCGCGGGCAAGAACACGCGGAGCAGCTCCTCCGGCGACATGGAAAAGTAAGGGTGATCCGGTGGGAGGTAATCCCCGCAGTAGACCAGGTGCTCCCCTCCGTAATGCACCGCCGGGATGTAGTTCGTATGCTCCACCAGGGCCAGGAAGGGGAAACCCGCCCGCTTGGGGAGATTGATCCAGTACACCCCACGGGTCAGCGGGCGCTCCAGCGCCAGGATCAGGACCACCGCCCCCAGGGAGCGAAGGGCCAGCAGCTGGCCCGCGTAGGGGGGCGGCAACGCCGGGACCAGCCGGACCAGCAGGCGCGGCGAGGTGGTGACCAGCACGGCATCGTAGCGGGCCGGGCCGTCGGCCGCTTCCACCCGCCACCCCGCCGTCTCCGGCTCCACCCGGAGCACCGGGGTTGAGAGACGGACCTCACCCCCCTGGCGGCGAATCCGTTCCACCAGGAGATCGAAGAAGGCCTGGAAGCCCCCCTCGAAGGTCCCCAGCCGCGGGCTGCGCTTGTGGATCCGCGCCCAGAACCAGGCCATATTGATCTCCGGGTAGGCCTCCCCGAACTTCCCCTCCAGGAGGGGCTGCCAGATCCGCTCGTAGGCCCGCCGTCCCATATACCGGGGGAGCCATTCGTGGGCAGTCACCCGCTCCAGCGGCTCCCAACGGGGGGTCAGGCGCAGGTAGGCGATCACCAGGCCCATCCGGAGCTTCTCCACCGCGGAGAGGCCGGGGAAGCGCAGGACCGCCAGGGGGCTGTCGAAAGGATAGGGGCGCTCCTGATACCAGACGGCGGTGATCGGGCGAGGGAACCGCACCTGATGGCTCAGGCCCAACTCCCGGATCAGGCGGAGGATCGCCGTATCCGAGGCGAACCAGTGATGATAGAATCGCTCCAGCGACCACGACCAGCCGTCCGCCCGAAAGCCCGAGGCCAGCCCGCCGGCCTGGGGCGCCGCCTCGTAGACCACCACCGCGGCCCCGGCCCGCGTCAGATCGTAAGCGGCCGCCAGGCCGGCCGCCCCGGCCCCCACGATCGCCACCCGCAGCGACATCCCTCGCCCTCCCAACCCGACCGGCCCGCCCCGCAGGCCCGGCGTCGGAGCTTCCCTTTCCCACAGATTTTAATGGATGCATGGAAAGAGGAGGAAAATTGTGGAGGGCAGCGCTTCGCGTCGCGCTGCCCATCCATCCCGCCGAGGGGCGGAACCCCGTGGACCGATCTCCGATGCGCCGATGGCTCCTCCTCAGCGGGCTGGGCGTCCTGACCCTGCTCCTGGGCCTGGACCCATGGGGGGGTCTGGCGGCGCGCTGGATCCGAGAAGGGGACGCCCGCTGGGCGGACGGACAGGGGCTTTCCGCCCAGCGGGCCTACCGGGCGGCCCTGGCCCTCCGCCCGGCCGATCCCGCCCTCTGGCATCGCATCGCCCGAACCCATGCCGCCCTGGGGGAACTGGAGGAGGCAGAGGCGGCATGGCGGCGGGCCAGGCAACAGGGAGACCCCGAGGCGCTCCGGGGCTTGGCCGAGATCGCCACACAGCGCGGGGATTGGGCGCAGGCCCGGAGGCTCTGGAGCGCATGGGCCCGTCGGGCTCCGGACGACCGGGAGGCGATCGCCCGCTGGGCAGAGGCGGCGTTGGCCCTCGGGGAGGCCGAAGAGGCCCAAGAGGCGTGGGCGACCTGGCGGGCTCGCCACCCGGAGGACCCGCAGGCCCGCTTCCGGCTGGGCCTCCTACTGGGCGCCCGCGATCCCGAGGCGGCTCGGGCCCTGCTGCGCCCCCTCCCTTCTCCGCTGCAGGACTGGGCCGACCTCCTGCCGGATCCCTGCGCCCTCCACGCCCGATGCTCGGACGAGGCCCGGGATCGGACCCTACGCCGGTGGGCGTTCGCGCTCCTGGGAGGGCGGCATTGGGGGGAGGCCCGGCTGGCGCTGGCCCGCTGGCTCGATGGGCATCCCGATGACCGGATCGCCCAGGCCGCCCTGGGCTACGCCCTGGGGCGACTCGGACAGGATGGGACGCCGTGGCTGCGGCGGGCCGGCGAGGGCCCATCCGTCCCGCCCGAGGTGCATTATTTCTGGGGTCTCTACCTGCTGGAGCATGGACACTATGGAGAGGCCGAGGAGCGGTTCGCCACCGCCTATCAACAGGATCCGAGCCCCCTCTACGCGTTCGAGCGCGGGCGCGCGGCCATGCTGGCCGGGGATCTCCTGACCGCCGAGCGCTGGCTCCGCCAGGCGGCGGAGGCGGAGCGGGAGAACCCGGAGATCTGGATCACGCTGGCCGCGCTGTATCTGGGGCATCAGGTGTGGCTGGGGAAGGGCATCGAGGCGGCCCGGGAGATCCTCCGACAGGCGCCGCAGCGGCCGGAGGGCTACGAATGGCTGGGGTGGGCCCGTTACCTTCAGGGGGAATGGGCGGAGGCGGAACGGCTCCTCCGCCAGGCCCTCCGGATGGACCCCCAGCGGCCTTCGGTGCGCTACCGCCTGGGGGTGGTGCTGGCGGCGCAGGGCCGGCGCGACGAGGCCCGCCGCCTCCTGGAGCAGGCGATCCTCCTGGACCCCCTGGGGGATTTCGGGCGGCGCGCCTTCCAGGTGCTCCACCGCCTCCCGTAGGCGCAGCGGGGGAACGGGGAGGCCGCCGGAGGGCTGGCCAGGGGCTTGGCCAGGTCGGCCGAGCGCGCCGAGATGCGTGCCGCAACAGCGGCCCGGAGGGTCACCCTCTGGATAAGGAGGTAAGTGCACCGGTGGATCTGGCCCGTCGTTCGAATGGGGACGGCGGCGGGCCAGAGGCCCGCCCGCCGAAAGACAACCGGCTTCTTAGAGGGCGCGCCTCCGGGCGCGCCGATCGGGTCTTTTGGAAGGGCGCATCGCCCAACGCCCCGATGGGGCGGCTCGGGAGGGCCCGCGCGTCAACGGATTCGGCTCACTACCCGGGTGGGGACGGCGGCGGGCCGGAGGCCCGCCCTCCGAAAGGCCAACTTCTCAGAGGGCCCGCCTTCGGGCGCGCCGATCCCGCTCTTCGAAGGGTGCCTCTCTCAACGCATCGCAACAGCGCCGGGGGGGAGAGGCAAGCGCATCGGTGGGTCCAGCACGCCGTCGCATGGTAGACGGCGGCGGGCCGGCTGCCTGAACCGCCGGCTCTACCGTCGTCGCCCTTTCCGGCGGGCCGGCCGAAGGGCCAGCCGCAACGCCCGCAGCCCATGGTCCAGGGCATCGATGTTCAAGGTGTAAAACGTCATGCGGCCGGCCTCCCGGGCGTGGAGGAGGCCCGCCTGCTGGAGGATCCGCAGGTGATGGGAGACAGTGGGCTGGGAGAGCCCCAGGGCCTGGACCAGGTCCCGCACGCACAGCTCGCGGCCCCACAGCAGCCGTAGGATCTGCTGGCGGCGATTATCGGCCAGGGCATGGGCGAAGCGAACCGGATCCGCGCTCATCGCCCGCTGCCCTCCTCGGCAAGGCTCCACGGGATCGGCCGCAGGTCGCGGTAGCGCCAGCGGAGCTCCCAGACCCGCAGGGCCGCCTCGATTTTGATCCGCCAATCCATCTTCGATCGCCCGATCCGCCGGTCCTCAAAGAAGATGGGGATCTCGCACACCCGAAAGCCCAGGCGCTGCGCGATGTAGGCCATCTCCACCTGGAAGATGTAGCCCGTTGAGCGGACGCGCTCCAAGGGCATGCGGGCCAGGGCGTCCCGCCGCCAGCATTTGAAGCCCGCCGTGGCATCCCGGACCCGAAGCCCCAGGATGGCGCGGGCGTAGAGATTCCCCCAGCGGCTCAGCCAATACCGCCCCGGGCCCCAGCGGGGGTCCACCCGCCCGCCGGGCACGTAGCGGGACCCCACCACCACGTGGTGATCCGCCATCCGCTCCAGCATCCGGGGGATCGCCGAGGGGGGATGGGAGAGATCCGCATCCATCTGGACGATCGCCTCGGCGTCCGTTCGCAGCGCGAGCCGGAAGCCCTCCACATACGCCGGCCCCAGGCCCCGCGGGCCGTCTCGATGCAACACCATCAGGCGGCCCGGATGCGCCCGGGCCAGCGCCTCGGCGACCTCGCCGGTCCCATCGGGCGAGCGATCGTCCATCACCAGGATCCGCAGCGCAGGCAACCCCAACCCCAACAACGCCTCGACCAGGCGCGGCAGGTTGTCCGCTTCGTTGTAGGTGGGAACCACCACCAGGGTTCTCATGCGCTCTCCTTCCGCAGATCGGGATGGGGGCGGACGACGGGCCCCGCTCCTCAGCCTTCCTTCCATCGGGCGTAGAGGTCGTTCTCGATCCCCAGGCGCAGGAGCACCCGCCCCACCATCTGATCAATAATGTCCTGGAGGGTGCGCGGGCGGCCGTAGAAGGCGGGGACGGGGGGCATGATGATGGCCCCCATCCGCGCCGCGCGGCGCATCAGGTCCAGATGGCCGAGGTGGAGCGGGGTCTCGCGCACCACCAACACCAGGGGCCGCCCCTCTTTCAACGTGACGTCGGCTGCGCGGCTCATCAGGTCGGCCGTGTAGCCGCTGACGATGGCCCCCAGGGTCTTGATCGAGCAGGGGATGATCACCATCCCCATCGTCCGGAAGGAGCCCGAGGCGATGGCCGCCCCGATGTCATGATAAGGATGAACGACATCCGCCAGCTCCATCACCTGGCGGACGGTGTAGTCGGTCTCCTGGACGATGGTGACGCGGGCCGCCGGGCTGAGGACGAGGTGGGTCTCGATCTCCGGGTTGGGGCGGAGGACCTCCAGCAGGCGGATCCCGTAGATGACCCCACTGGCCCCGCTGATCCCAACGATCAGACGCCGCTTCATCCCCCTCCTCTCCGACGGTGCGCGATCCCCGCGACGGCCCCGCTCCTCGTTCCCCCTCTCGCGCGGTGACGCCGCGACGAGGGCCCTTCCCCGCGACCGCCCGCTATCCCTGGATGAGCGCTGGCAGGATCTGCAACGCCTGCCGCAGGCGGACGCCGTGCCAGAACAGCAGGCTCCCCTCGACCCAGCGCACGCGGCCCGCGCGGCCGGCCGGCGTGTCGGCGAAAAGGCGGCGCACGGGCTCCACGTCCTCCGGACGGAAGGGATAGGGCTCGTCGGGGAGCAGGATCAGCTCCGGCGCCGCCCGGCGGATCTCCTCCACCGAGAGGCGGGGATACCGGTCGTCCCGCGGGACGGGCCGGGCCGGGACCGCCGGGTCGAGGTCCGCGGCCAGCGGATACCGCCGGCGGCGGCCGGCGAAGACGTTCTCGCCCCCGCACAGGGTCAACAGATCGTGGGCGTAGGTCTCCGCGTTGAACGTCATCCACGGGTCCTTCCAGACCGGGCAGAACACCCGCGGGCGCCGCCCTGGGCTCGCCCGGCGGCGATCGGCCGCCAGGGCCTCGATCTCCTCCACCAGGGAGGCACGAGGGGCCTCCAGCAGCGCGGCGAGATATCGGATGAGGGCGATCGCCTCGGAGACCGAGCGCGGGAACGAGACCGCCACCGGGATCCCCCGGGCCGCCAGGGCGCGGGCGTCCGCCTCGCGGTTTTCCTCCACGTTCACGAACACCACATCCGGCCGCAGCGCGAGGATGCGCTCGAGATCTGGGTTCTTCGTCCCCCCCACCGACGGCGTCGCGCGCGCCTCTGGCGGGCGGACGCAGTAGTCCGTCCGCCCCACCACGCGATCCCCCACGCCGAGCTCGAACAGCGTCTCCGTCAGGCTGGGGACCAGGGAGACGACCCGGCGGAGGGGGCGATCCGGCCGGAAGGGCCGGCCGTCCAGATCCCAGAGCGGCTCCTGCGTTCCCCGCTCCATCGCCCCTACTCGCGGTCCAGCCAACGGGCGCCGAAGATCACGGTGATCTCGCCCTCCCCCCAGCGCTCGATCTGATCCTCCGGGCCGAGGGCGAGGGCGGCCCCTGGAGCGAGGCCGATGCCGTAGGCGAAGGGATGGCGGTGCAGCGCGGCCTGAAGGGCGCGGGCGGCTTCCGGAGTGTAATGGCTCACCACGAAGGCGCCCGGCAACCATCCCCAGGCCCCCCACGCGTCCGCCCATCCGGGCCGCAACACCCACGTCCCCATCGCCTCCGCCCCGGCGCCGATCCCCAGCACCACCGCGCCGGAATGGTAGGCGGTGATCATCGCCTGGAGCGCCGGGGTGTCGAAGAAGGTCTCGAGCAACCGTCGGACGTCGCCGTCGGCGATCAGGATCAATCCGGCGCCCAGCAGGAGGCGCGCGGGGGCCGCCTGGAGGGCGTCCTCCCGGGTGCGGAGGGCGAGGATCCGGCACGGTGGGCTCCCCCAGGCCCGATACTGCCGCTCATACCGTTGGGCGGGCCCTGGGTCGTCGGCGGCCGCCGCCACCACCACCAGCCCTTCCGGGGCGCTCCGGGCCAGGGCCATCCGGTGCGCCTCCTCCGCCTCCTCTCCCCCGCACAGCACCAGCCATCCGCGTCCGCTCCGCCAGCGCAACGGCCCTTTCTGTCCCATCCTCGCCTCCTCCCTCTATTTTGCACCGAACGGGCCTCCCCACCCCACTCCGGGCCGTGCGGGTTGGAGCGCCCCCCGGGTGGCGGGGATGGCGATCGGGCGCGACCTCCCGGCGCCGCGCCCGCCGCGCTATAATCCCCCTGGCGAGCGGGCGGACTTCATCGCGCGGAGGGGGAGCGGATGGCGGAGGCGGTGGAGACCCACATCGACCGGGGCTGGGAGTTCCACACGAAAAAGCAATACGATCAGGCGATCGAGCAGTTCCGCATGGCCATCGAAATGGACGGGGACGCGGTGGACGCTTACTACGGGCTGGGCCTTGCCTGCAAGGCCAAGGGAGAGAAAGAGGCCGCGATCCAGGCATTTGAGCGGGTGATCGCCCTCGCCTCCATCCTCGAGGATCGGGCCAAGGCCCAGATCCTCACCCGGCTCGCCCAGGCACACCTCGAGGCGTTGCGAGGTTCCCATGGAGAAGCGTGAGCGGCTCCAGGCGGCCATCCGGGGGGAGGCGGTGGACCGCCCGCCGGTGGCCCTGTGGCGCCACTTCCCTGTCGCCGATCAGGACCCGATCGCCTTCGCCGAGGCGGTGGTCGAATTCCAGCGCCGCTTCGATTTCGACTTGGTGAAAATCACCCCCGCCTCCAGCTACTGCGTCCGGGATTGGGGGGTGGAGGATCGCTGGGAGGGGGACACCGAAGGAACCCGACGTTATGTCCGCTACCCGGTGCAGGACCCCCGGGATTGGACGGCGCTTCCCGTCCTCGACCCCGCGCGCGGGGCCCTGCGCGACCACCTGGAGGCGGTGGCGCGGATCCGGCGGGCCCTCCCCGAGGTCCCGATGGTGGTGACGGTGTTCAGCCCGCTGGCCCAGGCGAAGAACCTCAGCGGGCCCGACCGGCTGCTGCTCCATATGCGGCGCCACCCGGAGGCCCTGGAGGCGGGCCTGCGGACGATCGCTGAGAGCACCCGCCGCTTCGTCCGCGCCGCCCTAAACCTGGGGGTGGATGGGATCTTCTACGCCGTCCAGCACGCCTCCTACCTGCTGCTTTCCCCGGAGGAATACCAGGCGTTCGGGCGGCCGTATGACCGAGCGATCCTGGAAGCGGCCGCCGACGCCTGGCTGAACATCCTCCATCTGCACGGCGAGGCAGTGATGTTCCACCTCTTCGCGGAAGATCCCGTCGCGGTCTGGAACTGGCACGACCGGGAGACGCCGCCTTCACTCCGGGAGGGGCAAGCGAAGGTCCGCGGGGCCGTGTTGGGAGGGCTCTCTCGGATCCGGACCCTGGTGCTGGGCGCGCCCGCGGACGTGGAAGCGGAGGCCCGGGAGGCGATCGCGCAGACCGGGGGTCGGCGCTTCATCCTGGGCACCGGCTGCGTCGTCCCCATCCACGCCCCCGAGGTCAACCTGCTGGCCGCGCGGCGGTCCGTCGAGCGGGCTGCCTGAGGGATGCACCCGCCTGTGGGCCCTTCGCCGTTTGCGGATCACCGCCCGATCATTCACGGTGGGACCCGTGGTCATCCCCGGGCCGAACCGTTTTCGGAGATCGGCTTTCCGGAGCCGCTCGGCGCGTCGGGCGACGCGCCCTCCGAAAAGCCGCTCGCCTTTCGGCGGGCGGGCCTCCGGCCCGCCGCCGTCCCCATCCAGGTGGCAGGCCGCATTCATCCACGGGCCCGCCCTTCGCATCCGGCGGAGAGCCTCCCAGCCCACCGTTGCGGCGCGTCGGGCGACGCGCCCTCCGAAAAGCTCGCCTTTCGGCGGGCGGGCCTCCGGCCCGCCGCCGTCCCCACTCGGGTGGTGGGTTGAATCCATTGACGCGCGGGCCCTCCCGAGCCGCCCCATCGGCGCGTTGGAC
>FWWM01010319.1_pt1 | contig 16695 bp, 14 predicted proteins | sample 2228351 | NCBI WGS metagenome assembly FWWM01 (sample SAMEA103939774, study PRJEB20133) | metagenome | reverse complement strand
CTGCCAGGGGTCGGTGCCCACCTCGATGCCGGGGTTGGCCAATAAGTTCGAAAAGCCCACAGGGAGGCTGGCGATGTTGATGGGGGTGCCCAGGCTCTGGTAGGCGGCCAGCACCGAGGCGAAATCCGGCAGTTGCCGGGCCGGTGCGTTGGCAGTCGTGGTGCGCGTGAAGGTTCCACCCACAATGGCCTGCCCGGCCCGGATATCGGCATTGACGGTCGCCCCCACCGCCACCACCTGGCTGTTGGAGCCCAGAGTTTGGTCGCAGAATACCCGGGCGCCGTTGAAACGGAGTTCGCCGGCGGCGGTCAGGGCCTGTTCCAAGGCATCGGCCACGCTCGGTTCAGGAACCACCACGAGCCTGCGAATCTGCTGGGTTTGACCTTTGACGCCGGTGCCGACCAACACGAGCGGCTCGCCGGGGGCATCGGCCAATCGGTTGTCGGAAGGGTCCATGCCCACCAGCGTGTAGGTTCCCCCGGCCAAGGGTACGTTCGATTCCCACACGCCGTCGGGATACGCCAAGCGCCAATTGGGATCGGCTTGGATGCGAAACACGCCGATCTCGGCCGCCGCTTGGGCAGCCAGGCGAGCCTGGGTGGCGTCGCGCGCCTGCACGGCTGCTTTGTGCTGGATCCTCTGGAGCCACAAGGCCGATAGCCCCAAAACCGAGACCACGACGGCGGTGGCCAGCACTACGAAGTAAATGCTGCCGCGGCGGCGCCTGGCGGAAATGCGAATTGGCGAAAACAGGAGGCTCATGGTTGCGCCGGAAACACCACAACGCTCACCCGGTCTGTGCCCCACGCGCCGGAAGCGTCGGTCACGGTGAGGACGGCTGTAAACACCTTGGTTTGCGTGTCGGCATTGGCATAAGTGTGGCTCGGCCTCGGCCCGGAGCCTTGCTGCCCGTCACCGAAATCCCAAGTGTAGCTCAGAAGGTCGCCATCGGGATCGCGCGAGCCGGTGGCGTCGAACTGCACCGCGACTTGTCCGGCGCCGGAAAGGGGCGTTGCCGAGGCCACGGCCACGGGCGCCTGGTTGCCCGCCGGCTTGGCCGCGGTAGTCCTATCGTCGGTCAGGCGAGGCACAGGCCCCAACGCGGCGGCGGTTTTCAGGGCGACCAGTTCGGCCGTGGTCTGGCCCCGGTATTTCACCACGACTTCGATTCGCCGCACGCCGCGGTCATCGGTCGTCGCCAGGGGGGTCGAAAGGTCGCTCGGGTCCACATTGGCCACCACGACCTCGCGCTGCCAGCCGGAAAGCCAATCCAATGGCTTGCCGTCGCGGGTCTGCGGGGGCGATTCGACCCAGCCGGCGTAATCGTCGACATCGTCCCAGGCGGCGCGGGAACCGGTCGAAGGCTCTTCGGCCCCCCAGAGGGGGCTGCCATCCGGGTCCCGGTAGCTGGCCTGCAAGATTTCCTCCATCAGATCCTGGGCCAGGGCCGTGGCCTGGGCCGTGCGTGCGGCCGAAAGGGCCGAGCGCAGCGCAGCACTGAACGCGAGCATGGCCCCCACCAACATGAGCCCGGCCATCAAGCTGGAGACAACCACCTCGACCATGCTCCAGCCGGCGGGATAGCGCCGCTTGCCGCGGGGCCGGCGGCCCAGCCCGGCGCTTTGCCCCGACTGCGGCATATCGTGTCGGCAGGTCGCGCTCATCCTCCGGGCTCCGATACCCACACCGCGACAAAATCGAACTCGGCCTGGCTGCCGTCGGCCGCAATCCGGGCAAATCGATCGTCATGGCCTGGCGAAAATGGCGTATAGGGATACAACCCGTAGTACACCCCTTGCACCCACACGCCCACCAGATCGGCTGTGGGATCGATCACCAACCGCAGGGTTACAAACCCGCTGTCCAGACCATCGACCTTCGCCAGCCGGACCGATGTGGCCGCGCCCGTCTTTTTCGATACGGTGAGGCTCTGGGTGCCGTCGGTCTGGAGGGCCAGCGCGGCTACCAGCGGCACGCACGTCCCGTTGGACCAGTCGGCGTTGATAGAAAACACCGCACCCTGTCCGCCGGTGGTCGTGTTGCGGAAGCGAACCTCGGCGGTCGTCAACGCAGCGAAGTCATGCTTGGGACGGGTTTCCAGGGGCACCTCGGCCCGCCAGACGCCGCCGGAAAGGGTTCCGGAGCCGATCGCCGCGCCGGTCGAAGCGATCCAGTCGGCTTGGCCGTCAAAGTTCGCATCGACGGTCGTCGGATCCCGGTCGAAATCCAAAAGCCACCGGCCGGCCAACAGCTCGGGTGCGTTGGCCAGCGCCACGCGGGTGTCGATGCGGCCGGCCGAGTCGCTTCCCACCTGAAGGCTCACCCCGATGCCTGTCAAAAACTGCCGGCGAACCACCTGCGGCGTCCCATCCACGACGTATGTGCCGTAAAGCTGATACCACAGCGAGTCGCCATTGCCCTGCATACTCCAGGTGGCTCCGCCATCGGTGGAGTACACCCGGCCGGTGCCGCCCCAGTCGTCATACAGCACATAAAGGGCGTGGTTTTGCAACCCGGCAAGCACGATCCACGCCCCTTCGTTGGGGGCAAGCAGAGTGTTTTGGAAACGGAAAGAGGTCGGCGCGTAGACGCTCGGAGCATCGGTTTCGGAATAGAGGATCTGTTCCAACACCGTACTGGTGGGCATGGCATCGCTTCCGGCCCGCCGTAACTGCACCAGCGTTTGTCCGTCACGGGGCCCATCGTTTTCGACCCACAGGATCACCTGCGTGGGGCGCCAGGCCACGGCACTGGCTGGCAGCGGGCTGAGGAACCGGTCGGGGTGAAAGTACTGGCCCAGCCAGCGCGTGGCGGAAATCTGGTAATTGGCCAGGGAGAGGATTCCCTGGTACTCGGCCAGCTTCTGTTCGGCCGATTCGATCCGGCGGGGGAGCGACTCCTCTTGCACCTTGACGGTGTAGTCGAGCTGGAACTGGCGAACGTCTTGGGCCACCACGACCGCAGGACCACCGTTGACTGTCCGTTGCAGCGGGTCGCCCGGCCTGCCCGACCACCAGTAGCGTACCAGTTCCTCGCGGCCGTCGCCGTCGCGATCGGGGATGGCAAAGGTTGCCGCGGTGGCGGTGCGCTCGGCGAAATAGGTGGCGTCGCGGAGGTCCTCGGTCAGGCGGCGGGCGGCATCCTCAGCCGAAAGCACGCCGCGCACAGCCGCCGGGGCATCTATCATCCGGTTGGCCAGGTACAAGGTCGAGGCCAATCCTGCCAGGAGGATAGAAGCTGGCGCCATCGCCACGACGATTTCCAAAAGCGTGTGGCCTTGTCGCCGGGCGCCCTCTTTCCCGCCGCCAGTCGGAACCCCAAAGGCCATGCGATTAGCCTCCGGCGGGCTTGGGGCCGATGCTGTAGGCGGCCGGCGTCCCCTCGGCGCTGAGGGTTACCGTGGCCCGATACGCGCCGCACTCCAGGACCACCGTGGCGCTGGAGTCCGGCGTGCCGAGAGGATCGAATACCAGATCGCTATCGCCGCCTGCCCCGGCCGAAACCAGGTGCACTTCATAGGGCGTGCCCGCCAGCCGAACCACATAGGGGCCACTGCGGCGGTCCAGGTCCTTCGGCCCCGGTGCAATCGCATAGTTGTGCGTCCCTGGATGGAAGGAGACGGTCTGTTTGGTTGCGTGAAACGCGGCTTCGCGGCGGGCCAGTTCCAGGTCGGCCACTATGCGCCGCGCTGCTGCGTCCAACCGCTGCCGGCAAAGGGCGTCGGCGAACCGGGGGACTGCCGCGGCGGCCAGAATGCCGAGGACCAGCACGGCCACGACCAGCTCGACCAGGGTGAAGCCCCCGCCGCGGCGCTCCGGTGAGCGCGGCGTGGGATTGCGGCGCTTCGGTGGTGGCGGCTTGTACCCGGTCCAAATCCGACGGATATCGTCCAGCGCCCGGAAAAACGCCTCGACAACCACCGGGTCCCATTGCGTCCCCGCACCCTCGCGCAGAATCCGCTCGACCCGCTCCTGCGGCATCCCCTTGCGATAGGGGCGGTCGCTGGCCATGGCGTCGTAGGCGTCGGCCACCGCCAAAATCCGCGCCGAAAGGGGAATGGCATCTCCGGCCAGCCCGTCGGGATAGCCCCGGCCGTCGTACTGCTCGTGGTGATGCAACACCCCGGGGATCAGGTAGCCTAGTTGCTCGACACCCTGGAGGATCGCCCAGCCCCGCTCGGGGTGCGGGCGGATGGCGTTCCATTCCTCTTCCGTCAGTGGGCCGGCCTTGCGCAACACCGCATCGGCCACCCCCAGTTTGCCCAGATCGTGCATCAACCCAGAAAGATAGATCTGCTCGCAGGCCTCCTCGTCCAGGCCCATTTCCTGCGCAATCCGCCGGGCCACCAGCGCCACCCGCTCGCTATGCCCGCAGGTGTACGGGTCCTTGGCATCGATGGCCGAGACCATCGCCCGCACCACACCCACCAAAATCGCTTCCTTCTCGCGGAACAGCTCGACGTTCCGTACATGTGTGGCCAGCATCGAGGCCACGGAACTCAAGAGGCTGGCCTCGACCGTGCCGAACTCGTATTGGCTCAGGGCCAGCAGGGGCTCTTGCGTCCCCGTTGGCCGGCGCACGTGGTTGATAGCGGCAAGCCAGCCCCGCACACAGTCACCCTTGGCGACCGAAGTGAGGACGAACTTCCGCACCCCTGGAAACTCGCGGCCTTCAGGGGTTGCGTCGAAATGGTTGCGGACCACGGGCTGGCCCGCCGCCAGATTACGGAACCGCTCGATAAACCGTCGGCAGGCCTCCTCGTCCAGGCGCCGCGGGCCCACCCAGATCACCGGTTGCCCGACGCGCACTTCCCCAGCCGCTTGCTCGCGCTCGGCCGACACCAAGACCAGCGACTCGGCCCGAATTACGCTGGCCAACAGCGGCAACACCATCTCCGCTACGTGCCACATGCCGTGCGAGGGATCGGATACGTCGAGATGGTCGGCCAGGGTCCGCAGGAAGGTCAGCTCCTCGAAGTCGTTGCCGATCTGGGCCGCACAAACGTCGAGGTCCTCACGATAGCGCTGCAATTGCTGGCGGAGCCGCAAGTCGTCCCAGATCACTTGCGCCAAAAGGCGTACCGCGTCCTCGGGCATTCCCTGGAAGACTGTGGTGGCCAGCAGGCGCTGGCCCCCGACCTCCCCCAAGGGCAATGCCACCCACAACCGGTCCGGGTCGGCTGTCCGCACCAGCGGTTCTTCCGTCTGGCTCAACAAGCACACAAGGTCCGGGGTTTTGGGGGGTTCGGCGCAAGCGGCTTGAAATCCTTGTGGAGCCCGAAAGCCTTCCGCCGGCGCGACTTCTTGTGCCTCTGCGGGCACGGGAAACACGCCGTCCTCGCCGATAACCCAAAAATCGAAATGCAGCCCGAAGGCGCTGGCTAACGTCTCCGCCATGGCCCGCGCGTATCCGAGTACGTCCGGATTTGCGGCGTCGCAAGTGGAAACACTGTGAATTTCGGACATTGTTCCGGGCCCCCGAAACGGTGCCCCCAACCAAGGGCGGGTTATTCAACTGTAGCTTATTGGATACCCGCCTTTTGTGGCCCGGACGCTCCGACGCGAAGCCGCGAAGGGCTGTGGCTGGAATAAAGGTCCAAGTGTGCCGAGCCGCGCGAGCAACGAATCACGCAACGGGGATCGCTCGCCACAATCCCCGGTTGTGAAAAGAATTGGGTCATCTGTCCCCCTGCAGTTTGTCCTATTTGACGGGGGGGGTTCTGTGACCTAGGTTTTGGCAAGCAGGTGGACGAGCACGCCCCCGACAACTGCCCGCTGGACGCGGAGCCAGCGTGGTCGAGACAACAAGGTGTCCCAATGTGCCGACGTAGTGGTTTTACGCTGGTGGAACTGGTGGTCGTAATCATGATTCTGGGCATTCTGGCCGCAGTCGCGGTGCCCAAGCTCTTCAATGTGACGGGCACGGCCACGGATAACGGCTTGCGGCAGACGCTTTCGGTGGTCCGCAATGCCATCGAACTGTACGCAGCCGCCAACGGCGGCAATCTGCCCGGCCAGGACCAGGACTCCGACAAGTTCAAGCAGGAGCTGGCCCCGTATCTGCGCGGCGACTTTCCCAAGTCGCCGGTAGGCACCAAGGACGCGGTGGTCAAGTTCACGGGCGTTGCCGAGACCGATCCCATGCCCGCCGACGACACCACGGGCTGGCTGTACAACTACCAGGACGGCCGGTTTGTAGCCAACTGCACGGCCCAGTCGAAGACCGACCCGAGCATGGCCTACTACCAGTACTGATGCGCCATTTGCCTGCTGCGATGTATGGGGCGGAATTTCGCCCTGGCGCGGGCGTGAAATAGGCAAGATGGGGCGTTTTGGCGGGATTTGCGGATCGGGCCAAAGTTGCCGCAGGCGAAATGCCGATAAAGTTTGACGCCCCCAGGTTCTCAACCTAGGGTTTACTTGCCGGGGCGGCGAACCCATTGGGGGAACGGACGTGGCCAAACGCATCCTGGTAGCGGAAGACAATCCGGCCTTGGCCGCCGTCGTGCGCCTCCACTTGGAGCACGCCGGCTTCGAGGTGACCCTGGCCCGCGACGGCCGCGAAGCCTGGAACTGGCTGCAGCGCCAGGACTTCGACCTTTTGGTCACCGACCAGCAAATGCCCGGCCTTTCGGGCAGCGAACTGCTGGGGCGGATGCGGCAGACCGAGCGCCTGGCCAGCCTCCCGGTCCTGATGCTCACCGCCAAAGGCCTGGAGTTCGAGCGCCAACAGGTGCGGGCCTCGTTTGGCGTGCTGGATGTGCTCCCCAAGCCGTTCAGTCCCCGGCAATTGGTGGACCAGGTCGAAACCTGCCTCGCGCCGGGGGTTCCCGCCGGGTAGCCCGGAGGGAGGCAGGATGCCCACCCATCCCTTCAACCAGCACACGGATGCTCCGCAAAACCACCCATCTTGAGCTTCCCCGCCGCGTGACGGCCTACTACCTTGTCTTCGGGTTGGCCGCACTGGTGTGGCTGTGCGCGGGCATCGTTTGGGTGGCCCAGTCGCTTTTGGGATCGCGGGCCGAAAGCGCGTGCCTGGCCGAGTTGGGCCAGGCCGCCCGCGAACTGGCCGCCGAGCAGCGGACGGGCGGCAACGAGGCGCTCCAGGCGTGCGTTGAGCGGTGGGCGGCCGAGCGGAATCTGGTGTGGTGTGCCCTGGCCGACCCGCAAGGCCGCTACCTGGCCCATTCCGACCGAAAGCGGATCGGACAGCCTGTGGAGCATCCCACCGGGGCAACCGTCCAATGGGGCGAAGCCTCGCGCGTGCGGTTTGTGGATGAGCGCTCCCGCCTGGTGCGCCTCTACCGCACCCCGGTGTACGGCGAAGGCAAGATGCTGGGCACGCTGTTTCTGGCCGTGGTGGAACCCAGCCTGTGGGATGTGGTGCGGACCACGGCCGAATACGCGCCCGCGGCGGTCATCGGCCCCTTATTGCTCATGTCGCTGGGGGTGATGGCCTTGCAGCGCGCGGTGCGGCCGGTCGCCAGCATTGAAGGGCAACTCGGCCGGCTGGCCGCCGCCTCCAATCCCGAAGAGGTCCGCCTGGCGCCGGTGCCGGCCGTCGGCGTCACCGCGGCAGGGTGGAACCGGCTGGTGGAAGAGCGGGAAGCGATGCTATCGCGGGCCGCGCTGGACCGGCGGCTCAGCGAGGCCCTGGAGGGCTTTCGCCAGCGCAAGGCCGACCAGATCCTCAACAGCCTCCCAGATGGCGTCGCCCTGACCGACCGCGAGGGCCGGCTGACCTTCGCCAATCACGCCCTGGCCGCCCTCTTGGGACAGCCCGACCATCAAGCCCTGTTGGGCCGATCCATGGACGAGCTATTGGCCCTGGATGGCCGGGGCGAAAACCCCTTTGCCAACCCCGATGCGGCCGCCCGAACCGTGGTCATGGAACTCGGCCGCTCCGGCGACATGGCCCAGGGGGTGCTCCGCGTCGCCCGCCATCCGCTCCGCGCGGCCGAAGGCCAGTCAGCCGGCGGCCATGTCTGGTCGGTGCGCGACATCACCCAGCAAAAACTCGCTGAGCAGATGCGAAACCAGTTCGTCAACTCCGCCACCCACGAGTTGCGCACCCCGCTGGCCAACATTAAGGCCTATGCCGAGACTTTGGCCTTGAGCGACATGCTGGATATCGAAAAGCAGAAGGAGTTTTGCAACACGATCAATGCCGAGGCCACACGCCTGGCCCGCTTCATCGACGACCTGTTGAGCATCAGCAGCATGGAGGTGGGGGCCCTGGCCCTGTCCCGCCAGGAAACCGATCTGGAGCGACTGTTCCGCGAGGTGCTCGACAAAGTCCGCCCCCAAATGGCCCAGAAACACATCACCCTTCAGGCGGCCCTGCCAGAAAAACTCCCCAAGCTCAGACTCGATAAGGACAAGATCACAGCCACGCTGGTCAACCTGCTCGGCAACGCCGCCAAGTACACGCCCGAAGGGGGGCAGGTGCAATTCAAGGTCCAAACCAAAGACGACGTGCTCCAGATCGAGGTCGAGGACACGGGCATCGGCATCTCGGCCGCCGAGTTGCCGCGGATCTTCGACAAGTTCTTCCGCAGCGCCGACCCGCGCGTGCGCCAGCAGACGGGCAGCGGCCTGGGGCTTTCGCTGGCCCAGGAGGTGGTCCGGCTGCACGGCGGAAGGATCCAGGTCCACAGCGAACTCAACAAGGGGACACGTTTTATCGTCACACTGCCCATGGCATAGCCCAGCAAGAAAAGACCAGACAGCCCGGCGATGGGGCCGGGCCCATGGCCGCGGGCAACGTGGCATGCCGACCAACACCCTCGGCCGGCCTTGGGCCGCTGGCCCCACGCAGCAATCCAGGCGTTCGGTATGTTCCAGCACACGCGACAAGGCGCCGTAGACGTAATCAGCGGCGACGACCCGCTCACGGCCGATTTCGTCCCCCGGGTGCTCCCCTTGTTGCAACAGTGCGCCGTGCGTGGCCAGCCCCGGGTGGTACTCGACCTGGAGCGGGTGCCGCTTCTGGATAGCGCGGGGCTGGAGATGCTGCTGGACGTGCAGGAGGAGTTCCAGCGACGGGGCGGCGTGTTGAAGCTGGCCGGCCGGAATCCGTTGTGCCGCGAGATCCTGGCCATTACCGGCGTGGGCAAGCACTTCGAGATGTATGCGGAATTGGCCTCGGCGGTGGGGAGCTTCGTGCAATGAGTATCGCGGCACCGCGAGCCAGCGCGAGTCCTTCGAGCACGGCGGCCACCCCGCCGCGGCCCGAGACTCCCTTTGCGCCGGGCAAAGCCCTGCTCGGCGAGCAACTTGTCGGCGCCCGCCTGATCACTGCCGAGGAACTGGCCGCCGCCCTGGAAAAACAAAGCAAGTCCAAGGGCCGGCTGGGCGAGGTGCTGGTCGAACTGGGCTTTGTGGCCGAAGAGCAAATCCTCCCCTTCATCCAGCGGCAGTTGAACCTGCCAGCCGTCAAGCTCCGCGAAGGGCTGATCGACCCCAAGGTGGTGCACCTCATCCCCCGGCCCAAGGCCGAGGCCTTCCACGCTATCGCCCTGTTCAAGGTCCGCGACACGCTGACCGTGGCCATGAGCGATCCGCAGAACCTCCAGCAGATCGACGAGCTGGAGCGCCTGGTGCGGCTGCGGGTCCGGCCGGTGTTCGCCTTGCGGGCCAGCATCGACCGGATGATCCAGCGGTGCTACGAGGAGGGCTTCCAGGTCGATGCCGTGACGGCCGATCTGGACGAACATGCCGTCGAACTCCAGCCCGACGCTGTCGATGTGGACCTCAGCTCGGTCGAGTCGCTGGTCGATGGGAGCCCCATCATCAATCTGGTGAACTACTTCATCCTCCAGGCCATCCGCCAGGGGGCCAGCGATATCCACATCGAGCCCAGCCGGCAGTACTCCGTGGTGCGGTTCCGCGTCGATGGCCAGTTGCGCGAGGTGCTCCGTCCGCGACGCGACATCCACCCCGCCATCGTTTCGCGCATCAAAGTCATGGGCAAGATGGATATCGCCGAGCACCGGCTGCCCCAGGATGGCCGGCTGCACGTCTCCGTCGAGGGGCGCGAAATCGACCTCCGCATCTCCACGTTGCCCACCGTGCTGGGCGAGAAAGTGGTCCTGCGCGTCCTGGACCGCCGCCGCTTGACCTTCAACCTCGACGCCCTTGGCATTCCCACAGACCGCCTGGCCACCGTCAAGCAGCTCTTGGCCAAGCCCTACGGCTTGTTGCTGGTGACCGGGCCCACGGGAAGCGGCAAGACGACCACGCTGTACTCGGCCCTGGAACTCATCAAGTCGGTCCACCGCAATATCGTCACCGTCGAGGATCCGGTCGAGTACCAGATCGAACAGGTCAACCAGGTCCAGGTGGACGAGGCCACCTCGCTGACCTTCGCCAATGCGCTGCGGGCCATTCTGCGCCAAGACCCCGACGTCATCATGGTGGGCGAAATCCGCGACACGGAAACGGCCCAGGTGGCAGTGCAGGCCGCCTTGACCGGCCACCTGGTACTCAGCACGTTGCACACCAACGATAGCGCCAGCGCGGTAACCCGCCTGATCGATATGGGGGTCGCGCCGTACAAACTGGCCGCCTCGCTCATCGGCGTGATCGCCCAGCGCCTGGTGCGGACCATCTGCCCCGACTGCCGCACCCACTATTACCCGTCGGCCGAGCTGTTGCAAAGCATCCACTATCAGGGCGATTATCGCCGCTCATTTGCACGCGGGGCCGGGTGCCCCAAATGCCACGATACGGGTTTCAAGGGCCGGGTCGGCATTTACGAGGTCCTTTCGGGCGGCGCCGAGTTTCGGCGCCTGATCGCCGAGGGGGCCAGCCTGGATGCCATCCGCGCCTGGTATCGGAGCCAGGGGGGCCGCACCCTGTTCGAGGAAGGCGTCCGCCTGGCCGAACAAGAAGTCACCAGCCTGGACGAAGTGATGCGCGTGGCCTTTATGGAGTAAGACCGGAACAAGGGGCCGGCGCTGGGCCGGCCTGTGCGGGCTGCGGGCTTGGCCCGGCTCGGGCTGGGCCGGCCTGTGCGGGCTGCGGGCTTGGCCCGGCTTGGGCTGGGCCGGCCTGTTCAGGCTGCGGGCTTGGCCCGGCTCGGGCTGGGCCGGCCGCCCCATGCCATAACGTCCCATCCCGCCATGCAGTACCTGTACACAGCCAAATCGCCCGACGGCACGACCTCGCAGGGCACGCTGGTTGCCGACTCCCCGCAACAGGCGCTGCGCCTGTTGCGCCAGCAGGGGTTGTTCGCCCTCTCGGTGACGGCGGCTAGCGCACGGGCCGCCAGCCGGCAAGGATCGGCGCCAGGCCGAAAACGCATCTCCCGCAAGGACCTGATGAACTTGACGGCCCAACTGGCGATCATGACCCGCTCGGGAATGGACGTGGCCAGCGCGCTGGGCACACTGGCCAGCCAATGCCCCCACCCCCGCCTCCGCCAGGTGCTCCGCGAGGTCCACAACGATGTGCTGGGAGGCAAAGCGGTCTCGGTGGCCCTGCGGAACCATGTCGAGGTCTTCGGCCAGGCCTACGTCGCCAGCGTCGCGGCGGGAGAGGCCTCCGGACGGTTGGCCGACGTGTTGGACCGACTGGCCAAGATGGAACGGGCCAACGTCCGCCTGCTGGCTACACGCCGCAGCCTGTTGGCCTATCCTATTGTCCTCAGTGCCGTTTCGGCTCTGGTGATCCTGGGCTTGATGTTCTTCGTCCTGCCGCAGTTCGCCAATGTCTTCGCGCAGTTCGAGATGCCGCTGCCCGCCCTGACCGAGGCCCTCCTGCGCATCTCCGCCGAACTCCGCAGCCGCTGGTGGCTGTGGTTGACCCTCGGCGGCGCCGCCGGAATCGGCTGGAGGGCGTTCCGGCGCAGCCCCACCGGCCAGGCATGGCTCGACGCCGCGGTGCTCCGCATCCGCCTGGTGGGCCCAGTGGTCCGCGCCCTGTTGGCCGGCCGAACCTTCCGCCTCCTCGGCATCATGATCGATAGCGGCGTCCCCCTGGTCGAAGCCCTGCGCCTGGCCCGCTCCTCGATCCAAAATACCCTGTTCCGGGGACTGTTCGACCGGCTGGAAGACGATGTGCTCAACGGCCGGGGACTCAGCGAGGCCCTGGCCGAAGCCCCCTTCCTGCCTCCCGGCGCCGCCGAAATGGTCGCCACCGCCGAACGTACCGGCACCCTGGGCATGGTCACCCAGGCCCTGGGCGAATACTACGAGGAAGAAGGCGAAACGCGGCTCCGCGAGTTGGCCACGCTGGTCGAGCCGGTCATTGTCGTGGTGATGGGGGCGGTCGTGGCCTGCGTCGTCCTGGCGGTCATGATGCCCATGTTCGAGTTCGCCACCCTGGCCCAGCAGGGACCCGGATAAGCCTCCAGGAGCCATTTTCCAGCCGGCGCCAGGCGCCGCAGGCAGGCAGCGGCAAAAAAACATCAGCAAGACGAGGAGGAAACGCGATGGTTCAACGCCACCTGGCTTTGCGGCTCAAAACCCTTGGGTGCGCCCTGGCCGGGGCATTGCTGGCCGGCACGTTATGGGCTTTTGCACCTGCTGCCGCGCCGGATGCTCGGGCCGAGGGCCGGGCACCCCCTGCCCGCGCTTTCTTGAGTGGGGGCGAACGCTCCGAAATCGTCCTCCGCGAGATCGCCGAGATTCTCCGGCGGATCGACGGCCGGTTGGAACGCCTGGAAAAAGCGGTCTTCGAAGAGGCGGTGCCGGCTGGCCCGCCCGCCGGCGACGCCGCTGCCGGCGCATCTCCGGCAGCTCCAGAACCTTCGAGTAGCCACGAGCCGTAGATTCCCGTTTCAGCGTCCTCATATTCAGCAGCCCTTTCATCATGCCCGGCGTCCGAACGCTCCAGAAGGGATGGATTGGCGTGGACCTGGGGACCTGTGCGGTCAAAATCGCTCAGGTCCAACGGCTCGGTCCGCAGTTCTGCCTGGCCGCTGCGCTGGTGCTTGCCAGGCCCGACCAGGCGCCCGATGCCGCGGCGGAAGCCCATCGGTGGATCGCCGAACCGCCGGAAAACTGGACCGACGCCAAATCCTGGCGGCAGCGGGTCCGGCAGGCGTTGCGCCGGGAATTCGCTGGCCGGCGGGCAGCCTGCCTGGTATCGCTGGACCGCACGGAACTGCGACCAATGAACCTGCCCCCCGGCTCGGCGTCCGAACGCCGGGCGATGATCGCGGCGGAGTTGCTGGAAAGCGGGGAAACCTCGCCGGCGCAGCGTGTTTTCGACTATTGGGATACCCGGCTTGCCGAAAACCTGCCCGATTCCAACCTGGAAAACGTCAACGTGCTGTGCCTGGCCGAGGAGGATGCCGACAAGGCCGCCGCCCTGTTGGCCGGGTTGGGCCTGCGCTGCGAGGCGATCGATGGATTGCCGACGGCCCTGGCCCGCGCAGTGGCCATGGTTCAGCCGGACGCCTCGGAGCCCGTGGCCGCCGTCGACTGGGGCGCCCGCAATGCCACGCTTTGCCTCGTTCACCAGGCGACGGCGGTCTATACCCGGCAACTCCGCGATTGCGGGGCTGCGCCGCTGTGGGATGCCGTAAAGCGTGCCCTGGGGCTATCGGCCGCGGACGCCCAGCAACTGCTGCGGACCTACGGGGTGCTCGATCCTTCCGCACCCTCCGCCCCCTGGACCGAGGTCCAACAGGTGCTCACCGATATCATTGCCGAACCGGCGGCGGCCTTGGTGGCCGAGATCCAACGCACGCTGGCCTATCCCGAGCTTCAGCGGGCCGGACTCTTGCCCAGCCGCTTGTGGTTGTTCGGCGGGGGAGCCACGGTGCGGAACATCGCGGGGTATCTGGCCGCCAGGATTGGCTTGCCGGTCGAGCCGTGGCGCCTGGAAGCTTCCGCCGACCTGGCGGTCGATGCGGTGCTCATGGGCCTGGCGGCTGCGGTGTCGGCCTTGGCCTGGGAGTGAGCCTGGCAAGCTGCCAGGAAGTGTTACCGGAAACGCCAAATCATGAAGCGATCGGTCAACCTGCTGTCCTGGAACTATCGCCGCCGGCAGTTGATCCGCCGCCGCCTGCTGCAATGGAGCGCCGCCGCAGCGGTCCTAGGCAGCGTGGCGGCCGGCTGGGTCGCTGCGGCCCTGGTCCAGCAGGCCGAGGTCCGCCAAATCGTGGCCGACCTCGAAGCCCAGTACGCCCCCATCGCCGAGCTGACGCGGCAACTGACCGAAGCCCGAAAAACCTTGCGCCAATGGGAGGACCGCCGCAAAGCGGCTGCGGCTTTGGAAGAGACCCGGCCCGCGCTGACCCTGCTGGGGTTGGTCAGCCGCTGTGCCCGAGCCTGCCAAGGGCGGCTGCGGATCGACCAGCTTGCCCTCCAGCCGCTCCAGGCAGTCCCTGGGGCCGACCGCCGCAAGTCCTCCCCTGGCAGCCAGCAAGCACTCGAAGCCACGGGTTCGAACAACAGCCCCTCGGCTACGGTGACCATCAAAGGCCAGGCCCTGGACAACCTGGCTGTCGCCCAGTTCGTTGCCAGCCTCCGCGAAACTCGAGCCTTCGAAAAAGTGGAACTCAAGTCCACGGCCCAAGCCGCTAGCGAGACCGCCGTCCGTTCCTATTTAGTCGAATGCACCTATTAACAGCGCCGCCGCCCACTAAGACGTTCCTCGTACCACGCCATGTCTCCCCACGACCCTGACAAACGCTTGAAGCAATTGGGCCTGGCCATGCACGGAATGGGGCTTTCCACCCTCCTGGCCCTTGGCGGCCTGGCGTATGCGCTGGTGGGGCGTCCGCTTTGGGAAGACATCCGCCTGCAGCGCGGTCGGGTGGCCGCTCTCCAGACCCTGCTCGAAAATGCCCCGCAGGTGCAAGCCCAGCACGCGGCGATGCAACACACCCTGGCTACGGTCCGGAAAGAAACCGAACAGCTCCTGCGCCGCATTCCGCCAGAGCCCGCCGAGGCCGAGTTCCTCTCGCAGCTCAGCCAGGCGGCCGCGGCTGCCGGGCTGGCCATCCGCGACTTCCGCCCCGGCGTGGTTCGCCACGCCGCCGATCACTACCGCCTGGAAGTGCAACTGGCCTGCACCGGCTCCTACCCGGCGTTGTGCGCGTTTCTGGATCGGGTGGCGGCGTTGCCCCGCCTCGCCCGCGTCAACCATTTGGAGATCCAATCGGCACGGCAGCCGGAAGGCTGTCCGATTACACTGTCGATGATCGTGTTCTTCAAACTCGATCCCAAACCGGAGACCGCGGCCGCTCCAGCCGCAAAACCCCAACCCGTACCATCGTTACGCAACACCTGAAGCCGAAATTCCTTAACCCGAACCCGTAAGGCGCCGACCGAGCCCCCGCCCGGGGACGGCCCTTCAGCATTGCCATGGCCGAAGTCCGCCAAAACCCGAAGCCCGCCGTTACGCCCCGCCAGTGGGCCACGATCGGCCTCTTGGCCGTGGTATTGGTGGGCGTGCTTTGGTGGCAGTTCGGTGCATCGGAGCCGGGACCGGGAGATGCCAAAGCTGGGCCAGCCGCACCGTCGCCTGCTTCGCCCGTCTCGACATTCCCCGCGGGCCTCAAGGGCGCTGCAACCGGCCAATCATCCGGCACGGCCCCCAGCCCCCCTTGGCCGACCATCCCCCTTGCCGAGGCCGCGGCTTACGACCCCTTCCAGCCGTTGGAGCACCAGCCGGCCAGCACGCCGCCGCTGGCCAAAGCTGCGGCGAAAGCCAAGACCTCTCAGGATTCGGCACAGCGCAGGGCCCGGCAGGACCAGCTCTTGGCCGCCCTCCGAAAAACCGGAACCACAGCCGTGCTCCGCGGCCCACAAGGAGCAATGGCCATCGTCGGACGCCGGACCATCCGTGTGGGAGATGAACTTGACGGATTCCGCGTGGTGGCTATTGAACCCGATGGGGTCGTGCTCAAGCCGGCCACACCCGAAAAACGTCACGAGGACCCCCCATGATATCCGCCAGGAAGGCAACCGCTTGTTCGCATCGCAACCGCAGGCCTGCACGCTCGGCCAGATTCTGGGTTGTGTTGACGGCCGCCTTGCTGGGCCTGGCCGCCGCCGGACTCGTGGCTCAAAGGCAAAGCCTGCTCCCATGCCCCGGTCCGGTAGCCGGCACCCCCCCATCCCCGGAACCTGGCAACACCGGCGCCGAGCAGAACCGGCAGAGCGTTTCGGCTGAACCGACAGCATGTTTTGCGGATTCTTTGGTGCGAGAGGGCGACGGTGTCCGGCCGCAGTCGCCTATGGCCGAAATTGTCGGGCCGCTACCTCGCTCGGTCGAAAGTGCCCGGCCGCTGGCGCCAATTCCTGCGGTGCCGCCAGCCAGCCGCTGGCCGCGTGCGTCGGAAACAGCCGCCGTGATCCCGGCTTCGTGGACCGAAATCGCCGACGCGCCAGGCGCTGGCCACAACGCCCCGCTTGTTGCGGCGCTTGCCGAGGCCGAACAGGCCGAGTCGCCGCCGCTGCCCCCAAACCTTTCTCCTGGGGCCGAACGGCTCGCTGCCGAGGCCCCCCTTGCCGAAGCCAGCCCGCCCCCGGGTGGCCAGCCTGCGTCCAGCCCCCCGCCCAAACCCCGTCTGAAACTCCCGTTATTCAGGAGTTCCAAGGTACCGGGCCCTGCGGGGCAAGAGCCAACGACGCCGGCCGAAAGTTCTACGGCGGCGGGCCAACGACCTGGTCCGGCGTCTCCCCTTTCAGGAAACCCCCCACCCCCCAGCACCCTTCAAGGAGGGTTAAAAATACCCCAG
>FWWM01010316.1_pt1 | contig 16702 bp, 14 predicted proteins | sample 2228351 | NCBI WGS metagenome assembly FWWM01 (sample SAMEA103939774, study PRJEB20133) | metagenome | reverse complement strand
AAAATTACTGTAATGGCGCGATACTTTTCCGCCAGATCAAATGCCTCGTAGGTCAGATCAACCGATTCCTGTATGGATGCCGGAGCCAGCACAATCGTGTTGTAATCGCCATGCCCACCGCCGTGAACAATCTGGTTGTAATCGGCTTGCGCGGGGGCGATATTGCCCAGACCCGGCCCGCCACGCATCACATCCACCAGCACAAAGGGTACTTCCGTCCCGGCGATGTACGAAATGCCTTCCATCATCAAACTGATGCCCGGGCTGGAAGAAGAAGTCATCACCCGCGCGCCGGTACAGGCAGCCCCATAGACCATGTTGATCGCCCCCAGTTCGCTTTCCGCCTGCACGAAGGCCCGTCCCAGTTCAGGCATTCGCGCAGAAAGATATTCCAGCAACTCGGTTTGAGGGGTTATCGGGTAGCCAAAATAAGCCTGCAAACCAGCCCGTACCGCTGCCTCAGCAATGGCATTGTTGCCCTTCCAAAGTTCTCTGGCCATATCCGCCTCCTATGCGGCTGCTGCCTGACGGGCTTTTGCCGCTTCACGGTACACAGTGATGGCGGCTTCCGGGCAAACAATGGCGCAGATGCCGCAACCCGTGCAACCTTCCTGCACCAGTGTGGCCGGATGATACCCCTTGGCCGTGATTCGCACCGGATCGAGGGCAATGACCTGTTGCGGGCAGGCATCTACACACAGCTCGCATCCCTTACAATAAACCTCACTGACCACAATTCGTCCCTTTACGGGCATTGCTGTTCCTCCTTTTTTGTGGGGGTTTCAAGAATGTTCAGAGCGCGTTGATGATGGCTGCAAATTCATTATCGTTCGCTTCAAAATCAAAAGGTAGTGTCAGGTATCACCACTCCGAAAAACAAACTTCCTCAAATTTGCGGCTATTAAGATAAAAAATGGAAAGAAACAAATATTATTCTTATTTATCCAAAATTACCTCGTAAAAATACTTGCCTTTCGTCGTCAATCCTATAAAATAGCAGGTAGTTCGAAACCTCATCTTGGCTAATCCTCATGCATAATACAGAAAAAATTATTGACAAAATAAAATACCTATTCAACATTCCCATATTATTGTTTTCTTCAATGGGCTTCATTTACTTGATGATTATTGCTTCACATAACCGGCTCTTTGCAGATGATTACTGTTATCTCTTACATCTTCGCCTCCATGGTTTATTCAACTCAATAATCGAGAGCTATCTGTATTTAAACGGTCGCTGGTTGTCCCATGTAATAAACTATCTTCTTTACTCGATCGATGAATTTTTCATCTACACTGCACCTTTGTTATTCTTTATTCTTGCATTTGCAATTGGTTTCGTTCTCTATCCGCTGTTTGGAGCATCACAACAACGTCTCTTTTCAATTATTTCGATTTCAGTCTTCTTGACTTTATTGGTCATCTTGATTTCACCGGAATTTTTCCTAACCTCTATATGGACGTTACATGTTGCAATTCTTGTAGGCGGTTTAACATGCACCCTAGTAGCTTGCGGTTTGTTCATCCGGCTTATGATTCAAAAAATTCCAGCCAATGGTTTATGGAAATTTTTACTTTTTCTATTTGCTTTATTCAGCACTTCATTCCACGAAGCTATTGGGCTATTGGCTTTTTATATATACTTTTTATTACTCCTTCTTGAAATAAAAATTCGAAAAAGCAAACAATTACCATTAGCCATTTACCTGCTTTTTGGAGCAATTATTGGCATTGTAAGTGTGCTTTTCACTTCCAGCAACATCAACCGAGCAGAGATCCTCAGGGCTTCTCCTGAACCTTCAAAAATTTTTGCAAATATCGGACTACTTATTATCAAATATCTATTCTTTTTGGCTGGAGAATACTTATCGGATTGGCGTGGGCTCTTAATACCGCTCCTTGCTTTCCTAACTGGGCTTATCATCTCGAAATCAGGTAATCTATTTCAAAAATTCACGCTTAATTCTTCTCTTAGAAAGTTTTCACTTTTTATTTATCCCTTACCTTTTTCGTTCTCCATAATGGTAATTTTTCCTTTCGTTTTCGTTAGCGGTTATTTCCCCTTAAGAACATTTTTCGTGATTGGTTTTATTTTAACCGTAGGAAATTTTGTTTTGGGTTTGTGGATCGGTCAGTTTGAGCGGTTTAAGCCAATTTCGTTAAGAACTTCATATGGTTTATGGTTGTTTCTCTTCTTAGTGATCAGTATATCCAGCACAATACGACTTAATAATTACCTTGATCAAATTATTAAATACGCCAATGAATTTGATAACCGTGAAACTCTTATCCAAAATGCCATCAAAGATAATCACAAATATATTAAAGTGCCAAAATATAACTACTTGTTAGACGTGGAATGGGCATCAGATGTTGACTCCAAAGAGATTGATTGCAATCTGCCTAATAGCGATACCTATCCAATAATATTATTATTGTCCGAGAACCCCCCAAATTGCTGTTTTAGTCGTTATTATGGTATACCAATCCTTCTTGAAGGCAAATATCGTTGATATTGGATAGGCATGATATAATTTAGATATTAATTATCCAATTATTATTAGTATTAAATTTCCAAGATTGTGCTATATGGCCTTCGACCGTTTCGGACGCAACATTCACTACCTGCGCATCAGCCTGACCGATCACTGCAACCTGCGCTGTGTGTATTGCATGCCGGAGGACATGACCTTCCGCCCCAACGCAGAACTGATGCAGGATGACGAAGTACTGCTGCTGACGCGCTTGTTTGCCTCGTTGGGCTTCGATAAAATCCGACTGACCGGCGGCGAGCCAACCGTACGCGCCAACATTGTCAATTTAGTGCGGGAAATTGCGGCAATTCCGGGCGTCCGTTCCCTTTCGATGACGACCAACGGCGTCTTGCTGGAAAAACTAGCCCATCCGCTCAAGGAAGCCGGTCTACAGCGGGTCAACATCAGTCTGGATACGCTCAATCCGATTCGCTTCAAGGCCATCACCCGTTGGGGGTCATTCGATAAAGTTTGGGCCGGCATTATGGCTGCCGAGCAGGCCGGTCTGCAACCGATCAAGCTCAATGCAGTCATCGTACGCGGATTCAACGAAGAAGATATCGTTCCAATGGCACGCCTTTCCTGCAATTTGCCGTGGCAAATCCGCTTCATCGAGATGATGCCGTTTGGCGGCGCCACCGAACTGCAGCGCAAACAGGTAGTCACCACTCAGGAAATGATCTCCCGCATCCAAGCTGAACTGGGTCCGCTGCAGGCGGTCAACAATGGTCAATTGGATGGCGAAGCCCGCATATTCCGATTGCCGGATGCAGTCGGTGAAATTGGTTTCATCGCCTCCGTCTCCATGCCCTTCTGCGCTGCCTGCACCCGCGCCCGCCTGACGGCAGATGGCAAACTGCGCCTTTGCCTGTTGCGCGAAAAAGAAGTGGATCTGCTCAATCCCCTCCGACAAGGCGCCACACTGGAAGACCTGCGTCAAATCATCCTCAACGGCATCTGGCAAAAACCATGGGGTCACGGCCTCGCCGAGGGTAATTTTGCCACCAACCGAACCATGAGCGAAATTGGCGGCTGATCGATGCCGATCAGTTCTGCCATTTCCCTCTCCACTTGACCAGCGTCCATTTCCTGCTTTGGCTTAGGTCGAGATTCGTCCTTCATCCCTTCCTTTTCCCCAATTTTGCTGATACAATGATACAATCAAGAGGGTTGTGATATTTTTCCCAAACAACCTGCGGAGATCATTGACGATGATTCGTACTGAAAACCTGACCAAAACCTTTGTTTTACGCAAGAATCAACCTCCCATCCATGCCGTACAGGATCTGACCTTAGAAGTCAAAGAGGGGGAAGTTTTTGGTTTTCTGGGCCCTAACGGTGCCGGGAAAACCACCACCGTGCGCATGTTAGCAGCCCTCGTTCACCCTACCGCTGGAAAAGCCTTCATCGGCAACTACCAAATTGGACGCGATGATACCCAAATTCGACGCAGCATTGGTATTCTCACCGAAACGCCCGGCATGTATGAACGTCTGAGCGCGGAAAAAAACCTGACCATCTATGCCAATCTTTATGATGTCCCAGATGTAGCTGGTCAGGTCGAAAAGTACTTGCGCATGTTGGGTCTGTGGAACCGTCGTATGGATGAAGTGGGCAGTTTTAGCAAAGGAATGCGCCAGAAACTGGCCATCGCACGCGCCTTGTTGCATGAACCTCGCGTCCTTTTTCTGGATGAGCCAACCAGCGGTCTCGACCCAGAAGCCGCCAAATTGGTGCGCGATTTCATCGAAGAGCTCAAAACCGAGGGACGCACCATCTTCCTTTGCACTCACAATCTCGACGAGGCCGACCGTCTCTGCGATCGCATTGGCATCTTCAAATCGCGCCTGATCACGGTGGACACCCCCGAAAATCTGCGCCAGCGATTATTCGGCCGCCGGGTCGTATTTCACCTGCGGGAGCTGAACCCGAACTGGATCGAAGCAATTCGCCAATTTGATTTTGTTAAAGAAGTGATCCCCGTGGATAACCGTCTGGTCGTGCGGCTGGATGAACCGGAGCAATTCAACCCGCTGATCATTCGTAAACTGGTAGAGAACGGGGCTGATCTGCAATATGTGGGCGAAATTCGCCATTCACTCGAAGATATTTACCTGCAAACCCTGCAGGCGGAGGTGTAATTACCATGCTCTCCTTCCGACATATCCGAACCATTATTGACAAAGAATGGGCAGAAGTTTTCAAGAACAAAATGGTACTGTTTACCATTGTGCTCATGCCGTTGTTATTTACTGCCCTACCGCTCGTCATGCTGTTTGCAACGGCCGGCAGCACCGTACCTGGCGGAGACACAACAGATCTGCCCGAACTATTCCTCTCCGTTTGTGGAGATATGGATGCCAATTCCTGTATGCAGGTTTTTCTCATTAACCAATTTTTGATTCTCTACATGATGCTGCCGTTGATCATCCCCATCACGATTGCGGCTTACAGCATCGTAGGCGAAAAAACTACCCGCAGCCTGGAACCATTGCTGGCAACCCCCATCTCCACCGAGGAATTGCTGATTGGCAAGGCGCTGGCCGCCGCCATTCCTGCGGTTGGCGCAACCTGGTTTTGCTTCCTCATCTTCCAGGTTCTAATTCCCTTAACCGGCGCAAGCCAGCAGGTACGCGCCTATGTACTTGGGCCGACATGGTTACTTGGTGTTTTGGTGGTCGGCCCTCTCATGGCTATCGCGGCAGTCAACTTTGCCATCATGGTCTCATCACGGGTCAATGATCCCCGCATAGCCGAACAAATGGCAGCCATTTTGATCGTTCCGGTTTTAGCCCTGCTTTTTGGGCAGGTTGCCGGTTTGCTGGTCATCAATCAGCAATTGATGCTTCTTGTCATTTCCGTTCTGGTTATGGCAGATGCATTTCTCATTTATCTCGGCGCGCGACTGTTTCAGCGCGAGACCATACTCACCCGCTGGAAGTGAACCATGAAAACCAACCGTACTTTCCTTTACGCTTTGTTGGTCACCACACTTGTACTGACCGCCAGTTTTCTGTCACCCAAATCGGTACTGGCACAGGAAGGCTACCGCTTGCTGGTAGATCGCAACTTCGGTTTTTCGGCTGGCAGCCAGATTCGAGGCGATTTCACCGTCAAAATTTCAGGCAATGAAGAAAACCTTGCCGCAGTTACTTTCTTTATTGACGGTGAAAAAATGGCAGTAATCACCGAAGCTCCCTTCCGTTACCGCTTCAACACCACCGCTTACCCGGATGGAATCCACGAATTAAGCGCCCGTTTGACGTTGAAGGACGGTTCAACACTGGAATTGCCGGCGCGCCGCTTTGTTTTTGTCAGCAGTCAGGCTCAAAGCGAAGCAATGATTAAAATCATCGGCCCCCTGCTGGCAGTGGTACTGCTGGTGACGCTGGGAGTTGGTGGAGCCCAGATGCTTTTGTTCCGCGATAAGAAAACCGCACGCTACGCCCCCGGTCAAGCACGTGATTATGGTGTAATGGGAGGTGCAATTTGCCCGAAATGTCAGCGGCCGACCCCCCTTCACCTTTGGAGTATCAATTTGGCCGTAGGCAGATGGGATCGTTGCGAGAATTGCGGTCAATTCAGCCTGATGCGCCGTAAACCCCTTGAAGTGCTGCGGGCTGCCGAAGCCGCCGAATTGCAGGCTGAAAAAGCATCCCTCTCAACCAACGCAAAAAGCGAAGAGGAAAAATTACGCGATCTGCTGGATCAATCCAAATACACCCAATAGCCAAAAACACCCGCCGATCACCGCCTTTCGGCGGGTGTTTGATCACCTCATCCATTGCACATTTGTCACTTCCATTTTGCATTTGACTTCAGAGGGAGTATAATTTTTTCATCTTATTCGTTTGGGTTGAATATTCAAACCAAACTTCCCCAAAATTACCCTGAGGAGATATCTGAAAGATGAAAAACTCGCTGTTTATTCTTTTAATTGTCACATTGATCTTCAGCCTGGCTGCCTGCACGCCAGCCGCCACCACCCAAGAACAGCCCAAGCGGGTTGTTTATCTGATTAACGGCGCACTCGGCGATAATGCCTTTTACGATTCCGGAAAAGCCGGCATTGACAATATCGCCAAACAATACGGTGTAGAAACCCGCACGATTGAATGCAATTTTGATGCAGGTAAATACGAACCCTCCCTGCGCGCCGCCGTAGATTTCGCAGATGTGATCTTCGTGATTTCCTACGGCTTCGAAGATCAACTGAAAGAGTTTGCCGACCGATACCCTGACAAAATCTTTGTCAACATTGACACGGTTGTCGAAAATAGCAAAAAGACCATTACTTCGGTGGACTTTATCGAAGAAGAAAGCGCCTATCTGGCAGGTGTGGTCGCCGGTCTGACGACTTTGGAAACCAGCATTCCCAACATCAACCCCGATAAGATCATCGGCGTGGTTGGCGGCGACGTAGACCCGGTGGTCAACGCCTTCATCTTCGCCTATGAGAACGGCGCGAAATCGGTTGACCCCGAAATTCAGGTGCTGAAAAAATCCCTCGGTGGCGCATGGGACGATTCGGCGCGCGGCAAGCAGGCGGCTCTGCAACTCTATGATCAAAAAGCCGATGTGGTCTTTCAGGTGGCTGCCGCCGCCGGTATCGGTGTGCTGCAAGCCGCACGCGAACGCCAACTGTATGCCATCGGTGTGGATACCAACCAGAATGACCTTGAACCCGGTTATGTAATCGCCAGCGACATCAAGGATGTCGGCAAAGCCATCGAGGATGTTTACAAGACCATTCACGATGGGGCTTACCAACCCGGTCAGGTCTTGAAGTATGGAATCGCTCAAGGTGGTGTGGATATCGTCTTTGAAGCCCAGATTCAGGTGCTGCCTCAATCCATCATTGATCAGGTCATGGCGCTCCGTCAGCAAATCGTTGATGGCAGCCTGAAAATTGAACTGTACAACAATCAGGATGTCTGGCAGTAAGCCAAAACGGTGATCTTTCCTGAAATTCACTGGGATGGGTGAAGCGTTGCTTCACCCATCCTCCTAAAACCAAGCCTCTCAACGACATGACCAACAACTCCACCCTGATCGAAATGCGCCGGATTGTCAAAGTTTATCCGCCCAGCGTCCTGGCCCTGGACGATGTGACGGTTGACTTTCGACGCGGCGAAATTCACTCGATCGTCGGAGAAAACGGAGCCGGCAAAAGTACCCTGATGAAGGTACTGTACGGTCTGACCCATGCCAACTCCGGCGAGATCATCTACAAAGACAAACCGGTTCACTTCCGAGAACCCGGCGAAGCAATTGCCGCCGGCATCGGCATGGTGCATCAGGAAATCGTTCTCATTCCGGAGTACACCGTTTGGGAAAACATTGTGCTGGGGGTCGAGCCGGTCAACTGGCTCGGCAAAATTGACCGCCAGCGCGCCCGTCAACTGGTTCAGCGGAAAATTGACGAATTCCAGTTCAACCTCGATCCGGATGCAAAGGTGGAAAACATCTCGGTAGCCGCCCGCCAAAAGGTGGAAATTTTGACCCTGCTCTACCGCAATGTGGAAGTTCTGATTTTGGACGAACCCACTGCGGTGTTGACTCCGCAGGAGATTCCTCAATTATTCGCTGAATTGAATCGACTGCGGGACGGCGGTCATACCATTTTATTCATCTCCCACCGTTTGGAGGAGGTGCTGGAACTCAGCGATCGAATCACGGTGATGCGCAAGGGCAAAAAAGTGGATACCGTCGAAGCCGCCGCTACTTCCCGGCAGGAACTGGCACGCATGATGGTTGGCCGTGATGTGATCTTCACCACCCGGCGCAAACCACAACCGCCCGGCGAGCCCGTATTACGGGTCGAAAATCTCACCCTGGCCGAGGATCACGGGCGAGTGCGGCTGGACAATTTGAACTTCGAGGTGCGTGCCGGTGAAATTGTGGGGGTGGCGGGAGTTGAAGGCAACGGTCAGTTTGAACTGGTCAACACGCTGATGGGTATTCAAAAACCAACCAACGGGCGCATTTTCATCCGCAATGTGGATATCACCCCCTTCGATATTCTGGATCGGCGCAAATTCATCTCCTTTGTCCCGCAGGATCGCGGCAAAATGGGCGCCAGTCTGACTGCCCCAGTCTGGGAAGATGCCATTATGACCCATCACCGCCTGAACCCGTACTTTTCCGGCTGGCAGGGATTGCTGCTCAACACAAAGTATGCCCAGCAATTCACACGTGACTTGATCGAAAATTTCTCGGTCGTAGCGCCTTCGCTGCGGGCGCCTTTTCGTACCTTGTCTGGCGGTAACCAGCAAAAGGTTATTGTCGGACGTGAACTGTTATTAAGAAGTGATTTTGTCCTGCTCGACCAGCCTACCCGCGGTTTGGATGTCGGCTCAATGGAATACATTCATGATCAGATTTTACGCATCCGTTCCGAAGGGCGCGCTATTTTGATGATTTCGGCTGATTTGGAGGAAATTTTCCTGCTTTCTGACCGTATTCTGGTGCTTTACCGCGGCAAACTGGTCGGCAATCTGCCGGTTGAACAAACCACCCCACAGGAAGTGGGATCCCTGATGCTGGAGGGGCGGTCAGAAAGCGCATGAGACAAAAAATCTTCAATGCTCTGATTGGAATTGTTGTGGCTTTGCTGCTGGGAGCAATTCTGCTCCTGCTGCAGGGTTATGATCCGCTGGCCACCTATGAAGCGCTTTTTCGCTATTCTCTGTTCGGTTATTACCCATTTGCCACCACCCTGCGCAATGCCGTGCCATTGGTGCTGCCCGGTCTCTCGGCAGCGATTGCCTTTGCTTCTGGAGTGGTCAATCTTGGTCAGCCCGGCCAACTGGTGATGGGAGCGTTGTTTGCCACGGTAGGCGGTTTGTACCTTGACCTCCCCCCGGCTCTAATGATCCCCACGCTTGCTTTGCTGGCCATGCTGGGCGGCATGTTGTGGGCCGGCATTGCCGCTCTGCTGCGCCGCTTCTTCGATATGAGTGAGTTCATCGTCACGCTCATGCTCAACATGATTGCCGATTACTTCACCGCTTGGGCCATCACTGCTCCCTTCAAAGACCCGGCTGCCTTCTCGCCCATGACTCCGCAAATCAACCCCAACGGCTGGCTGCCCAAGTGGGGCGAATTCAACACCATGATTTTGTTCATGTTCGCGGCGGTCATTCTGGCGTGGTTCGTCTTCAACCGATGGAAAGCCGGTTACGAATGGCGCATCACCGGCCAAAACGCCCTGTTTGCCCGATTGGGCGGCTGCAACATCAACCGCAATTTCATGGCGGTCATGCTGATGACCGGGGCGTTAGCCGGTCTGGCAGGCGGTTTGGTGGTCATGGGCGGGCCGCACCGTTTTATCCGCGGCTTGGGCGCCAATTACGCCTGGGATGGGGTGATGATCGCCATCGTCGCCAACAACGGCCTGATTGCTACTTTTCTGTATGGATTGTTTTTCAGCGCAATTCAAACCGGCGCATTGGGGATGGAACTGATCACGAGTGTCCCCAATGAAATTTCTCAGGTCTTGCAGGCAGTGCTGGTTCTGGTGATCGTTGCCAGCCGTGAGTACTTGAATACATTTGTAGAACAATGGACTGCCCGCCGCCGGGCGCGGGAGGCGCGCACATGAAAATTCTGGTTGGTCTGATCAACGGCATGATTTCGGGCGCCACCCCGATTTTGCTGGCGGCGCTGGGAGGCGCCTATACCTACTACGCCGGCGTGTTCAACATTGCGATGGAAGGAATGCTGCTGACCGGCGCATTTTTCGCCGTGCTGGGCTCTTACTACACCGGCTCGTGGCTGGTTGGGGTGTTGCTCGCCGTGTTGGGAGCGTTGTTTCTTTCGCTCATCTTCATTCTTTTTGCCGTCGTGTTGAAAACCGATGAATTCGTCACCGGCATTGCTCTCAACCTGTTTGCCGTCGGCGCAACCACCTACATGCTGCGCAAAATCTTCAGCGTCAAGGGAGTCTTCTCCAACCCCGCCATCCAACCCATACCAGCCATCCGATTGCCTATCTTAGAGAACATTCCCGTCGTGGGCGAAATTCTCTCCGGGCAGAACTTGATGGTCTGGGTTGCCGTACTGGCAACCGTCCTGACCCACTATCTCATCTTCCACACCCGCTTCGGGCTGCGCCTGCGCGCCGCCGGTTATAATCCTGCCCGCCTCGATTCGAGCGGCGTACCCTCCAACCGGATGCGTGCGCTCTCCCTCCTTGCTTGCGGTGTTTTGTGCGGTTTAGGTGGAGCCTTCCTTTCGCTGGGTTATGTGAATCTGTTTGCCGAGAATATGTCCGCCGGGCGCGGTTGGATCTCACTGGCAGCCATTATTCTGGTCAATGGCAACCCCATCGGCGTGGCTCTGATCTCATTGTTGTTTGGCTTTTCGGATGGGCTTGGCCTGTTCCTGCAAGGATACCGCGTGCCGGCCCAATTCACCGCCATGGTACCGTACCTTGCAACCCTGATTGCGTTATACTTCTACGCAGTCCGCAAACGGAGGTTAAAATCCGCATGATCGAACTTCCCCACCCCCTTCCCCCGCACGCCTGGCAGATTGACCGCGCCATCCGTCTGAACGCCGTGCCGCTCGACCGGCGCATTCATCCCAGTCAGTGGTATGACACGGAAACCATCTTTCCCCACGGTGACGACCTGATCGCCCTGTTCTGGAACGCGCGCGTGCCCGGCTCGGGCGCGCCGGAAATTCCATATGTGGAAATGGTACAGTCACGCCACAATCAGGGTTTTGATGTCAGCGAAGCCGAAGCCCTCATCCCTGAAGGACTGCAACTGGCTGCCGAAAAGCGACGCGATGACCTGCGCGCCCATACTGCCCGCTTGCTGAGCGCCCTGCACAACGCCCCGCGCATTCCCACCCATTCCTACTGGCAATACCAGCGTCCAATGGATTGGGAAAGCATCCTCTCGAACATGAAAAACCCAGCCACCCAAGCCGAGAAGGTTTCTCAAAACGATCTGCAGGAAAGAATCCTGCACGGCTGGCTGGGCCAGCTGGCCGGGGGCAGTTTTGGCACAGCCATTGAGGGGTATCATTCCACACAAATTCAAAAGGTGTACGGCGTCATCGAAGACTACCTGACCGAACCCGAAACGGTCAATGATGATGTGGTTTATGAACTGGTCTTTTTAGATGTCTTTGAAAAGTACGGCCGAAAGCTGACCTCCATCGAAATTGGGCTGGAATGGCTGCGCCAAATTCCCTTTGGCTGGTCGGCCGAGTGGGTCGCCCTGAATAACATGAACCTTGGCTTCATGCCGCCGCTTTCTGGCGCTTTTCGCAATCCATACAACGATTGGATTGGCGCACAAATGCGCGCAATGGTGTGCGGAATGCTGGCGCCCGGCTGGCCGTTGGAAGCCGCGCGGCTTGCTTTTCTGGATGGCTGCGTTTCTCACGCCGCCAACGGCGTCTACGGCGGCATGTACGCTGCCGTGCTGACCTCGCTTGCCTTTGTGCGCAGCGACCTGCGCACACTGCTGGCAGAGGGGCTGACTTACCTGCCCCAGCGCAGTGAGTATGTGGCGATTGCCGGCGAAATTTTGCAAATCCTTTCTGCCACTCCCGATCCGCTGGAAGCATGGCAAAAATTAGACACGCGCTTTGAAGAGTACAACTGGATTCACGCCTACCCCAATCTGGCCGCCGATTTGTTTGCGCTGTGGCACTGTGATGGCGAGATGACCGCCGCCTTCCGCTGGCTGGCGCATGCCGGCTTGGATGTGGATTGCAACGCCGGCTTGGTCGGCACGGTGCTGGGAATCATGTACGGCACACCCGCAAAGTGGGCTGATCCCCTGCACGATACGCTGGAAACCTATCTGCGCGGCAAAGAGCGCCTCTCCATCCGCAGTCTGGCGGAGCGGACAACCCGGTTAGCCGTTCTTCCCTGATTTAAACCGCAATGGGTGTGCTTTCGAGGTAAATCGTCTCGCTTTTATCGTCGTACCCCAATACCTCCGCATAGCGTCCCCAATTGACGACGGTTTCCAGTTGCTTTTCGGCTTCTTCCGGCGGGAATTCCAGTTCCAGCGCGGTTTGAATCACGTTCCATTTCAAGCGATGATTTTCTGCCGAGCGCAGCAGGTTGAAAATCCAGCGAAAGATCGGCAGACGGCGGATGCGGGTGGCAAAAATTTCCTTGCGCGCCAGAATGCTGGCCTCTGCAAACGTTTCGCCCAGCACCGTCAGGGTAATATCCCCTTTTTGGATGGTCGCAAACCGCAGCAATTCAGCCGCTTCCGTTAAGCGCAGCAGCGTATCCGAGTCAATCGAAAGCTCCTCCGCCAGCCGGTAAATATCCGCCCCGTTTTTATGATTCTCAAAGATGTGTTCGAGCATACCGGTCAAATCGCTGATGTTGGTTTCGGGCAGGGCGCGGGTCATGCCCGGCTCGCCCGGCGCCGAACCCAGTTCTTCGGCTTCGGTCATCGTCTGGCCGGCAAGAATACTATAGGTGCGATCCACCACGGCTTGAAACTCCAAAGATTTTCGTTGGCGCGGATGCGGCAGATTGACTTCGAAATCGGCTACCACCCGCCCCGGATTCTTATCCATCAATACCAGCCGGTCGGCCATGAAAACGGCTTCTTCGATATTATGACTGACCATGAGAATGGCACGGGTGGGGATATTGCCGCTCAACCACAATTCCAACAACTCACCGCGCAGGGACTCGGCGCTCAACACATCCAGCGCCGAGAACGGCTCATCCAAACAGAGCAGTTCCGGCTCAACTGCCATGGCGCGCGCAAAACCGACTTTTTGGCGCATTCCGCCCGAAAGCTCGCGCGGGTAAGCATTTTCAAAGCCGTCCAACCCGACCCGGTCAATCAAATCCAAAGCCAGCCGGCGGCGGTTATCAGCATCCACCCCGCGCGCTTTGAGCGCCAGTTCCACATTTTCCTGCACCGTCAGCCACGGGAAGAGCGCAAAGGTTTGAAAGACAATCGAAGCATACGGATTGACTCCACTTAATTTCTGGCCGCGATAAAACACATTCCCTTGTGAGGCGGGTTGCAAGCCGGTGATGATGCGCAGCAGGGTGCTTTTGCCACAACCCGAAGGACCCAACAGAGCAACGAACTCGCCTTCTCGCACGCTCAGGTTGACTTTGTCCACCGCCACAAAGCGTTTTTCGCCGCTGCCGTAGAATTGTGACACATTTTGAAGTTCGAGTAATACCGTATCGTTGCTCATGGGTTCACTCCATCCGGTAAATTTCTTCCGCCTGCCGGTATAGCGGGCGCCACACCAGTCGGTTGATCAGCACCACCACAATCACCATGACCAACGTCCCTGCCAGCAGCAAAGGATAGTTGCCCTGATCGGTTGCGTGAGAAATGACCGCGCCGATTCCGACCGTCTGCTGAACTTGGCCGCTGAAGGTGACATACTCCGCCACGATGCTGGCATTCCATGCCCCGCCGCTGGCAGTAATCGCGCCCGTGATCAGGTAAGGGAACAAGGCCGGCAGGATCAGGGTTCGCCAGCGCTGCCAGCCTTTCAAACCCAGCAAGGCCGTCGTGTACTTCAAATCCTGCGGAATCGCATTAGCGCCGGCAATCACATTGAAAAGCAGATACCACTGAGTTCCCATCAGCATCAACAGCACCGCCGCCAGATTCAACCCGCCCGGCAATTGCAAAATAAACATCAGTAAGACCGGAAAGAGCGCAGTAGCCGGCACCGAAGCAGCCACCTGTACAATCGGTTGAAAGACGCTGGCCACCCTCGGATTGGTGCCAATTAATACCCCAATCGGAATCGTCCATGCCAGGGCAATCAGCAAGGCCAGCGAAACCCGCACGGCGGTCGCCAAAACCCCCACACCAATTTCCCCCCATTCTGCTCCATCCACCGCCATCAGCATGATCGCCGCTCGTGTAATGCCGAAAATCAGCAGGAGGATCACGCCGCCTGCCAGGATTCGGCCGAACCAGATTTGCCAGCGTGCTGGCGGTTGACTTTCCTGCTCCACCGGGAAGCGGCGCATCAACCAGCCATCCATTCGCTCGTTGAGCGGTGAAAACACCTGCCGGCTCAGGAAACGCATCAAGCCGGAGTTGGATAACCAAGTATAAAACCACGAAGTCGGCGGATTGTCGCTTTCGACCATCTCCAACTTGAAGCGGTCCGACCAGGCAATCAACGGCCGCCAGACCAGTTGATCCAGCGCCACGATCACCAAAATCAAGGTTGCCAAACCATAGCCAATCGCCCCCAAATCCCCTTGAACGGAGGCTTCATGCAGGTATGCCCCAATCCCGGGCAGGCGGAAATCACGCTGGCCGACGGTGAAAATTTCGGCAGCCATCAGGAAGAACCAACCACCTGCCCACGACATCATGCTGTTCCAGATCAGGCTGATCATCCCAAACGGCAGTTCAAGACTCTTGAAACGCAGCCAGGCATTCAGGCGGAAAATAGCGCTGGCTTCCCGTAGTTCCTTGGGAATGGTGGTGAGGGATTGGTACCAAGCAAAGGTCATGTTCCACACCTGACTGGTAAAAATCAGCACCACCGAGGCCAGTTCGGCAGCGATGTTTTGCGGCAGAATGGCGCTTAAACCCAACAGGACAACCGGAAGAAAGGACAAGATCGGCACACTTTGCAGCACATCCAGCAGCGGCATCATCACCTTTTCGGCGCGCCGGTTGTAGGCAGCCACCCGCCCGTAGATCAGCGTGAAGACCACCGAGAGAAGATACGCCCCCCCCATACGCAGCGCCGAAAAGAGCGCGTAGGCTGGCAGACGTGCCGGCTCCAGCGAAATTTCTCGGCCGGGCACCGCCTCAGGGGCGTTCATCGCCAGACGTGCCCCAATGTAAATCAATACCACCAGCCCGATCAGCGCCAGCCAGTCCACCCATTGCAGACTGCGCCATCCCGATCGCTGCGGATCAAAATTTTGGCGGAAGGTCAGTTCGGACTTTTTCATCGCGCTAGCAGGCCCTTTTTCCGTGACCAGTCAATAGCCTCACGGATTGCCCGGTCAGTTTCCACACAACATGCCCATTTTATCTCACTTCGTGCCTTTTGGGCATCGTAATAAAAATGCCTGCCGGCCAGATACAGTTCGGATGCCGAAACCGGCAGGGGCAGCCAGTTTTCCAAAAGGCCGTATACGCCTGCCAAGCGGCGAACAAGTCCAGCCGGCAAAAGAGTGCGGGGCGGCGCTACTCCGGCCAACGCCGCAATCTGCCCAACCAGTTGAGCAATGGTCAGGTTTTGCCCGGCAAGGATGTACCGTTCGCCGCGCTGCCCGTGTTGTAAAGCCAGCAGGTGGCCGCTAACTGTGTCTTGCAACGAAACCACATTCAAGCCGCCCTCAACGATCACCGGCAGGCGGCGCTGAGCCACCTGAACCACCAGCGAGCGCGATTGGCGGTACAAATCCCCCGCCCCGATGACCAAACTCGGATTGAGAATGACCGCATCCAGCCCGCGCGCTACCGCCTTTTGTACTTCCAGTTCCGCCAGATACTTGGCGTAACCATACGGCCAGCGTTCGGGCCGGTAGTTCCAGGTGTGCGTTTCATTCATAATATAGGCTGCGTTCCGGCTGCCAGGAATTTGGGGCGGCACTCCCAACGCGGCAACCGAACTGGTGTGGACGAGCCGTTCAACGCCGCATTCCAACGCGGCCTGAAGCACGGCACGTGTCCCTTCTACCGTGACGGTATAATGCCGTCCGACATCGCCGCGGCCGCCGCCCATCAACGCCGCGGTGTGAAACACCACCTGCACCCCCTGCATGGCCTGAATGAGACTGTCCGGCTGACTCAAGTCACCCAGCGCATGTTCAACCGGCAGATCTTTGAGGAGCAGCAAATTCGAGGTTGGACGATGAAACGCACGCACCTCAAAGCCGGCTTCTAAAAGCGCCCGGCACAGAGCCGAGCCAATGAAGCCGGTCGCGCCGGTCACCAGCGCTTTACTCATCCAGCCACTCCACAATCGTGGCTTCGCCCTGCCCCACACCCACACACAGCATCGCCAGACCATAAAAGGGACGCGGTTGAGTCGCAGCCCGGCGACGCATTTCATACAGCAACGTGGTCAAAATCCGTGCCCCCGAACAGCCCAGCGGGTGACCTAACGCAATCGCCCCGCCGTTGACATTGACCATCTCTTCCGATAATCCCAATTCCCGAATGACTGCCAGC
>FWWM01010313.1_pt1 | contig 16704 bp, 16 predicted proteins | sample 2228351 | NCBI WGS metagenome assembly FWWM01 (sample SAMEA103939774, study PRJEB20133) | metagenome | reverse complement strand
CCACCAAGTCCAGGGCCCGTAGCGCCCCAGTGGTGACCAACACGTCCCCCGCGGAACACCGCAGGCCCCTTGTGCGGCCGAGGTACGCCGCGACGGCCTCCCGTAGCTCCGGGTCCCCCTCCGGGGGTCCCGCGTCCCCCGGAGGGTTCTGCTCGGCCACAGCCCTCCACATGCGGGCCCAGCTCCTGCGCGCTACCGGCTCCACCTGCTGGCGAGCCAGGGTGAAGTCCACCCGGCAGCCGTCCGGCTCTTCCGCGCCCGCGTCCGCCGGCAGGGGTGCCACCCATGGGGGAGGGGGGGCTTCCTCCTCCGGCCGGACCACGGGCAGCCCGGGCAGGCCTGCGGCCACGTACGTGCCAGACCCCCTCCTGGCCTCCAAGTAGCCCTCCGCGGCCAGCTCTTCGTAGACCGTGCTCACCAGCGTCCGGGAGCAGCCCAAAGAGTCTGCGAAACTCCTCGAGGAGGGCAACCGCGCGCCCGGCCGCAGCCGGCCCTCCAGGATGGCAGTCCGCAGCTGCTGGGCCAGCTCCTTGGCCCGCAGCCTCCCCCGTACCTGCACGCTGAGCTCCATGGCAAGTGGCATTTGAGTCTTGCACACAAGTGGCTGTTCGTGCAAGCCACTTCTGCCCCTTACGCTACCGCTGTGGGTCACGCCGGAGCCCGGGGGAGGTGGAACCTTGTCGACCCGCCAGCTGACCGCAGGAGCCCTGGCCACAGCCCTGGTGGCCGCCGCGACACTGGCCATCCGGATCCCGGTCCCCGCCACCCAGGGCTACATCAACCTGGGGGAGACGGTCATCTACCTGACCGCCCTGTTGCTGGGCCCGGTCCACGGGTTGGTGGCGGGTGGCCTGGGGTCCGCCCTGGCAGACCTCGTGGGCGGCTACGTCCAGTTCGCGCCCTTCACCCTGGTCATCAAGGGGGTGGAAGGGGCTCTGGCCGGCTACCTGTTCTGGCAGGTGCTGGGGGGCTCTAGCCTCTCCGGCCCCGCATGGGCGGCCCGGGCCCTGGCCAGCTGCGCGGTGGCAGGCGTGTGGATGGTGGCAGGCTACTACGTGGCCGAGGCCTTCCTGCTCGGCCTGGGCCCCCACGCGGCGGCCAGCGAGGTGCCCGGAAACATCTTCCAGGTGGTCTCCGGCCTGGTGGTGGGGCTTGCGGGCGGTTCCCTGTTGCGCGGTGCCTTTGCCGGCCGGTGATGCGGGTCGGGAAGGTCCCCCCAGATCTGCTGGAGCGGTTGGTGTACCCGCACCTGGGGCGCAGGCCGGACGTCCTGGTGCGCGCCCGGGTGGGCGAGGACTGCGCGGTGGTGGACTTCGGGGAGTGGGTGTGCGTGCTGACCACAGACCCCATCACGGGCGCCTCCCGGCACCTGGGGCGGTTGGCGGTGTACGTGGCCACCAATGACCTGGCCGCCACCGGCGCGGAACCGGTGGCGCTCTTGATGGACGTGCTGCTGCGGGAGGGTGCGGAGGAGGAGGAGCTCAGGCGGCTGATGGAGGAAGCCGGGCGGACCGCCGCGGAGCTGGGCGTGGAGATCGCAGGCGGCCACACGGAGGTCACCGCGGGGCTACAGCGCACCCTGGTGGTGACCACGGCGGTGGGCAAAGCCCGGCACGGGGAGTTCGTGACCAGCGGGGGCGCCCGGCCCGGAGACGCCCTGGTGGTCACCAAGGCCGCGGGGCTGGAGGGCACCGCCATCCTGGCGTCTGACTTCGAGCCGTACTTCACCCGCCACCTGGGCCCAGAGCTGGTCCGCCGGGCCCAGGCCTTCCTGGACGAGGTCAGCGTGGTCCGGGAAGGGCGGGTGGCGGTGCGGGCAGGGGCCCGGGCCATGCACGACGCCACCGAAGGCGGGGTGCTGGCCGCGGCGGTGGAGATGGCGTGCGCCTCCGGGGTGGGGGTCGAGGTGTACGCGGACCGCGTGCCCGTGCGCGCGGAAACCGAAGCCATCTGCGGGCACGTGGGCGTGGACCCCCTGGGGCTGGTGAGCAGCGGGACGCTGCTGGTGGCCACGCCCGACCCCGACCGCACCGTGGCCGCGCTGGAGGAGGCGGGAGTGCCCGCGGCGGTGGTGGGACGGTTCGTGGAGGACGGCTGCTGGCGGGTGAGCGGCTGCCGGCGGGAGCCCCTGCGCCCGTACCCCACGGACGAGCTGTGGCGCGCCTTGGAACGGCTGGAGCGCAAGACCGCGGAGGGGAGGTGAGCAGAAGGTGCGGGAGACCGGTACGGACCGGGTCAAGCGGGGCCTGGCGCAGATGCTCAAGGGCGGGGTGATCATGGACGTCACCACGCCGGAGCAAGCCCGCATCGCGGAAGACGCGGGCGCGGTGGCGGTCATGGCCCTGGAGCGGGTGCCCGCGGACATCCGCGCGGAGGGCGGGGTGGCCCGCATGGCGGACCCCGCGCGGGTGAAGGCCATCATGGCCGCGGTCACCATCCCCGTGATGGCGAAGGTCCGCATCGGCCACTTCGTGGAAGCGCAGGTGCTGGAGGCCATCGGGGTGGACTTCATCGACGAAAGCGAGGTCCTCACGCCCGCGGACGAGCAGCACCACATCGACAAGCGGCGGTTCCGCGTGCCGTTCGTGTGCGGCGCCCGGGACCTGGGGGAAGCGCTGCGCCGCATCGGAGAGGGCGCGGCCATGATCCGCACCAAGGGGGAGGCGGGCACGGGCAACGTGGTGGAGGCGGTGCGGCACGTGCGGCAGATCCTGGACGAGGTCCGCCGGCTGCAGGCGCTTCCGGAGGAGGAGCTGATGGCCGCCGCCCGCGACCTAAGGGCTCCGTACGAGCTGGTGGTGGAGGTGCGGCGGCTGGGCCGGCTGCCGGTGGTGAACTTCGCCGCGGGCGGGATTGCCACCCCCGCGGACGCGGCCCTGATGATGCAGCTCGGCTGTGACGGCGTGTTCGTGGGCAGCGGCATCTTCAAGTCCGAGGACCCCGCGCGGCGGGCACGCGCCATCGTGGACGCGGTGGCCCACTACGACGACCCCGACGCCGTGGCGCGGGCGTGCGAGGGATTGGGAGAGCCCATGCGGGGCGTGGACGTCCGCCGTCTGGAGCCCGCGGACCTGCTGCAGACCCGGGGCGCCTGAGGAGGGAGCAGGATGCGGGTGGGCGTGCTGGCCCTGCAGGGAGACGTGTGGGAGCACGCGGAGGCCGTGCGCGCGGCGGGCGCGGAGCCTGTAGAAGTCCGCACCCCGCAGGCCCTGGACCAGGTGGAGGCGCTGGTGATCCCCGGAGGGGAGAGCACCACCATCGGAGCCCTCATGGCCCGGTGCGGCCTGGACCAAGCGGTCCGGCGCAAAGCGCAGGAGGGGATGGCGGTGTTCGGGACCTGCGCGGGCCTGATCCTCCTCGCCAAGCGGGTGTCCGGAGGCGACCCACCGCGGCTGGCCCTGCTGGACGTGGCGGTGGAGCGGAACGCCTACGGCCGCCAGAGGGACAGCTTCGAGGACGACCTCATCTGCCCCGCGGTGGACCCGGACCCCTTCCGGGTGGCCTTCATCCGCGCGCCCGTGGTCACCGCGGTGGGGGAGGGGGTGGAAGTTCTGGCGTGGCACGAGGGGATGCCCGTCCTGGTCCGCCAGGGACGCCTGCTGGGCGCTACCTTCCACCCCGAGCTCACCGGCTACGTGGGGCTGCACCGGTACTTCTGCCGCCTGGCGGCGTCCGCCCCGTGACGGGGTGCCGTCCTCCCGGCGGGAAGAGCTTGACCGGTGGCCCGGTGTGCGATAATGGGACTGCGGCGGGCTCGCCGCGGACAACCACATAGCAAGCCCTGGGGGAGCTCGGAAGAGCCGGGCTGAGAGTGCGGCCGGCCTCGCAGGCCAATGCCGCAGACCCCGAAGACCCGATCCAGGTAATGCTGGCGTGGGGAAGTGGCTCGACCACGGAAGCCGCCAGGTCCTGCTCGGGCCTGGCGGCTGTGTTTGTGGGAGGTGCGCATGGGACTCGCGGAGGAGCTGTGGAAGGCAAACCAGGACCTGGCCCGGGCGTGTCTGGAGCACCCCTTCGTGCAGGGCATCGCCTCGGGGGACCTCCCCCTCGACCGGTTCCGGTTTTACGTGGGCCAGGACGCCTACTTCCTCGAGGCCTTCACGCGCGGGTACGCCCTCCTGTTGGCCAAGTCCCCCGACCGCGAAGGCCTGCTGGCGTTCAAGACTTTGCTGGACGGCGCCCTGGAGGAGCTGCGGCTGCACCACGGCTACGCGCAGCGGTGGGGTGTTGACCTCCAGCCGGCCCCCGCGCCGGCCACCTCCGCGTACACCGACTTCCTCCTGCGGACCGCGGCCCTGGAGCCCGTGGGGCTCGGGGTGGCCGCCCAGACGCCGTGCATGCGCCTGTACGCCTACCTGGGCGCGCAGCTACAGGGCCGTACGCGGGACGACAGCCCCTACCGGGAGTGGGTGCACACCTACGCGAGCCCGGACTTCCACCGGCTCGCGCAGACCCTGGAGGCGCTGCTGGACCGCTACGGGGCAGACCGGACCCGGGTGGAAGCGGTGTACCGGCGGGCCATGGAGCTGGAGTACGCCTTCTTCGACGCCGCGTGGAGGGCCCCGTGAGTCCCCAGGACCTGCTCTTGCGGCACCCGAGGGCGTGGGAGGCGGCCACCCGTCACCCGTTCCTGGAAGCGGTCCGACAGGGGAGTCTGCCGCAGGCGGCGTTCGAACGCTGGCTGGTCCAGGACTACCACTTCGTCCGCGGCCTCCTCCGGGCCCAGGCGCGCATCCTGGCGCACGCGCCGCGCACAGACCAGCGGGTGCTGGCCTCAGGGCTGCTGGCCCTGGTGGACGAGCTGGACTGGTTCGAAGCGCACGCGGCGTCCCGGGGGCTGTCCCTGGAGGTGGAGGTGGACCCGACCTGTGCGCGGTACGTGGACTTCCTGGTGGGGTTGGGGGACCGGCCCTACGCGGTGCAGGTGACCGCCCTGTGGGCGTGCGAGCGGGCCTACCTGGACGCGTGGACCCAGGCGGCCCCCGGGGCTCCGCCGTACGAGGAGTTCGTCCGGCGGTGGACGCAGCCCGCCTTCCACGCGTACGTGTCGGGGCTGGAGGCCTGCGCGCGGCGGGCGTTGGAGGACGCCCCCGAGGCGGTGCGACACGCCGCGGAAGAGGCTTTCCGTGCGGTGGCGGACCTGGAGCGGGAGTTCTGGAACATGACGTGGGAAGGAGGCGGACGATGACGCGCAGGTTGGTCCTCACCGCGGTGTTCGCCGCGGTCCCCGTGGTGCTGTCCTTCGTCCCCGGTGCCATTCCCGTGGCCGGGGCGAAGCTGCTGCCCTGGCAGCACATGACCAACGCGGTGGCGGGGGTGCTGCTGGGCCCCTGGTACGCGGCGCTGGCGGCCACCCTGGCCGCGGTGCTGCGGAACCTGTTCGGGGTGGGCACGCTGTTGGCCTTCCCGGGCGGGATCCCCGGCGCCGTGGTGGTGGGCTTGGCCTACCGGCTGTGGCGGCAGCCCTGGGCAGGCCTGCTGGAGCCCCTGGGCACGGGGCCTGTGGGCGCCACCCTGGGTAGCCTCCTGGTGGCACCCGCCTTCATGGGCAAAGCCATCCCCCTGAGCACGCTGATGCCCCTGTTCCTCGCCAGCAGCGTCCCCGGGGCGGTGGTGGGCTGGCTGGTCCTGCAGGCCCTGGTGCGCGCGCGGGCGGTCCGGGAGGTGGCGGCGTGAACCCGTACGCGGTCGTCAGGGAGGAGGGCTGAGGGATGCTGGCTCCGTCCGCGGCGGTGCTGGTGTTGGTGGCAGTGTCCGCAGCCTTCGTGGTGGTGGGGCTCCGGGCCTCCGCCCGGGACGTGGAAGACTACCTCACCGCCCGGGGCCGTCTGGGCGCAGGAACACTGGCCTGGACGGTGTTCGCCTCCGGCATGGGCGGCTGGATCCTGTTCAGCCCCGCGGAGTCTGCGACATGGGGCGGGTTCCCGGCCCTGGTGGGCTACGGCCTGGGGGCGGCGGCGCCCGTGCTGGCCTTCGTCCCCCTCGGGCGGCGGATGCGGGAGCTGCTGCCGGAAGGACACGGTCTCACGGAGTACGTGTACTACCGCTACGGGCGCGGGATGTACGGCCTGGCGTTGCTCGTCATGCTGTTCTACATGGGCATCTACCTGACCGCAGAACTCACCGGCCTGGCCCTGGCCTTGCGGCTGGTGTCCGGGATCCCCCTGTGGGCGTCCGCGGCGGTGGTGCTCGGGGCGACGTTGTTGTACACCGCGTACGGTGGGCTACCTGCCTCCGTGCGCACGGACGTGGTGCAGACCTGGTTGATCCTCCCCCTGTTCGCGCTGCTGGTGGCCGCCGGCGTGGCGCTGCTCGGAGGTGGCCGTTCGCTGGAGGTGCTCCGGGAGAAAGCACCACACCTGTTGTCGCCGCAGTACGCACCCGGCTGGGAGACGGCCTTCGTCCTGGTGGTGGCCATCCTGGCTGCCAACCTGTTCCACCAGGGCTACTGGCAGCGCGTGTACGCGGCCCGCGGGCCAGGGGAGCTCCGCCGGGGGTTGTTGGGAGCCGCGGCCCTGTCCGCGCCCGTGGTGTTCCTGGCGGGCGGCTTCGGCCTGTTCGCGGTGGCCTTGGACCGCGCGCAGCCGGCCTCCACGGCCCTGTTCGGCGCCGTCCTGCCCGCGGCACCGCCCGCCTTGGTGGTGGCCCTGGTGGTCCTCACGGTGGCCCTGGCGGCCAGCACCACGGACACCCTGCTGAACGGCCTCACGAGCGTGCTCACCGTGGACCTGCACCGGCTCTGGCCGCACGTGGAGCCGTCCACGCTACTCCGGCGGGCCCGGTGGGCGACGGCAGTTCTGGCGGTGCCGGTGTTCCTCGTGGCCGCCCAGGGGTACAGCGTCCTGTACCTGTTCCTCATCGCGGACCTGGTGTGCGCCGCGGCCCTGGTTCCCACCTTCGTGGGGCTGTACCACCCCAGGATCACGGGTGGGGTGGCTGCCGCGGCGACGGTGCTCGGGATTGTGGCAGGGTTCGCCTTCTTCCCCGACCCCGCCTTCCAACGGGGCCGCCTGTCCTTGGCCTTTCTCGTGGCCGTGGGCGTCTCCAGCCTGGTCAGCGGAGTTGCCTCCGCCACCCTGGGGCGCCCCTTCGACTTCCACCGGCTGCGCGAAGCGGTCCGGCTCATCCCGGAGCGGTGACGGAGGCCCCGGTGGTGGGTTCCCTGCCAGAAGCTGCCGCGGAGCTGCTGGTGCGGGTGCGCCGGCTGCGGCCCCTGGTGCACCACCTCACGAACTACGTGACCGCCGGCGACGTGGCCAACGTCACCCTCGCCGTAGGCGCCCTCCCGGTGATGGCCCACGCGCAAGAGGAGGTGGAGGAGGTGGCCGCCTCCGCGTCCGCGGTGGCCCTGAATTTGGGCACCCTCACCCCGAGGCGGCTGGAGGCCATGCTGGCCGCGGGCAGGCGTGCGAACGCGCAGGGCATCCCCCTGGTCCTGGACCCTGCGGGGGTTGGCGTCAGCGGGTTCCGCAGACAGGCTGCAGCCTCCGTCCTGCGCGAGCTGCGGGTGCAGGTGGTGCGGGGGAACTGGGCGGAGATGTCACACCTGGCTGGCACGCCCGCGGAGCTGCGGGGGGTGGAGTCCCTGGGCGGGGCACGTCCGCCGGAACAGGTGGCGGAAGCGGTGGCCGCCCGGTACGGGGTGGTGGCCGCGGTGACGGGGCCACGGGACTGGGTGACGGACAGCAGGCGGCTGGTGGCGGTGGACAACGGCCACCCGCTGCTGACGCAGATTACGGGCGCGGGGTGCATGGCCACCGCGGTGGTGGCCTGCTTCCTCGCGGTGGCAGACGACCCGCTGGTGGCCACCGCATCGGCCCTCGCGTACTTCGGGTACGCGGCGGAGCAGGCGGCCCAGCAGGCCACGGGGCCGGGCAGCTTTCGAGGGCTACTGTTGGACCGGCTCGCGGGGGCAGAACCGGACCACCTGCGGGCGGGCGTGCGGGCAGAAGAACAGGTGCGGGTGAGGTAGGGTGCACCTGGACCTGCGGGTGTACGTGATCACCGACCGGTCCTTCCGGGGCCGCAGCCACCAGGAAGTGGCAGAGGCGGCGCTGGCGGGCGGAGCCACCGTGTTGCAGCTGCGGGACAAGGAGGCCACGGGCCGACAGCTCCTGCTGCTGGCGCGGCAGCTGGTGGAACGGGCCCGCAGGGCCGGTGTGCCCGTGCTGGTGAACGACCGGGTGGATGTAGCGTTGGCGGCCGGCGCGGACGGCGCCCACGTGGGGGACGAGGACCTGCCCGTGGCGGAGGCCAGGCGGCTGTTGGGCTCCGGCCGGATCCTGGGGGCGTCCGCGGGGACGGTGGAGGACGCTGTGCGGGCGGAGCGGGAGGGAGCTGACTACCTGGGCGTGGGGCCGGTGTTCCCCACCGGCACCAAGCCCGACGCGGGCGCGGCCATCGGGCTGGAGGGGCTGCGGCGGATCGCGGGCGCGGTCCGGATCCCCGTGGTGGGGATCGGTGGGATCACCGCGGAAAACGCCGCCGCGGTGGTAGGCGCGGGGGCCGCGGGCGTGGCGGTGATCTCCGCGGTGGCCGCCGCGGACGACATGGTGCAGGCCACCCGGCGGCTGCGGGAGGCGGTGGACCAGGCGTTGCGGGAGAGGAGGTGAGCAGGTGACGGTACCGAGGGCGCTGACCATCGCGGGGTCTGACTCCGGGGGCGGGGCGGGGATCCAGGCGGACCTGAAGACCTTCTCCGCCCTGGGGGTGTTCGGGATGAGCGCGCTTACCGCCCTCACGGCCCAGAACACCACCGGGGTGTACGCGGTGCACGAAGTGCCGCCCGAGGTGGTGGCCAAGCAGATCGACGTGGTGGTGGAGGACATCGGGGTGGACGCGGCCAAAACGGGCATGCTGAGCAGCGTGCCCATCATCGAGGCGGTGGCCGACCGTGTGCGCCACCACCGGCTGGCCAACCTGGTGGTGGACCCCGTGATGGTGGCGAAAAGCGGTGCGCCCCTGCTGCGGCCGGAAGCCCAGGACGCCCTGCGCCGCCTGCTGCTGCCCTTGGCCCTGGTGGTGACCCCGAACCTGCCGGAGGCGGAGGTGCTGGTGGGCCGGCCCGTGCGGGACCTGCAGGCCATGCGGGAGGCGGCCCGCGCCCTGCGGGACTGGGGGCCTCGGGTGGTCCTGGTCAAGGGCGGCCACCTCCAGGGCGAACCCGTAGACGTCCTGTACGACGGAGAGGAGTTCGAGGAGCTGCGCGCCGACCGCGTGCCCGCCCGGCACACCCACGGCACCGGCTGCGTGCTGTCCGCGGCCATCGCCGCGTACCTCAGCCGGGGGCTTTCGGTGCGGGAGGCGGTGCGCAAGGGCAAGGAGTTCGTGACGGAGGCCATCCGGTACGGCCTGCCCTTGGGCAAGGGCGTGGGCCCCTGCAACCCGCTGTTCGGCTGGCTGCGGGCGGACGCGGGGACAGGCGGAGGTGCGCCATGAAGGCACAGAGTACCAGACACGTGGCCGAGTCTGGGATCGCCGTGGCCCTCGCGGCAGCCCTGGGGCTGGTCAAGGTCTACCAGCTGCCGCAGGGTGGGTCTGTCACCGCGGGCAGCATGGTGCCGGTGTTCGCCCTGAGCCTGCGGTGGGGAGCCCGGACCGGGGTGGTGGCGGGCGTGCTATTGGGGCTGGTGAACTTCGTCCTGGAGCCGGTGTTCGTGCACCCGGTGCAGTTCCTGCTGGACTACCCCGTGGCCTTCGGCGCCCTCGGCCTGGCAGGCCTGTTCCCCCGTCTGCCGTGGCTGGGCGTGACCGTGGGCGGCGCAGCGCGGTTCCTGGCGCACTTTTTGAGCGGGGTGGTGTTCTTCGCCCAGTACGCGCCCCAGGGTACGAGCCCGGCCCTCTACTCCGCGCTGTACAACGGCTCGTACATGCTGCCGGAGGTCGTGGTCAGCGTGGTCCTCACCCTGCTGGTCCTCCGCGCCCTCCCCGACGCACGCGCGCCCTAGCGGGACTGCAGGGCCACAGCCTTTTCCTTGCCCCCCGCGGCGGGCTACCATGCCCTCCGTGGGACCGCTGGAGCCGTACGCGGCGATCCTGGCCGCCGGGCGCGGCCCCCTCCCGCGCCGGTACAGGGCGGCAAGCCTGGTGGTGTGCGCGGACGGGGGGGTCGCCCGTGCGCACCGGGCCGGCTGGACGCCCCACGTGGTGGTCGGAGACTGGGACTCTTTGGACCCCTCCCTGGTGGAGTGGCTGCACCACGTGGGGGCCGAACGGTTCCGGTACCCGGAGGCGAAGGACAAGACGGACAGCGAGCTGGCGGTGGACGTGGTGGCTGACCGCGGGTTCCGAGTTGCGTACCTCCTGGGCGGCCTCGGCAGGCGCGTGGACCACGAGCTCGCGAACCTGCTGTTGCCCCGGTACGCCGCGGACCGGGGCGTGGACCTTCGGCTGGTGGCCGGGGGGACGGTGGTCCAGCTGGTCCGCGGCCGAGTGGTGCTGGACGCGCGGGCGGGCGACTGGGTGTCCCTGTTCTCCCTGTACCCGCAGAGCCGGGGAATCTACACGGGAGGCCTGCGGTTTGCCCTGGTGGACGGGACCTTGACCCTCGGTAGCACCCTGGGGGTCAGCAACGAGGTCACACAGGAGCCCCCGTGGGTGCAGGTCTCGGAGGGAGAGCTGCTGGCGGTCCGCATACGGCGGAAGCGGGTGCGAGGAGGGTAAGGCGTGGAGCGGTTGGTCCGGGCGATGGGTTCGGAGGGGGTGCTGGCGTTTGCGTGCGTGACCACGCAGCTGGTGGAGGAAGCGCGGCGGCGCCACGGCGCCGCGCCCACCGCCGCGGCGGCCCTGGGTCGCGCGCTCACCGCGTCCAGCCTCCTGAGCGGGACCCTGGAGGGCCAGCAGAAGGTGACCCTGCGGATCCTCGGGGACGGCCCCCTGGGCGGGATCGTCACCGACACCACCGCGTCGGGGGACGTGCGGGGCTACGTCCAGAACCCCTGGGTGCACCTGCCCCTTTCCGGCCGCCGGAAGCTGGACGTGGCGGCCGCGGTGGGCCGCGGCACCCTGCACGTGACGCGGGAGTTGGGGTTGCGCTGGCCCTACCACGGCAGCTCGCCCCTGGTGACGGGGGAGATCGCGGAGGACCTGGCCCACTACCTGGCGCAGTCCGAGCAGGTCCCCTCCGCGGTGTCTTTGGGCGTCCTGGTAGAGCCGGACGGATGCGTGTCCGCGGCCGGCGGGTTCCTGGTGCAGGTGATGCCGGGTGCGGACCCCCAGGCGCGTGAGTACCTGGACGCCCACCTGCGGGCCCTGCCGCCGGTGACCGAGCTGGTCCGGCAGGGGATGTCGTCTGTGGACCTCGTCCGGACGGCCCTGGGGCAGCTGGGCGCGCAGGTCCTGGAGGAGCGGCCGGTGCGGTACCGGTGCACGTGTTCCCGCCAGCGCGTCGAAGGCGTGCTGGCGTTGCTGGGGGCGGACGAGGTGGAGTCCCTGCTGGCGGAAGGCCGGGCGGAGGTCCGCTGCCGGTTCTGCGGGGAGGAGTACGTCCTGGGCCGGCAAGCCCTGCAGGAGCTGCTGTGGCGCCTGCGGGGCACAAGACCCCCCGTGGCCTGACGCCGCAGTCCACCACCCGCGGGCAGAGCGGGTCGCGTTCCGCGGCGACGTACCCGCCGTGCCACAGCGGTTGCCCGCAGTAAAGGAAGACGCGAGGGGGGTGGGCGAAGTGGACGCCGTGTGCGGCAGGTCCGTGGGGCTGCTGGTGGGCGGTTCTCTCCCAGTTCGTCCTGGCCACGTGCAGCGCCGGCCTAGGCTAGCCGATGTTTGTGGGCATGAAGCGCGCAAACCTCTTCGGGAGAGCCGCGCGGAAGGACGGTTAGCCATCTCCCTGCGCCGAGGCCCTGGCTGCGGCAGGGAGGCGGTTGCGGGACTTTGGGGGAGTGGCGACCCGGCGCGGCCTTCTAGGGGAGGGGCCACCCACTTCGGCGGCTCCGGTGGACGGGCAGCTGGTGGGGTGGGACGTCGCCCGAGGGGGCCTGGCGGAAGGGGCGGCAGGATGGTGCGGTCTGCACGTGGTATACGCACGGACGGAGGGGGTGTACGTAAAGGCGGGGCTACCAGCGGGACCGGGCAGCCCTGCTGATCGTGGTGGCGGGTCAGCCGGCCGCCCGGAAGTGGTGCCGGTTATACCTGGCTACCGGGAGTCGGTGGAGAGCTGGTCGGAGGGTATGGGGGACCTGCGGGATCAGGGGATGAGGGCCCCTCGGATGGTGAGGGGGGCCGGGCACCTGGGGACCTGGGGGGCGCTGCGGAACGGCTGAGCCGCAAGTGGACGAGCAGCGGTGCTGGAACACGAGGAGGAGGCCTCCGCGTAAGGAATTGGGCACTTCTTGACGGGATCTCGGGCGAAGGAGTAGGGTCATGAATCAAGGTGCGCGCCGACTGCCACTTCACCATATTACCATCCGCGTTCCGTGGCACGACGGGGGATGGTCGGGAAGGGTTTGCGCTCGTCCGACCAACAACTCTAGTTGCCTTGTCCTTCGACGTATCGGCGAGGGCCGGCGCGACGATGTCGAGGAACGTTTGGCCGGGCGACGGCTCGACGAACTCGATCCCAGTGATTTGCCTCCCTGCGTGGATGAACGCGTGTCGTTTATGGCGCCTTTCCCGATCATAAGAACGGTAGTACACCCTTACAGAGAGTTTTACCCCCATACTCACGGCCACTTTGCACCCACTCGTCTCGAGCAACCTCCGTATTCAGCTGCTTGTGTACCCTTCCGGTGGATGCTTCGTGTTGAAGTTGAAGGAGCTGGAGAGAATGGCGAGATCGGAATCGCGGAACGACTCAAGATCGGCTATCTACCCGAGCGGGAGCCTACCATCTGGAGCCAGGCAGGGAAGGAAGTCGCGACAGCGTGGGTTCAGGAGCGCGAAAACCAGCTTGCGCTCCTCCACACCTTCTTCAGTGCCGTCCGGCCCGAGAAGTCGCTCTGCTTCTTCTATGCGAAACGGACCCCGCTATCGGAGCAGTCCCGGCGAGTGATTATTGGTGTGGGCCGAGTGCTGTCGGTAGGAAAGGCAGTGGAGTACAACTATACCGTGAAAGAGCCACCGTTGCGCTCGGTGATCTGGGAACGTAATATCGGTCACTCAATCCGGCCAGACTTCAAAGATGGGTTCCTGTTTCCGTATCAAGAGGCGCTGGCCCTCGCGGAGCGAAAAGGGATCGACCCGGAGCAATTCGTAGCCTTCGCACCAGATGAGTACTTTAAGTCTTACTCGTACGGCTCGGAACTCTTGACTCACGACGGCGCCGTGGCCTCCCTTATTGAGTGCGCCAGAGCCCTGCGGCGGATTAGTGCCATGATCGAAGGGCCGTGGGATCAGGCCCTTAGCTGGATCGACTCACAGCTCAACCGCCTCTGGAAAGCGCGCGGTGCGTTCCCGGGGCTCGGTTCGGCCCTCTTCGCGTTCGGCTACGAGTGGGGCTTTGAACACGGGAATCTTCTCGCTTACGAGATCGAGCTGCTTCGCCAACGGCAAGGAGGAGGTGACCCGTGGGAGCTCGTGGACGCCGTGATGAAAGAGCCCGCACAGCTCGGAGGGGATGTTGCCGAACTCCTCACGCCGGAGTTGCGCAATGGCTGGAAGCGGCTGCCACGTGAGCGTCGGGAGCTTCTGAAACTTCTCAGTCGTTGTGCGATTTCTGAGCAGCAGGCGCTCCGTATGTACGATTGGGACGAACGGTCAACTGCTGGGATCTACGTGAGCGATAGGGATCTACTGCGCAATCCGTATTTGCTGTTCGAATGCGATCGGCATTCTCCAGATCCGATTGCATTCGGCGCGATAGACCGGGGCATGTTTCCGGGCGAAACGGTCCGGAATGCGTTTCCCGTTCCGGAGCCTAGCCGAATTGAGGATCCGTCGGATCGTCGGCGCGTGCGCGCCTTGGTGGTGGATCTTTTAGAGGATGCTGCGGCCGAGGGCCACACGCTGCTTCCGCGGAGTTGGGTAAGCCGGAGAGCTAGGGAGCGTGAGCTCAAGCCGCCGTGCCCGCTTGGAGAAGATGTCCTCGAGGCTTGTGAGGAGTATTTCGCTCCTGTGATTGAGCGGATGAGGACGGGGGCGGGTGAACCGGCCTATCAGGTGGATCGGCTCGCTCAGTGCCGAAGGATCATTCGCCGAGAAATTTTAGGTCGGAGGAAGGGTAGGCCGCACGCGGGCGATCACGACTGGCGTCAAGAGGTGGACCGGGTGATAGGTATCCCGCTACCCGCCGATGCGGAGGAGCGAGAGGAGGAGGAACGTGCGCGGTGCGAGAAGGCAGTGGCGCTGGAGCAGCTTTACCGCTCGCGAATCTCCGTCCTGGTCGGGCCAGCAGGAACTGGGAAGACGACACTGCTGCGGGCGCTGTGTTCTTTGCGGGGCGTCGCAGATAGGGGATTGCTGCTGCTGGCACCGACCGGAAAGGCGCGTGTGCGTCTCGAGGAGCGGACAGGCATGCGCGGCAAGGGGCAGACGCTGGCTCAGTTTCTCATGCGGCACCGGCGGTACGACCCGGAGACGGGACGCTACTTTCCGAACGCGAAGGCGCCGCGCTGTGGCGAGTATCGGACGGTCATCGTAGACGAGTGCTCCATGCTGACAGAGGAGCAGCTTGCGGCGCTGATCGACGCCCTGAGCAACGTTGAGCGGCTCGTGTTGGTTGGGGATCCTCGCCAGCTTCCACCAATCGGGGCAGGACGCCCCTTTGTCGACATCGTACGGGAAATGCTCCCTGAGAAGGTAGAGGCCATGTTCCCGCGTTGCGGTCCTTGCTACGCAGAGCTTACGATTCGGCGGCGGCAGCAGGGCGAGGTTCGAGGGGACGTATTGCTCGCGGCGCACTTCAGTGGTGGCCCCCTTGACCCTGGTGCCGACGCAGTCTTTCATGAGGCCAGAGCCGCGCAAGGAGAACGCCTTCGGCTTGTGCGGTGGGAGCACCCGGAGGAGCTACAGGAAAAGCTGGTGGCCGAGCTCGTCGCAGCACTCGGCCTCAGTGGGCCGGACGACGAGCTGGGGTTCGAGGAATCACTGGGTGGCGAGCGCTACGGGGATTGTGCCTGGGCGTTTTTCTGGCCTACGTCCGGTGACAAGCGCGGAGCCGCGGAACGCGCGGAAGACTGGCAGATTCTTTCGCCCATACGGGGTGGCCTCACCGGGGCCGACGCCCTGAACCGGATGATTCAGTCGCGATTTCGCGCGAAGGTGCGTGAGCTTGCTGAGAAGGAGGGGTGGGAGCGGAAGATTCCGCGCCCGGTAGGTCCCCAGTGTTTGTTGTACGGCGACAAGGTTATCAACGTCATCAACCACCGCCGGGACGACGTCTGGCCAAGGCCGGAGGGTGAAGCCTATCTCGCCAATGGCGACGTTGGCATTATCGTCGGGCAGTACAGGACAAAGAAATTCAAGGGTCTCCCTTGGAAACTAGAAGTCGCGTTTGCTGGACAGCCGGGCTACAAGTATGGCTTCGATCCGAGCGAGTTCGGCGATGACGGCTGGAACCCACTCGAGCTGGCCTATTGTCTGACGATACACAAGAGTCAGGGAAGTGAATTTCGTATCGCGTTTGTCGTGCTCACTAACCCGTGCTGGTTGATGTCTCGGGAGCTGTTGTACACTGCGTTGACGCGCCACGTGGAGCGTCTCGTAATCCTTCATCAGGGCCCATTCGGGGACTACCGGCGCTATGCAGGGGATGAATACTCGGAAATTGCGCAGCGAATGACGAACCTGTTCGTAGACCCCACGCCGCGCCAGGTAATGGTGAACTCAGTACCGCGTTTCCTTGAGGAAGGGCTCATCCATCGAACGGAGCGTGGCGAACTTGTGCGATCCAAGTCAGAGGTAGTGATCGCTGACAAGCTTTACGCGAGAGGGATTGACTACGCATATGAGCAGCTACTTGTGCTGCCCAACGGACAGGTCCGGTACCCGGACTTCACCATTGAGGATCGCGCACGAGGTGTGACGTTCTACTGGGAGCATCTCGGCAAGTGTGAGGACCCGGCATACAGAGCGCGGTGGGATCAGAAGCTTGCTGAGTATATGGCGTGGGGGATCCTAGACTACGAGAAGGGAGGTGGCCCACGAGGGACGCTTATCGTGACTCGGGATGGGCCAGACGGTGGGCTTGACGCAACAGAGATTGCGCGGGTGATCGACGAGGTCATACTGGGGTGAGCGAGTCGGAGGGCGTGGTGAGAGACAGGGTAAAGCGTGTGGAATGACGGCGGCTGGTAGGCAAGAGTTGGAGGCCTGGGTGGTCAAGGAGGGGACAGCGCCGGGGTAGTCAAGAGGAGCGCCTCGCGGTGAGACCGTCCTCAAGGCTACAGGGACCCCCGGGTCAAGCCCCCCGACGCAGGGTTCCGCAGGTCGGGATGTGGGGCCAGATGAGGGAGGCGCCTAGCTAGCACCGTGACCGCGGGAAGGGCAGGAGCCGGGGAGTCAGCGACGCGCCTTCTCTTGCTACGGGCTCGAGACGACAATGGGGTTGGGATGCACTCGTCTCCGAGCATCCGGTGGGTCCGCCCAAACACAGAAGTGTTGGTCTGGCTTCTTTTGTCCGCGATCCTTTTCGTGGCAGCGGTGGCGGCGCTGGCGTGGGGCGCTGTAACAAGTTCCGCCTTCCGGGAGGCCGTGCAAGGTCTCGGGGCGTGGGCAGTGCTGTCGGGGGGAGCGGTTCTTGCGTTCCTGGTTGTTGCGGTGTACCTCGTCTTT
>FWWM01010310.1_pt1 | contig 16709 bp, 16 predicted proteins | sample 2228351 | NCBI WGS metagenome assembly FWWM01 (sample SAMEA103939774, study PRJEB20133) | metagenome | reverse complement strand
CCCAGAACGAAGAGTGCCTCGATCGCGCCCCCCACGATCATCACCACCGCCACACTCAGTAACGGCAGGCTAGCGATGTGCCCCAGTACCGCGAATTTCAGCACGATTAGTGTGGCTTGAGCTGCCCAGGCCAGAAAAACGCTCGGCCAATCGAGCTGGGTGGGAGGCAACCAACGCCGCAGCGGCCGGTGCGCCCATTCGGTGGCGGCGCGCACGAACGCCCCGCCGGGAGCGAAGAAAGAGATCCGCTGCCAGCGCATCAAAAAGGCCAACCAAAACAGCGCGGTCAAGCCGTTGAACAACGTGCCAAACAAAAGATCGAACACCGAGGCGCTCATCTCATCCCCCTGCAGCGAGCTCTTCGGCGCGGCGACGCGCTGCCGCCACCGCGGCAGTCAGCGCATCGGCCCAGGCGCGTTCCTCCAACACCTTCAACGCCGCTGCCGTCGTGCCGCCAGGGGAAGTGACGCGCTGGCGCAACACCTCGAACGGCTCGACACTGGCCTCAGCGAGCTTCGCGGCGCCCGAGAGCGTAGCCAACGCCAGCCGCCGCGCTGCCGCTACGGAAAATCCCTGAGCGGTTGCCGCGCGCTCCAGCGCTTCGAGAAACAAAAAGACGTACGCCGGGCCGCTGCCGGAAATCGCGGTGACCGCATCGATCAGCGGCTCGGCGTCGACCCACAGGACTTCACCCACCGAGGCGAGCAACTTGTCAATCTGCGCGCGCGCATGTGCTTCCACGTTTGGCGGCGCATACACCCCGGTGATGCCCGCGCCCACCAGCGCTGGAGTGTTGGGCATCGCCCGCACCACCGGCGCCGATTCACCCAACCATGCCTGCAAGCGCGCGATCGGCACCCCGGCCATGATCGACAACACCACTGCCCGCCGCAACCGCCCGGCCAGCGGCGGCACTGCCTCGGGTGCCACCTGCGGTTTGACCGCGAGCACAACAAGATCGGTTTCGAAAAACCCGTCATCGATCACCGGCAGCGCGGTGACGCCAAAACGCTGCTCAAGCGTCCGTCTTCGGTCGGGATTGGGGTCGACCACCTGCACATGTTGCGGCAACACCACGCGCCGGTCGATCACTCCGCCCAGCAACGCTTCGGCCATGTTGCCGCCACCCAAAAAACTCAACCGCATTGCCGCTTCTCCTCGTCGTTGTGTTCCATGCCGTTTGCCCTACCCCGGGGCAGGTTCTTTTCCCGAACTCGAGCTTTTGCGGGGTTTTGCCGCTGCTCTATCCGCCGCTGGGCGATGACCGCCTTGCCAAAGCGCACTTGTTGTTTTCAAACGATGCTAAGCCCACACCGCCGTGCCGCAGGCCGCTCGCCAAACAGCGCCGTACCGAGGCGCACGTGCGTGGCCCCCTCCTCGATCGCCCAGCGCCAATCGGCGCTCATGCCCATCGACAGCGCCCACAGCGGCAGGCCCGCGGCACGCAGCGCCTCCCGCAACGCCCGCAATTGCCCGAAACGTGCGCGTGCCGCCGCTTCGTCCAGCCCCGGCTCGGGAATCGTCATCAGCCCCACCAGCTCCAGGCGCGGCAGCTCGGCGATCCTCTGCGCCAGCGCCGGTGCCTGTTCAGGACTCACCCCGGCTTTACTCGCCTCAGCGCTGAGATTGACCTCGATAAACACCTTGAGCGGCGGACGCGTCGCGGGACGTTGGACACTGAGCCGCTCGGCAATCACCAAGCGATCCAGCGAATGCACCCAGTCGAAATGCTCGGCGATCGCGCGCGTCTTGTTGCGCTGGATCGGCCCGATGAAATGCCATTCGATCGCGCAATCGGCGAGTTCGGCCTGCTTGGCAAGCGCCTCCTGCACGTAGCTTTCCCCAAAAACCCGTTGTCCGGCGGCATAAGCGGCGCGCAGCGCCTTAGCGGGCTGGGTCTTACTCACCGCCACCAGCGTCACTTCCGCAGGATCCCGCCCAGCGGCGCGCGCGGCGGCATCGATCTGCGCACGTAAAGCGCACACCCGTTCGGCGATCGTGGTTTCCGATGACCGTTTCTCGCTCGTCTCGAGGCACTGGCCCCTCTGACTGAGCTCGCCAAAATCATTGGGTTCGGGGGTCTCGTTCCTCATTGCGTTCATCGCTCGATCCGCCCGGTGCCTGTGGCTGGCGCCGGTACGGTATTCTTCCGCCTTTGGTCTAGTATATCATCGCCTCGAGCCTGATCACGGAGCCCGGACATGGACATCGCCGAACTCTTGGCCTTTGCCGTCAAAAACAAAGCCTCTGACCTGCACCTGTCGGCCGGCTTACCGCCGATGCTGCGCATCCACGGCGACATGCGCCGCGTCAATCTGCCGCCGCTTGCCGACGCCGACGTCAAGGCGCTCGTTTATGACATCATGAATGACGCGCAGCGCAAAACCTTCGAAGCCAATCTGGAAGCGGATTTTTCCTTCGCCATCCCCAACCTGGCCCGGTTTCGCGTCAACGCGTTCATTCAAAACCGCGGCATGGGCGCGGTATTTCGCACCATCCCGAGCAAAGTGCTCACCCTCGAAGAACTGGATGCCCCACCGGTATTCAAGGACATCTGCGACCAGCCGCGCGGCGTGGTGCTGGTGACCGGTCCCACCGGTTCGGGGAAATCCACGACACTGGCGGCCATGATCGATTACCTCAACAGCACGCAACCGCTGCACATCCTGACCATCGAAGACCCGATCGAATTCGTGCACGAGTCGAAAAAGTCGCTCATCAACCAGCGCGAAGTGCACCGCGACACGCTCTCGTTCGAAAACGCCCTGCGCTCGGCACTGCGCGAAGACCCGGACGTGATCCTGGTGGGCGAGATGCGCGACCTCGAGACGATTCGCCTGGCGCTCACCGCCGCCGAAACCGGGCACCTGGTGTTTGGCACGCTGCACACCTCCTCAGCGGCCAAAACGATTGACCGGATCGTCGACGTCTTTCCCGCCGCGGAAAAAGACATGGTGCGCACGATGCTCTCTGAGTCGCTTCGCGCGGTGATCTCGCAGGCGCTGCTCAAACGCAAAGACGGCCAAGGGCGGGTGGCGGCACACGAGATCATGATCGGCACGCCGGCAATCCGCAACCTCATCCGCGAAAACAAAGTCGCGCAGATGTACTCGATCATCCAGACGAGCCAGGCAGTAGGGATGCAAACGCTCGATCAGTGCCTGCAAAAGCTGGTGCAGCGCCAGATCGTCGACGTCGAGGAAGCGCGGGCGTATGCGGTCAACAAAGACGCGTTCCGCTGAGCTGGCGCTGACTTCAGGTCGCGGAACAGGCTATTCAGGGTCCTGGCACCTTACCTGTCCCTCGCGATCGCCCCGTTGGGTATTGACCGTTCCCGCCCCGTGACCACTCGAGGATCCCACGATGCAACGCGAACAAGCGCTCAAATTCATCACCGATCTGCTGCGCCGCATGCGCGAAAAAAACGGTTCGGACCTGTTCATCGCGCCGGAGTTTCCCCCGGCGATCAAAATCGACGGCGCGGTGCAACCGCAATCCACCCAGCCGCTCACTGCCGCACACACCGCCGCGATCGCGCGTGCGGTAATGAACGACCGGCAGGTCGCCGAATTCGAAGCGACCAAAGAGTGCAATTTCGCGATTTCCCCGGCCGGCATCGGCCGCTTTCGCGCCAACGCCTATCTGAGCAAAGGGGGGGTGGCGCTGGTGTTTCGCACCATCCCCGACAAAATTCCCACGCTCGATGAACTCAACCTGCCGCCGGTACTCAAAGACATTGCGATGGTCAAGCGCGGCCTGGTGATTTTCGTCGGCGGCACTGGCACCGGCAAGAGTACGTCGCTGGCTGCGCTCATCGACTGGCGCAACACCCACAGCCGTGGTCACATCATCACCATCGAGGACCCGATCGAATTCGTGCACCCGCACAAAAACTGCCTCGTGTCGCAACGAGAGATTGGCATCGACACCGACAGCTGGGAAGCGGCACTCAAAAACACGCTGCGGCAGGCGCCCGACGTGATCATGATGGGCGAGATCCGCGACCGCGAAACCATGGAATTCGCGATCGCGTTTGCTGAGACCGGTCATCTGTGCCTGGCCACTTTACACGCCAACAGCGCCAACCAGGCGATCGATCGCATCATTAACTTCTTCCCCGAAGACCGGCGCCAGCAACTGCTGATGGACCTGTCGCTCAATTTGCGCGCGATGGTATCGCAGCGGCTCATCCCGCACGCCTCTGGACAGGGACGCGTTGCCGCGGTGGAAATCATGATCAACTCGCCGCTCATTGCCGATCTCATCTTCAAAGGGGAGATCGCTGAGATCAAAGATGTGATGCGCCGCTCGCGCGAGCTGGGCATGCAAACGTTCGACCAAGCGCTGTTCGACCTCTACGAAGCCGGATTGATCCGCTATGAGGATGCGCTGCGTTTTGCCGATTCGGTCAATGATCTGCGGTTACAGATCAAGCTGCACAGCAAGCGCTCCGACAAACCTGACGTGCAGGCGCCCACGGGCATCGACATTTTGTAGAACGCTCATCACCCAGTGTTATCCTGCCGCGGTCGCGGCATGCTCGCGCCAGGGGCCGGCGCGCAGCGGATAGCGCAGCAGTTTCGCCGCCAGCGCCCCTTGGTACAGCGTCCATTTCCCCTGGGGACGCAACCCCAGATGTTTGGGAAACTCGGGGTCGGCAGTGAGAATATGCGCCGTCCACCCGGCCCAGCGGCGCTTCAAGGCATCCCCCAAGCGCGGATACCACTCACAAAGCGCCGTCTGTTCTTCTAACCGCACGCCATACGGAGGATTCGCGACCCAAAAGCCCGTCGGCAGCGGCGGGACGCTGTCTTCGGCCGCCACCACTTCCCAGGTCACCGGCACCTCGAACGGCAACGCCGCGACGTTGCGCTGCGCTGCCGCAAGCGCTGCGGCGTCGCGATCGCGCCCAAAAAGCGGTGGCAGCCGCGCGGGATCGGCGCGCTTTCTGGCTTGCTGTTGCAACCGCTGCCACAAGGGGCGATCCAGCCCCGACCAGCGTTCGAAAGCAAACGCGCGTGCTCCCCCCGGCGGCCAGTTGGCGGCAATGAGCGCCGCTTCCAGCAAAAACGTGCCGCTGCCACACATCGGATCGAGCAGCGGCCCCTGCGGCGTCCAGCCGATCAGACGCAAGATGCCCGCGGCGAGATGTTCCTTGATGGGTGCCGCGACTTTCGCGACCTTGAAGCCGCGCTGATAGAGGGGCGCGCCGCTGCTGTCCCAATAAACGCGCACCCACCCCGCCTGCCAGAACACCACCACGCGCACATCGGGATCGGTTTTGTCCACGCTCGGCCGCCGACCGAAGTCGGCGCGCATCGCATCGCAAATCGCATCTTTGCATCGCAGCACCAAAAAGGGCACCGCATCCGGCGTTTCCCCTTGCGCCAGCACATCCACCCGCAGCGTCTGATCGGGGGTAAGCCAATCGCGCCAACGCACCTGCCGCAGCAAACGGTACAGCTCCGTTGCCCCAGCGCCGTGCCCCTGCGCCACCTCGACCAACACCCGCGACGCCAGACGGCTTTCCAGGTTGGCACGCAGCCATGCCGTCATGTCGCCCTGCCAGGCCACCCCACCGGGTACCGGGCGCGTCTCGCTTGCCCCCAGCGCGCGCAGCTCTTCGGCGAGCAACGCTTCCAGTCCGCGGGGACAAGGACAGAAAAGACGAAAAGTCGTCATCGACGCGGGCATTCAAACCGCCTCGGTCAGCGGGCCGCACGGAGCATTTTTCTGCCCCAGCAGTAAGACGCTGCCTTGTGCCATGCCTTCACGCCGCTGGCCGCGTGCCGCTTCGCGCCATGCGCCGCCCTCATTCGGGCGCCCCAACACACCGTGCTTTTACCCCCCATGCCCCGTGTGCTTCTCTGTTCCTTTGTGCCGCCGCTGCACGAACACCTTGCCACCGATACATCACTCGCCGTCAAAAAACTCAAAACGGTTTGCCCACCACCAGCCACACCACCACCAGCATCACCAACACCGGCACCTCATTGAACACTCGGTACCAGGTGGGCGAGCGCGTGTTTTGCTCTGCCGCAAACGCCGCGAGCAGTCGGCCGCAGTACCAGTGATACCCCATCAAGCCGACCACCAGAAGCGTCTTGGCGTGCAACCAGCCGCCCGCAAACCCAAAACCGAACCACAACCACAACCCCAGCGCGATCGCCGGCACTGCCAAAATCGTCATGAAGCGGTAGAGCTTGCGCGCCATCAACAGCAGCCGCTCGCGCGCCGCCGGATGCGTCTCCATTGCCAGGTTCACGAAAATGCGCGGCAGATAGAACAAGCCGGCAAACCACGAAGCGATGAACACGATGTGCAGCGTCTTGACCCAAACGTAGGCGGAACTCACGGTAAGCCTCCAGACACCATACCACGCCTGGGCGATGGTACCACGTTGCCTCGGTTGGCCGCCTGCCTTGTCTGTTCCATCCCTCGGCCACGAAACCTCGTTTCTACGAACCGACGAGCCGTTTCAAAAAACCCTTGGCAAAGCTCAAGATCGGACGCGCTCTCGTCGGCGACGAACATGAGTTTTGACTCAGATCAAAGCATTTTGTTTTTCTTATACACTAAAATAAAGCCCTTATTCCAAGAAGGAGATGACGATGCCCACTTTGCCTCCCCTTGATCGTCGACGCTTTCTGCAGTTCCTCGCGGCGGGTTCCAGCGGTTTGCTCTTGCCCGCCACCGTGCGTGCTGAAGAAAAAGTGCGCACCAACGCTCGCATCGTGATCGCGGGCGCTGGCGCCGCGGGGCTTGCTGCAGCCAACCGCCTGGTGGCCCGCCTGGACGGCGCTAAAATCACTGTCATCGACGCCAAGACCGAACATTGGTACCAACCGGGATTTACGCTCGTGGCGGCCGGCATCAAAGCCCCGAGCTATGTCGTACCCGGCAAAACCAGCGATTTTCTGCCCAAAGGTGTGGAATGGATCCAGGCGCGCGTCGCCGAGTTCGATCCCGACGGCAACAAGGTGGTCACCGACAAAGGCCAGACCGTGCCGTATGATTACCTCATCGTCGCCACCGGCCTGGTGCTTGACTACGACGCAATCCCTGGCATGGACGTGAATCAGATCGGCAAGAATGGGCTGGGCAGCGTCTATCACAGTCCGGAGAAAGCGTTTCTGACCGGCAAAGCCATCCAGGAATTCACCGACAAAGGCGGGGTGGGCGTGTTCCTGCGCCCGGCCACCGAGATGAAATGCGCCGGCGCACCGCTCAAAGTCACGCTGATCACTGAAGACTGGCTCACGCGCAAAGGCACGCGCAGCAAATCTCAGGTACGCTATTTTGCGCCGCAAAAGGCACTTTTCAGCGTACCCATCGTCTCGGAAAAAGTGCGCATGATCTTTCGCACGCGCAACATCGAAGCCAACTATGAACACACGCTGCAAAGCATCGACCTGGGCAAACGCATTGCGGTGTTCAAGACCCCGGACGGTCCGGAGGAAATTTCCTACGATTTCATTCACGTGATCCCACCGATGAAAGCCCCCGATGCCGTGCGCAACAGCCCGCTGCCATGGCAAAGCGGCCCGTGGGGACAAGAAGGCTGGGTCGAGGTTGAAAAGACCAACCTGCGGCACAAGCGCTATCGCAACGTGTTTGCCGTCGGGGACATCGCCGGAGTCCCCAAAGGCAAGACCGCGGCCAGCGCCAAATGGCAAGTGCCGGTGGCCGTGGATCACATCGTTGCCGATCTGGCGGGTTACGTTTCGCCAGAGACCTACAACGGCTATACCTCCTGCCCCCTGATCACGCGGCTCGGACGCGCGATGCTCATCGAGTTTGACTACGACAACAACCTGATCATGTCCTTCCCCGGCATCATCGCGCCGCTCGAGGAGCTATGGACGTCGTGGGTGATGAAGACAATGGCGTTGAAACCGACATATATATCGATGCTGCGTGGTAAAGCCTAAAGGGTTGTGCCGGGCAAAGCCGCCGCAATCGGCAAAGCGCTTGCTTGCCCGGCGCAAAGAACAGTCGAACAGAAAACCGACACAAGGAGTCAAAGATGAAAGAACACGATTTGGCCGTCTATTGGGCGGTGTTTTATGAAATGATGGGCGTGTGGCTGTGGATCCTTCTGGCGATCGCGATCGTTGCGATCGGCGCCTTTGTCACTGTGCTGCAACTGGAAAAGCGCCTGCATGCGCGCCGCTTTGTCTATGCGCAAACGTTGGGCATATTGCTCGGCGGGCCGTTGGCGCTCATCATCATGGCCAAAGTTTCCTCCTCAGGGTTTACCGACGCTGCCGGGCCAATCGATTGGATCCTGATCGTTCTCGTTTATTTCCTCGGCTACGTCGGCATAACCATCATCGCCTACGCGCTGATGGGCTGGCAATACGTCAACGCGCAGAAGCGGCAGATGGCATAAGGGGTCGTTCGCGCAACGCCGTCGCGGGTGCCAGCTGGGGCTGCGCCAGCAGCACCCGCACCGGCAAATGAAAGAGCGCCTCTCTGGCTGAGGTCTCGTCGGGGTAGGCGCCGACTGCCAGCACGAGCACGCGTTTCTTGCCTTTGCGCCATTCGGCAATCACCCACTCTGCGTGCGGCACCAAAGGTTCCCAGCGCCCCTTGTCGAGCAGTGCCTGCGCTTCCTGTCCCGAAGGATATTCGCCGAGAACGATCACCCACCAACGATGGCGTTGCCACAACGCCAGCGGCGACGCAGTTTGCGCCGTGCCTTCTTGCTGCGCGATCCGCGAAGATTCCTTGGGCGTAGAAGACGACGGCGTCGCGGCGGCAGAGGAAGGTTCCGGTTGGGGCGCGGGCATCATCGCCGCCTCTGCCCCAGCAAGGCGGTCTTTGGGCGTCACCGGCACGGCTGGTGGCTCAGGCAAGGCAGGGGTAGCCATCGCGGCCATATCCCCCAGCGTGGACCCCGATGCCGCAGGATGATGTGCGCCCCCCTTTTCGTCTTCGTTCCCTGTTTCGACGACCAAAGGTGAGGATGGCACCGCGCTCAACGGCGACGATGGCAAGGCATTCCCCCGGTCATATGTCGCCCCCCTCGAGAAACCCGACGCGTCAACCCGCGGCTCGACGGGCCCGCGACGCTCCGGCTCGGGATACCCGATCACCACCGCTGCGGCCCCGGCCACGAACGCCAACCATGAGACCACCGCTAGGCCCAACCATGACCTCACCAGCCGAACGCCACGGCTTTTTTCCTGCTGCCAAAAATCCGCCATTCGTTTCATATTGGCATTATCAATGAATTGGTTACAATTGCACAAGATTCTTGGAGGAAGAAGGAGATTTTTCATGACGCCGTCTCGCCTTGCCTGGTGCTGTTCCCTGGCTTTACTCGCCACCGGTTGTGTGACGACACCCGCCAAGTCCGCCGATCCATCGCCGAGCATCAAAACGTCCTCCTCACCTGCTACCCCACCCGCCGCCCCACCGCCTGCCAGCATCCGCCCAACCGCCGAGACCATACCGCCGGCTCAGCAAGAGGGATTTTCGGCTCGGCGCGCAGAATCCTCAGCCGCCCTCGAAGCCATTGCCCAACCGGGGCAATGCTGGGTACAAGCCGTCGTCCACCCGCTACCCAAGCGTGAAGCGCTGAGCATCGTCACGCGTGATGCCGCCAACCGCATCGTCGTCGAACCGGCAAAGCTCGCCCGAACTCAGCAAGAAATCATCGTACGGGAAGGTGGTGTCACGTACCGCATCGAACCACCGGTCTATAAAGAGGTCAAGGAAAAGGTACTCGTCAAACCGGAGATCCGCCGCACCATTGCGGTCCCGCCGGTCTATGAAGAGCGCCAAGAAACCGTCGTCATCGAGGCCGAACGCACCGTGTTGGAACCCTGCCGCGTCCCTGGCGTCGACAGCCGTCTGGAAAAAGCGGCGCGGCCGTTGTGTGCCAAAGCGATCCCCGCCAAGACCAAGAGCATCACGCGCAAGGTGCTCGTGCAACCTGCGACGACCCGCGAAGAAGTCATTCCCGCCGAGTACAAGGAAATCACCCGCTGGGTGCTCGAGCGTCCGGCGCGGGCGGTACCCGTCGAATTGCCAGCCACCACCGCGAACGTCCCCGTACTTACCGTTGCCCAACCCGAGCAAGTGCGCGAAGAGGCCATCCCGCCGGCAGTGACGGAGCTGATGCGCACCTTGTATGAAGGCGAACCGCGGGTGGCACTTCGCCAAGCCGTGTGCAATCATGAAGCCACGCCGGAGCTGGTCAAAAAAGTCCAAACCGCACTCAAAGCCAACGGCTATGACCCCGGACCCATCGACGGCAAACTGGGTTTGGCCACCGGGCGCGCACTCGTTGCCTTCCAGCGCGACCACGGTTTGGCCGCCGGCGCTTTAACCTTCGAAACGTTGGAACGTTTGGGCGTTCGATGATCGTTTTCGACTTGCAATGTGCCGCAGGGCATCGCTTCGAAGTCTGGGTGCCCTCGGCCGAATCACTGGATCGCCAGATCACACGTCGGCTGGTTGCCTGCCCTCAGTGCGACAGCACCGAGGTGCAACGCCTTCCCGCCGCCCCGGCCGTTGCGAGCACTCGCGCAGACGACGCGACCAGTGATCCCAAACCCATTTCGGACGAGATGGTTTCCCTTTGTCGGGTGCTTTGGCAAGCGTTGCGACAACTCAGTCAAAACGCGGAAGACGTCGGGCTTGCTTTTGCGCTCGAAGCCCGTAGGATCCACCGCGGCGAAGCCCCTCCCCGGCCGATCCGCGGACAAGCTGAGCGAAACGAAGTCGAAGCGTTGTTGGATGAAGGGATTTTGGTTTTGCCACTACCGCCCAGCGACAAAGACATTCACTGATCCGCACCGTCAATTGGCAGCGCCGATTCGAACGCACTGGCTCTGAGCGTCTCATGTCAAGAGTAAAGGAGCTTTCGAGCAACAAAGCGGTGGAGCGGGAAACGGGACTCGAACCCGCGACCCCAACCTTGGCAAGGTTGTGCTCTACCAACTGAGCTATTCCCGCATTGATCCTGAATGAGATGAGGCGCGGGCCGGAATCGAACCGACGTCCAAGGATTTGCAATCCTCTGCATAACCACTCTGCCACCGCGCCGAAGCGGATGGAGCGGGAAACGGGACTCGAACCCGCGACCCCGACCTTGGCAAGGTCGTGCTCTACCAACTGAGCTATTCCCGCATCACTGCAGAGATGTTATTCTAGCAAATCGAAAGCTCGTGTCAAGACGACAGGTCCTACCGATGCGTTTGTCTGACACAACCCGCGTTGCGTGACGCCGTGCGCACCGTCGCTCCCGACGCCAAACGCGTGCTGGCGTTCGGTTCGCGCCTGGACGACCCGGCCAAAGGGGGCGACGTGGATGTGCTGATCGAATTTGCCGATCCGGTACCTCACCCGGCATGGCTCAACGCCACGATCGCGGCGCGCGCGATGCGCTGCCTGGGCGGCCGCCATGGGGATGTCGTGATCAAAGCCCCGAACCTGCAGACGAGCGCGATCCACGAGATTGCGTTACCAACCGGGGAAGAATTGTGATGAGCCAACATCCTTATCCCTCGAATCGAACCTTGAGCCCTGCGCCTTTGGAAACACGTTTGCGTTTTCTCGTACGCGTGGTCGAACGGCAATGCGCGTTGCAGACCTTTTCGACCGAGCGTTTGTTTATCCAACCGCTGACGCAATCCGTCTCGATCCGGAATTGCCCAAGCGAACCGACGCTTTCGTCAGCCGTTTTGGGCGGCTGCAAAATACGGTGGCCGACAAGCTGTTACCGAACTTGCTTTGCTGGGTCGCCGAACCGGTGGGCGCGACATACGGGGCGATCCCCCCTGCGGCAATCCTCCCCTCCCCGCCTTACCGCCGCGGTATTCAACACCGCAAATAGACCGCTTCGTCGCCCGGCGGACGGGTCTTGAAACGCCGGTGCACCCAAAAGTATTGCGCGGGCAAACGTCGAATCTCCACTTCCAGCCGCGCGTTCATCGCCGCTGCGGCAGTCTCCTCCCCTTCCGGCACCTCCCATGGCGGACTAATCCGCACCACGTAGCCGGCGCGATCGGGCAGCATTTCGGTGATACACCACAACACCACGGCGTTGGTCAGGCGGACGAGCCGCGGTAGCGTCGCGACGGTAGCCGCCGGAACGCCGAAAAACGGCACAAACACCGCGTCGCGCGCCCCCAGATCGAGGTCAGGCAGGTAGTAAAACGGCCGCCCGGCCTTGAGCGCCTTAAGTACCGGTCGGATGCCGTCCTGGCGCGCCAGCACGAGCTGGTCATTAAAGCGGGTGCGGCCGTGGCGCAGCCACCGTTCCGCCACCGGCCGGCGACGTTGTCGGGCATAAAGGGTCACGAAGTCCCCTTCCAGCGTCAGCCGCGTCCCGCCGATGTCCAACCCCAAAAAATGCGGCGCAAGCAGAATCACCGCCCGGCCTTGCGCTTGTGCCGCAGCGACATGCTCGAAGCCCTCCAGCCGCACCAGCGTGCGGATCCGCTCCGCAGGCGCGAACCAGGCGATGCCGCGCTCGATGAGGCTGCGCCCCAAATAACGGAAATGCGCCCGCAGTAGCGCTTCGCGCTCGGCCTTGCTGCGCTCGGGAAAACACAGCGCCAGGTTGGTCGCGGCGATCCGCCGGCGTCGCCGTGCCAAGCGCCGCAGCACATCACCCAGCCACTCCCCCAGGCGCGCTTGCCACGCGAGCGGCCAACGATGCACCGCCCACAGCAACCCCACCACCGCCCAATCGAGCGCGGCGAGCAACGCCAAGCGCAACGGCGCGTCTTTCCAACGTCGCGTCATGAGGTAAGCTCCTGCGGCGGCAACGCCACGCCCAGCGGGGCACGAAAGCGCGGGTACGCCCACAGATACTGCTCCGGCCCCCGCCGAATCAACGCTTCCATCGCGGCGTTGATCTGGGCAGTGCGTTCCGTGACCGTGCCCGAAAGCGCCAATGGCACGAAGTGCAGGCAAAACCCAGCCCCCTGCGGCAATCGCTCCCCCCACACCGCAAAGGCTTTCACGCCACGGACCTCACTCAAGCGCGCGGCCAACGTCATCGTCCAGACCGGCCGGCCAAAAAACGGCGCCCACACGCCCTCGCCCGCCTTGGGGGTTTGATCCGGCAGCAATCCAACTGCCTCCCCCCGGCGCAGTGCCGCCACCAGCGCGCGCACGCCGCTGCGATCGGTGGGCGCCAGCGCAATCCCTCCTCGCGCGCGACCTTGGCGCATCGGCACCTCCAGCCAACCGTGGCGCGGCGGGCGAAACATGACGGTGAGCGGCAGCTCAGCGCCGATCCACAGGGAGGTGACTTCGAAACAGCCCAAGTGTGGCGTAAGAAACAAGATCCCGTGGCCCTCGGCACGCGCTGCCTGCACTGCCTCCCACCCCTGCACTTCGCGCACGAGCGCGCGCACCGCCTCGATCGGCTGTTGCCACAGCCACAGGGCTTCCGCCGCTTGAACACCGATCGCCCCGACGACGCGCCGATGCAACGCCCGGTCGCGGTATCCGGCAGCAGCGAGTGTTTCGCGCAGTGCCCGGCGATGGCGCTTTGAGACCAGCCACCACACCCAGCCCAGGAGCCTTCCCCAGCGCTGTGCCTGGGCAAGGCGCATCGGGCACAAGCGTTCGATGAGCCACTGGCCGGCGCGCGCCGCCAGCGCGTGGCGCCACCAACGCCCCCGACGGCTCATGCGTGCCCCGCTTTGAGAAAAAATCGCAACTTCTGTCTTTTCATTTCGTCACGTTGCCATCGCGTTCTTTGCTACAATTATCGCCGATCCGCCGAGTTAATCCGACAACTTGCGGGGCGGAAAAGAAATACCGCTAAAGCGTCGGTGCTCCGCCACCCCCTCGGACGCTCCGACCCAAGCCATACCAGGAGGGGGGATCGACGAATAGGAGCACCACATGGCCAAGAGCTATCTTTTCACCTCCGAATCCGTTTCCGAAGGACACCCCGACAAAGTCGCCGACCAGATCTCCGACGGCGTGCTCGATGCGGTGCTGGCCGAAGACCCCACGGGACGCGTGGCGTGCGAAACCCTCGTCTCCACCGGCTTGGTGGTCATTTCGGGGGAAATCACCACCACAGCGCACGTCAATTACCGCGAAATCGCCCAGGAAGTCGTCAAGCGCATCGGCTACGACGACTCCGAGATCGGCTTTGACTACAAGTCGTGCGCGGTGCTGGTAGCGATCAACCGCCAGTCACCGGACATCGCGCAAGGGGTGGATCGCGCCTTTGATGACCCCTTGGATCAGGGCGCCGGCGACCAGGGGCTGATGTTTGGTTATGCGTGCAATGAAACGCCGACCCTGATGCCGCTACCCATCTACTACGCACACCGCATCATGGAACGGCAAGCGCAGTTGCGCAAAGACGGTCGGCTGCCGTGGCTGCGGCCAGACGCCAAGTCGCAACTGACCGTGCGCTATGAGGACGGCAAGCCGGTAGCAATCGACACCGTGGTCGTGTCCACCCAGCACGAGCCGGACCTCACGCACGAGCAGATCCGCGAAGCGGTGATCGAGGAGATCGTCAAACCGGTCTTGCCCCCGGAATTGGTGCGCGACGGCATCAAGTACCTCATCAACCCCACTGGGCGGTTCGTGGTGGGCGGACCGCACGGCGATTGTGGCCTGACGGGCCGCAAAATCATCGTCGATACCTATGGCGGGGCGGCGCATCACGGCGGGGGCGCGTTCAGCGGCAAGGATCCTTCCAAGGTGGACCGGTCTGCCGCCTATGCGGCGCGCTATGTTGCCAAGAACGTGGTGGCAGCAGGGCTCGCGGATCGCTGCGAAGTGCAGGTGGCGTACGCGATCGGGGTGGCGCGACCGGTGAGCCTGATGGTCAACACTTTTGGCACCGGCCGCATCGACGACGAACGCATCGAGGAGCTCATCCGCCGGCATTTTGACCTGCGGCCGCGCGCGATCATCGAAATGCTGGACCTTCGCCGTCCCATTTACAGCAAAACCGCCGCCTACGGCCACTTCGGTCGCGAGGAACCGGAATTCACCTGGGAGCGCACCGACAAAGCGGCGGTGCTGCGCGCCGAAGCCGGTTTGTAAAAAGGAGTCCTGCTCATGGAATGGACTGCCATTGCCGCGCTGGTGGGCGGGTTAGTTGCGCTTTCGCTCGGCGCCGACTGGCTGGTTCGAGGTGGCGCCAAGCTGGCGCTGACCTTGGGTATTCCCCCGCTGGTGGTGGGGCTCACGATCATCGCGTTTGGCACCAGCGCCCCCGAATTCAGCGTCTCTGTGGGCGCTGCGCTCAAAGGGTCGGCAGACGTGGCACTGGGCAATGTGCTGGGTTCGATCACCGCCAACGTGCTCCTGGCGTTGGGACTGGCTGCGATCATTCGCGCCATTCCCATCCACTCGCAGATCGTCCGGCAGGAAATGCCGATTTACCTGGCGGCGATGGTGCTTTTTGCCGCGATGCTGCTCGATGGCCAACTCTCGCGCCTTGATGGGATCATTTTGTTTTCGCTCATCATCGCCTACGTCGTGTTTCTCATCCGGCAAAGCCGGCTGGCGGGCAAGGAAGAGACCGAGGAGTTCCTGGACGAGATCCCCAAAAGCCGTTGGGACGACCGACCGGCAGTGCAAATCGCGTTGATCATCGCCGGTCTCATCGCGCTGATCCAAGGCGCGGATTGGGCGGTGGAAGGAGCCGTGCAGCTGGCGCGCGGGCTGGGCATCAGCGAGCTGGTGATCGGGGTGACGGTAATCGCTGTTGGCACTTCTTTGCCGGAGATCGTCACGACGGTGGTGGCGATGATCAAAAAAGAAGGGGACATCGCCGTAGGCAACATCGTGGGGTCCAACATTTTCAACATTTTTGCGGTGATGGGAGCAGCTGCCGCCGTGGCCCCGGAAGGTGTCGCCGTGGCACCAGAGGTCTTGCGCGTTGATCTGTGGGTGGCGGCTGGCTGCACCTTGGCGCTTTTGCCGGTGATCCTGACCGATGGCCAGATGCAGCGCTGGGAAGGGGGGCTGTTTTTGGCCTGCTATGCACTTTACATCGCCCACCTGGCGCTGCAACAAAGCGGTGCGGCGGCGCACGCGGTGTTTGCCGAGGTGGTCACCGGGGTGGTGATCCCGCTGGTAATCGCCGCTTTGCTGCTGCACTATGTCTGGCACCAGGCCAAACGCGGATAGGCAGGAAGTGGCACGCAATACGGCAAACCTGGTGGGTGGCACTCGATTTGGCTGCTGACCAAGCGCAGCAATTCTGCCGAAGTTTTTTGCTATCATTTTACAATGCCGAGGAGCGCTGCAACCCGAGACTCGGGCCAGGCTCGGCTCTAAACAACGGCGCTCACCTGTTCCCACCCGACCGGGCGGGGGCTGGGTGAGCCCTCTGCCCGGTCACAGTGACGAAGGAGCTTGCCATGAACGCTGTGACCGAATCCGTTTTCACCGACTGTGCGATCGCCGACCCCCGTCTGGCCGATTGGGGCCGGCGCGAAATCGCGATCGCCGAAACCGAAATGCCGGCGCTGATGGCGCTGCGCCGTGAATACGCCGGGCAAAAACCGCTGGCGGGCGCACGCATCGCTGGCAGCCTGCATATGACCATCCAGACCGCGGTGCTCATCGAAACGTTGCTCGATTTGGGCGCCGAGGTGCGCTGGGCAAGCTGCAACATTTTCTCCACCCAGGACCACGCCGCTGCGGCGATCGCGGCGCGCGGTGTTCCGGTGTTCGCGAAAAAGGGCGAATCGCTCGAAGAGTAT